>WBZQ01001197.1_pt1 | contig 18492 bp, 13 predicted proteins | sample 5204251 | NCBI WGS metagenome assembly WBZQ01 (sample SAMN12412402, study PRJNA552823) | activated sludge metagenome | isolation source: activated sludge from nitrification reactor of wastewater treatment plant... | place: USA: Virginia | collected 2017-09 | reverse complement strand
ACCACCCTGGCCAATATCGAAAATTATACTATCGGTGACGATTCCAGCGACGCACGCAGCGTGACTATCACGGATTCGGCGACAAATGTCACGGCAAACTCCGCATCCGATGCGATAACGTTTAACCTGGGTGCGTTGGCTTATACCGGTACTATCACAGGTGAAAGCACGGTCGACGATGCGCTCAACTTGCTTAGTTTAGGCGCAGGCGCGGACATCAGCGGCGGCACCATCACGAATGTGGAGGCGTTGGCGCTGGCAACCAGTGCATCGGTGCAATTGTCGGCTACGCAAAATCAAGGATTTACCGGAACCATCACCGCCCCGGGTACAGGTGTCAACGGTGAGACCATTACTATTGTAGGTGATGGCGCTGTCACCACCCTGGCCAATATCGAAAATTATACTATCGGTGACGATTCCAGTGATGCACGCACTGTGACCATAACCGATCCGGCAACAAATGTTACGGCAAATTCCGCGTCCGATGCCGTGACGTTTAATCTGGGCGGGGTAGTATTTACCGGCACCATCACGGGTGAAGGGACGATTGATGACACGCTTATTTTAAGTACAGGCGCAGATATTACTGCAGGCACGATTACGAATGTGGAAGCGCTAACATTAGCATCGGGTGCGTCTGTCCGGCTATCCGTCGCGCAAAACCAGAGTCTTGCCAGTACCATTGCTGCACCCGGTACGGGTATTCATGGCGAAAAAATTACCATCGCGGATGACGGTAATATTACCGCACTGGCGGATATCGAGATTTATGAACTGGAAGATGACTCCACCAATGCGCGGACTTTGACACTGGGTTCAAATGCATTAACGCTGATCGCCAATAATGCATCGGATACCATTACTGTAAATGCCGCCGCATTGGCGCAAAATATGGCTTTAACGCTTGGAGCCAGTACTTCGGCATTGATTGTCAATAACCTGGTGGGAGATATTGTTGCAACCGATCTTACAGGCACACTTGCAATAACCACTGCCGATGCGGCAGATAATGGCATCGCTATAACTACGGGATCGGCCGCAACTTCGATAAATGTGGCTGCAGGCGCGGCATCGGATACCGTCGATGTTGATGCAACGGCATTAACCGGTAATACCATATTAACCATTACTTCGGGTGGTGCGGCGGCAGGATCGGTCAACATTACAGGTTTGGCTGCGGATTTAGCAATTTCAAACCCGAGTGGCGGTTCAATTAGTGTTGCTGTAGCGGATAATACAGTGGACAACGGGATTGCCATTGCAGCAGGCGCATCCAATTTAGCCATTAGCGATGTCGCAGATGGCGATACCGTAACAATTAGCGGATTTACCGGATCAGTATTGACTGGCGCAATTGCCGGTTCAACAGGCAGGTTCGATATCACTACCGGGATAGCAGTCAGTAACCTCGCGACTGGCGCAGGCGATGACAGCTTTACTTTTGTGGCGGGCACTGGACTGACGAGTGCGGACACGGTGGATGCAGGGGGGGGTGCAGACACGATCATCTTGACCGGTAATACAGCTATCGCAGCTACCAATTTTAACAATGTCAGCAATATCGAAACCATTACGCTTGCCAATACGAATACCGCGGTTGCCATCACGGCACAAGATGCATTAGTGGCGGCGGGGGCGGTTCTAACGTTATCCAATGCGTCTAATAGCGGGGTGCTGACATTTAATGGCGCCGCTGAAACCGACGGTGCATTCAATATTACTGGCGGCACTGCTAGTGACAGCATTACCGGTGGCTCAGGCAACGACACGCTCACCGGAGGCAACGGCAATGACAATATTGCCGCAGGAATGGGTGATGACACAGTGTCTGGCGGCGCAGGCAATGATACCTTTACGTTCGCTGTAGTCACGGGGTTAACCAGCGAGGATATTGTGGATGGCGGAGCCGGAACGGATACGATCGTGTTGACGGGCAATTTCGCATTTACCGCAACGGACGAATTCGATAATGTTCAAAATATTGAAACGATTATTTTGGGTAATACCGATACCGCTGTTTCCATAACTACGCAGGATGCTCTGGTGGCGGCGGGAGCCACATTGACTTTATCGAATGCCGGAAATTCTGGTGTCTTGACATTTGATGGCCGCGCGGAAACGAATGGAAATTTCATTATTACGGGAGGTTCGGGCAATGACGACATTGTCGGCGGTTCTGTCAATAATACGCTCAATGGCGGCGGCGGTGACGATACATTTACTTTTGTTGCCGGAACCGGATTAACTGCGGATACCGTCAATGGCGGTACGGGTAACGATACGGTTGTGCTGACCGGTACTACAGCGGTTACTGCAACGCAATTCAATAATGTCAGCAATATCGAAGCCATTGTGCTACCGGATATGGTCAATACGGCTGTTAACATCACAACGGTTAATGCCTTGGTTGCAGCGGGTGCTACGTTGACATTGTCAAATTCAGCCAATGCCGGGGTGCTGACATTTAATGGCGTCGCTGAATCAGATGGCGCCTTCGCTATTAGCGGGGGCAGTGCTAATGATGCGATTACCGGCGGATCCGGAAATGACATGCTGAGTGGCGGCGACGGTAACGATAACTTGACGGCTGGGTTAGGTAATGACACGCTGGAGGGTGGTGACGATAACGATACGTTTAGATTTGCCGCGGTTACAGGTTTAACCAATGCAGATAGTGTGGATGGTGGGGTCGGAACGGATACCGTTGTTCTGACAGGTAATACCGTTTTTACCACGGCAAACAATTTTGATAACGTGCAAGACATTGAGGTGATTACCCTGGGTAATACCAATACGGCCGTTACCATTACGACGCAAGATACTTTGGTGGCAGCGGGTGCTATCTTAACATTATCGACGGCCAATACCGGGGGATTGACATTTAACGGTGCTGCAGAAACGGATGGCGCATTCAATATTACCAGCAGCGGCACTTCCAATGACACGATAACCGGTGGCAGTGGCGCTGATACGATAACTGGCGGTAGCGGTACGGATAATATTTCCGCCGGTGACGGTGATGATACGATCAGTTTTGCCGCAGGTACGGGCTTGACTTCAGCCGACAGCGTAAATGGCGGAGCTGGAACAGATACCCTTGCACTGACGGGTAATACAGCCGTTGCTGCCACCAATCTTGATAATATCAGTAATATTGAAATTATTACCGTTGCCAATACTACCGGTGCTGCGGCCATTACCACCAAAGATAGCTTGGTTGCAGCGGGAACGGTGTTGATACTGCAAGCAACTACACTTACCAGCGGAATACTGACTTTCAACGGTGCCTCTGAGACCGACGGTGCTTTCAATATCACGGGAGGTGGCGCAAATGACAGCATCACCGGCAGTTCGGGAGATGACACACTCAGCGGCGGTAATGGTAACGATAGTCTGACAGCGGGATTAGGTATCGATACGCTAGCGGGTGGGGCAGGAAATGACACGTTTACGTTTGTTGCGGTTACAGGATTAACCAATGCCGATCTGGTCGATGGCAGCACGGGCACGGATACGGTTGTCTTGACCGGCAATACCGCGTTCACCGCGGCTGATGATTTTGACAATGTTCAGAATATTGAGGCTATTACATTAGGTAACACCAACACAGCCGTAACCATCACGGCGCAAGATACTTTGGTGGCGGCTGGCGCTACATTGTCGCTATCGGTTGCAGCAAATTCTGGCGTATTGACTTTTAATGGCACTGCTGAGACCGATGGAAATTTCACAATTACCGGCGGTTCTGGCAACGACAGTATTATCAGTGGCTCGGCCAATAACACGCTCAATGGTGGTAATGGTAACGATATGTTCACTTTTGTTGCTGGCACAGGTTTGACTACGGATACGGTCAATGGCGGCAATGGCGTTGACACCGTCATCCTGACCGGCACCACGGCAGTTACCGCGACTCAATTCAACAATGTCAGTAATATCGAAGTCATTACGTTGGCAGATATGGTCAACACCACGATTACCATCACAACTGGGAATACATTGGTCGCATCGGGTGCGACGTTAACATTATCCAATGCAGATAATTCCGGAATATTGACATTCAATGGCGCTGCCGAAACAGATGGTGTCTTTAATATTACCGGAGGCGTTGCAGATGATACGATTACCGGCGGTTCTGGGAATGACACTCTCACAAGTGGCGACGGTAACGATACACTAAGGGCCGGGTTGGGCAACGATACCCTATCCGGCGGTGCAGATAATGATACGTTTATTTTTGCCGCAGGAACGGGTTTGACCAGCGCGGATGTGGTCGATGGCAGCAGCGAAGCCGACACCGTTATCTTGACCGGCAATACGGCCATTGCAGCAACCAATTTTAATAATGTCCGTAATATCGAAACCATCACGATTGCAAATACAACCACCAATGTTGCTATTACCACGTTGGATACATTGGTAGCTTCTGGCGCAAGTTTGACATTTCAAGCCACGACACTGACGAGCGGCATACTGACATTTATCGGTTCTGCCGAAACCAATGGCGCCTTTAATATCACCGGTGGAGCCGCCAATGACAGTATTACCGGAGGCGCGGGCGATGACGCGCTAGTCGGGGGTAACGGTAACGACAGTCTGACAGCGGGATTAGGCAGTGACACACTCAGCGGTGATGCCGGTAATGATACGCTTAGATTTGCTGCAGTTACCGGTTTAACAAGTGCAGACACGGTAGACGGCGGAATAGGAACAGATACGATTGCTCTAACAGGTAATACAGCTTTTGCCGCATCCACTTATTTTGATAATGTTCAAAATATTGAAGCCATTACCTTAGGCAATACCAATACAACCGTTACTATTACTACCCAGAATACCCTGGTTGCAGCAGGCGCCACCTTGACGTTATCAAATGCCGCCAACTCAGGTGTGCTGACATTTGATGGCAGTGCTGAAACTGATAGTAATCTTACGATTACCGGCGGCACAGGTCATGACAGTATTACGGGTGGCTCCGGTAATGATACGCTTGGCGGCGGAACCGGCAACGATACGCTTGGTGGTGGTGCGGGCAATGACATCATGGTAAGTGGCGCAGGTGCCGACAACATTACGGGTGGCACGGGCGCCGATACGATAACGCTGGGTTCCAGTGCCAATGACAATATCCGCCAGACGGTAATTTTCAATACAACTTCGGATGGTGCCGCAGCCGGCGCAAATAGTGGCGCGGATACAATTGCTCAGTTTGATGCGAATGCCAATACTGCTACGGATGATCTCATTAAATTTTCCGGAACGCTTAAAACAACGGTCAACGATGATGGTGATGGTTCCCTCGATTATTCGACAAGTAACGGTACGGATTTGGGAAATCAGGCCATTACCGGTGGCGCTAATCAAGAAGCAACGGTGCTGTCTGACGCGGAAATCGAGCTCGTTTTGGCAGACTTTACGGCGGCTGGGCTAACCAATGTCCTCGTGGAATTGGAAGAGGAAATCGACTTTTCAGGTATATCAACAAATGAAGAACATCTGTTCATTATTAATTTTTCCGCTACGCAAGCTGCAGTGGTGCTATATACCGCCGGATCGGGTGGTGACGACTCGATTACTGCATCAGATATTCAAGCACTAGGCATGGTTACGCACAATGATGCTACCGGATTGGCGGCTGGTAATGTGACGTTTTAGTCGGGGGAGATGAGAATAATCCGTCTCGCTTGCAAAAAATATAGAACCCGCCCGGTGCTGGAGTGATCAGTAAATTCCAGAGGCACTTCAAATACAATCTCCTAAAACAATGATTGAGTATTTTTTTGAGGGCCGCTGTCAGCTTGCAATGACTTGTATATCAGGTTCAATAGTTTTTAGCATGTTTTCAATTCCTCTCAAGGTACCTGATATTGAACTGGGGCAAGTGCCACAGGCACCTTGATAATGTATTCGCAGGATGTTACCTTCGAGTCCCAGGATATGAAGATCGCCACCATCATGTTGCAGATAGGGGCGAACTTCTTCATCAAGTAAGATATTGATTCTTTCCAGGCGTGATTGATCTTCCGGGTTTAAATTAGCGAGTGCATTATTTGCAGCTGCAACTGTTTCGGCAGACTGTGCAGAAGCAGCTGGTGCTGCGCGGATAGGATCGGCAATTTCACGTGCCAGGTCTTGCCAGTTGGCTTCTCCATCTTGCGTAACCGTTATCCAATGATCGATATAAAAGACATTGGTGACATGGTCAATGTCAAACAATGCGGAAGCCAGTGGATCATCCTTGGCTGCTTCTGCATTATCGTACGAACGCGCAATACCCCAGGTCAAAGGCTCCTTGAGGATAAATTTCAAAGCATTCTTGTTCGGTGTTCCTTCAATATCGGCAATTTTTGGCATTTTAGTTTTTAGCAATACTGAATCATGAAATAGTTATTCAAGAATATTATTTTTAAGTATGGGCAAATGAATTAATAGATGCGTGTAATCCAGTATGGATAACACTTTTCATAAACTAGGAATTGCCTGACACTATTGTTTGAACCGGATCATCATTCGTTTCAGTCGAAGTGCTGGTGATGGAGTTTAATGCGGCGTGCAAGGTATGCCAAGGTAGGACTGCACACTTAACCCTTGTTGGTAAATCGCGGATGCCGGAAAAAACTGTTAAACGTCCGAGATGATGCGGATGGTTAATATCCAACTTGCCTGTCGCTAATTCACGAAACTCATGAATAAGTGTTTCCGCATCGACGCGCGATTTTCCTTTTACCGCAGTTGTCATCATCGAAGCGGATGCTTTGCAGATTGCGCAGGATTCACCCTGAAATGCAATGTTGTTGATCTGATCATTTTCAAGTTGCAGCGTAATGTCCAGGCGATCACCACATAACGGGTTATGGCCTACAGCCTGGTGACTGGAATGATCAAGCTTGCCATAATTGCGCGGTTTTCTGTTATGGTCCAGGATCACTTCCTGGTACAGCGAATTGGTGTGCATCATAAAAAGATTTTTTGAACAGTTTTAATACCAGCAACCAAAGCATCCACTTCTGATTTCTTATTGTAGAAGGCAAAAGAGGCGCGGGAAGTGGCCGGTATATTGAAATGCTGCATTACAGGCTGTGCGCAGTGATGCCCGGTACGAACTGCAATACCATCCTGGTTTAGGATAGTGCCGATATCATGCGGATGAATCCCATCGATTGTAAACGAAAGTACGGCTGTTTTGTTTGCGGCTGTGCCAATGATCTTGACACCTGGTATTTCACTAAGACAATCAGTTGCGTAATCAAGCAGGGTGGATTCATACGCAGCAATACGTTCGATGCCTATTGCTGTCAAATAATCAATAGCCGCGCCAAAGCCGATAGCAGCGGCAATGGGTGGCGTGCCCGCTTCGAATTTATGGGGAATGGTATTGTAGATCGTTTTCTCAAACGTGACTGAAGCAATCATGTCGCCGCCGCCTTTAAAAGGTTGCATGGCTTCAAGTAAATCAGCTTTACCATACAGTATGCCGACCCCGGTGGGGCCGCAAAGTTTGTGTGCAGAGAATGCATAAAAATCACAGTCGAGTTCTTGCACGTCAATAGGTATATGCGGTGCTGCCTGAGCACCGTCGATTAATACGGGAACGCCATGTTGATGCGCAAAATCGATCATTCTCTTGATGGGAATGATCGTACCTAGTGCATTGGATACATGGATCAAACCTACGAACTTGGTGCGTTCGTTAAACAATTTTTCATAGGCATCGATTTGTAGTTCGCCTTTGTCATTAATCGGAACGACGCGGATTTTTGCACCTTTCTCTTCGGCCAGCATTTGCCAGGGAACAATATTGGAATGGTGCTCCAAAGTGGTCAGAATAATCTCATCACCGCTATTGATAAATTTGCGTCCATAGCCGTGCATAACCAAATTAATTGAATCGGTTGTGCCGCTGGTGAAAATAACTTCACGGTCTTCACGCGCATTAATGAATTGCTGTAATGTGCAACGCGCACGTTGATATTCTATCGTAGCAATTTCCGATAGATAGTGAACGGCTCTATTGATATTCGCATGTTGCGTAGTTTGATAACGAACCAAGCGATCAATGACTGACTGCGGCATTTGACTCGATGCAGCATTGTCAAGATAAATCAATGGCTTTTCATCGATTTTAAGATTGAGAATGGGAAAATCAGCACGAATTTTTTCCCAATCAATATCGAAAAGAGATTCAGACTTTAAAGAAGCATTAGCGGGTTTCATAATTCATTACTCTGAGTCTGGCTGAGAACAATTTGTTCTAACTGTTGCTTCAGTGAAGCAATAGGAATGCGATTGATGATTTCTGCACCAAATGCATAAGTCAATAAATTACGTGAATCCTGTTCTGATAAACCACGGCTTCGCAAATAAAAAATCTCTTCCTGTTCTAATTGACCGACTGTTGCGCCATGCGAGCACTTGACATCGTCTGCAAAAATTTCAAGTTGCGGTTTGGTATCCACTTGTGCGGTTCTACTCAATAGCAAGTTACGGCTCGATTGAGATGAATTGGTGCGCTGCGCGTTGGGACGTACGATGATCTTTCCATTGAACACGGCATGCGCCATATCATTGACAATGCATTTATGCTGCTGATGGCTGGTACCGTTTGGTTTGACATGATCAATACAGGTATGCGTATCAGCCAACTGCTGATTTGCAATCATCGTAAACCCATCGACAGTACATTCCGCCACTTCGTCATTCAGCCGCACGTCCAGATTGTAACGGGAAAGCCGTGAGCCAAGTGAGATGCTGACCGATTGATAATTGCTGGCGTGTGCCAGAGAGACGGCGCAATTTGCAAAATGAAATGCTTTGTCGCTTTCCCGTTGGATGCGAACATGCTTGGCATGCGCATTGGCGGCCAGGCTAATTTCTGTTACCGAATTGGTAACATACGTTATTTGCTCGGATGCCACATAATCTTCAACCAGTGTAACCTGGCTGCCTGTTTCACCAATTAACAAGCAGCGCGGATAGTTGGTGACTTCATTCTGCGTGGCGATAAATAACAGATGAATGGGGTCAGCAATAATGCTGTGTTGGGGAACATATATGAGTGCAGCATCGTGCAAGAATGCAGTATTCAATGCAGCAAACACATTGTTATCAAAATGCGCATATTGTCCTAAGTGTGATTGCAAAATCGATGCATGCGTAGACAAAAATGCCGGTAAATTACCGGTTACAAGTACTGCTGGTTCGGCAATAATCGACAATTGCGGTGCATAATGACCATCAACAAACACCAGGCGATTTTTTGCTTCACTTAAACACAAGCGCTCAATAGCATTAGCTTGCAGATTGTCTTGCGGCTGCGATGGTTTGTAGGGCAAACGTGCTAATGGCGAAATATCGGTAAAACGCCAATCTTCATCGCGCTTGGTTGGTAAGTGCTGCATACTGACACGATCATATGCTTCGGCTCGTAATTGGCCTAACCAGGATTGTGACGAATCTGATTTGGCTGACCAGGATTTGAGCAGACACGTAAAGTAATCCGTACTGGTTATTTCGCTCATGCGCTTACTCCACTCTCAGCTTGCTTGTTTGCGCTGACCCAGTCATAACCGCGTGTTTCCAGCTCTAGAGCTAATTCTTTGTTACCAGTCATGACAATGCGGCCTGCCTGCATGATGTGCACATAATCGGGCACGATATAATCCAGCAGCCGCTGATAATGGGTTACCAGGACTATTGCATTGTCTTTATTGGCAATTCGATTAACGCCATTGGCGACAATTTTCAGTGCATCGATATCCAACCCTGAGTCTGTTTCATCCAAAATACTAAGTTTAGGTTCCAATAATGCCATCTGTAAAATTTCATTACGTTTTTTTTCACCACCGGAAAAACCTTCATTGACGCTACGATCAAGGAAATCCGGTTTCATATCCAGCAATTTCATTTTTTCACGCACGAAATCGTCAAATTCAAGCGGATCCAGTTCTTCCTTGCCGCGTTGTGTTTGTACCGTATTGTAGGCAAGCCGTAGAAACTGCGTATTAGCAACACCTGGGATTTCTATGGGGTACTGGAAGGCAAGAAACAATCCAGCCCGGGCACGCTCTTCAGGGGGCAATTCCAGCAAATTTTTATCTTCGAACTGAACAGACCCTGCAGTGACTTCATAAGCTGAGTGACCGGCGAGTACTTTCGCCAAAGTGCTTTTGCCCGATCCATTTAAACCCATAATGGCATGTACTTCGCCACTTTTAACAGTGAGATCAATACCCTTCAAAATTTCTGTGCCGTTGATACTGGCGCGCAATCCTTGAACGGAAAGAATAATAGGGCTGTTTTCAATAATCATCCGACAGTTCCCTCCAATTTGAAGCTCAGAAGTTTCGTGGCCTCGACGGCAAATTCCATCGGTAATTGTTGAAATACATCTTTGCAAAAACCATTGATAATCATCGAAACTGCCTCTTCTGCGTTAATGCCGCGCTGCGAAAAGTAAAAAAGCTGGTCTTCGCCGATCTTGGACGTAGAAGCCTCATGCTCGACTTTCGCGCTATTGTTGTGCACTTGAATATAAGGAAATGTGTGCGCACCGCATTGATCGCCAATCAACATGGAATCGCATTGCGAATAATTGCGCGCACCTTCTGCTGTCGGAGCGACACGCACAAGACCACGGTAGCTGCTATTTGAATGCCCGGCAGAAATACCTTTGCTGACAATGGTGCTACGCGTATTTTTCCCCAGATGAATCATTTTTGTGCCAGTATCCGCTTGCTGATAATTATTCGTAACAGCTACAGAATAAAATTCGCCAACCGAATTATCACCACGCAAAATGCATGAGGGATATTTCCAGGTAATTGCTGAACCGGTCTCCACTTGAGTCCAGGAAATTCGCGAGTTAACGCCTTTAGCCAATCCACGTTTAGTAACAAAATTGTATATGCCGCCTACACCTTTTTCATCACCTGCGTACCAATTCTGTACTGTTGAATATTTGATATCTGCATTATCCAGTGCAATCAATTCGACCACTGCTGCATGTAATTGATTTGTATCAAATCTCGGTGCCGTGCAACCTTCCAAATAAGAAACCGATGCGCCTTCTTCAGCGATGATCAATGTTCTTTCAAATTGACCGGAACCTTCAGTGTTAATGCGGAAGTAAGTCGATAAGTCCATTGGGCATTTCACGCCTTTAGGAATAAAACAAAAAGATCCATCAGTAAATACTGCGGAATTTAAGGCTGCGAAAAAGTTATCACCAACTGGCACAACTGACCCAAGGTATTTCTGAATCAAATCCGGATGAGTATGCACGGCTTCCGAAATGGAGCAGAAAATAATACCCACTTCTGCTAGTTTTTCTTTATACGTAGTCGTTACAGAAACGCTATCGAATATCACATCGACTGCAACACCAGCTAGCGCTGCGCGCTCATGCATGGGCACACCAAGCTTTTCAAATGTGCGCAATAATTCAGGATCGACTTCATCCATACTGGCCAATTTTTTCTTTGGTTTGGGTGCTGAATAATAGCTGATTGCCTGAAAATCAATTTTTGGATAATGAACATTCTGCCATGCAGGTTCCGTCATAGTGAGCCATTTTTGATAAGCTTTAAGACGAAATGACAGTAACCATTCAGGTTCATTTTTCTTGGCTGAAATCAATCGAATAATATCTTCATTGAGTCCTTTGGGTGCAATGTCAGACTCAATTTCTGTAACGAAGCCATGTTTGTACGGTTGATTAACCAGATTGTGCAATGCTGCGCTCATTTGGTTTATTCCTCTTTTTTAAATAGTATTCTTAGCTTGAAGCGCTTATTTGAAAATATCTTTCAAACCAGACTATTTTTATTATTTATATTATGTGTGCGATGATGCTGCTTTATTCATTAAACTTTAACAGATTCCTTGATGCTAAAACTATCCCCGCAACCGCAAGTATTATCAACATTTGGATTATTGAGCTTAAAAAAACTATTTAAGCCCTCTTTGGTAAAATCAATTTCAGATCCATCCACGATTGATAAGCTAATTGAATCTACAACGATCTTGGTTTCATGAGATTCGAATATTTGATCAGTTAATTCAATCTTATCTGCGTAATCAAAAGTATAAGAAAAACCGGAGCAGCCTGATTTCTTAACGCCTACTCGTAAAGCAACCCCTTTACCGCGCTTGGCAAACTGCAGTTGGATATGCTTGGCAGCCTTTTCAGTTAATGTAATTGGCATAGCAATAGCCTAAATAATATTACTTTTTAATATGTTTTATATACATCATCAACTTAATTTGACAATATCGCTGGCTCAATTGTTCTAAGTAAGTTATCTATTGCATTGCGTAAGTGATCTTAATATTTAATTTCTACGGGTTCAATTCTCCCGCCTCTTCGGGTAAGCAAGCCGGTTGAAAACCCGCAGATTGAAGAGCGCAGTTCATTACCTGCTGCTTGCAGAGAGGTGCTTTGTTTAAACTAAGTATCACTTACTAAAAACGCAATGGGATAGCTTATGCAGCTGTTGACTCGCGCATATCGATCAGCGGTACAATTTCATTTTGTCGATGATTGATCTGATTATCAACGAGCTCCTTCAATGTCACTGCACCGAGATATTCAAAAATAAGCTCATTTAATTTTGCCCATAAATCATGGGTCATGCACTTTCCATCGTTATGACAATTTTCCTTACCGCCACATTGCGTTGCGTCAATTGGTTCATCTACTGCAAGAATAATGTCTGCTATCGATACCTTGTCTAAATCTTTAGCAAGACAATACCCACCACCAGGGCCGCGAACACTATCAACAAGCTCGGATTGGCGCAACTTTGCAAATAATTGCTCCAAATACGATAAAGAAATTTTTTGACGTTGACTGATGTCTGCTAAGGTTACTGGGTTGCTACTTTGCTGTAGAGCAAGATCGAGTAGCGCTGTTACTGCAAATCTGCCTTTTGTTGTTAATCGCATAATTCTGTTCCTTTTTTGAATGAGATAAAGCTGGTTTAAATGTTAATCACTCGAATACTTGATTAATTTCGTCAACTATATAATACCTGATTGATTTAGTCAACTAATTAAATTTAATTTCTTCTGAATTTGATTCCCCGCTCTTTGTGAGGCAGAGTGGTTCATTTAAGTTGTAATTTCCTATGGTCTTGCAGTAGGGACATGGTGCACCGTAAAATGAGCAATAAAAATAAGAGTAAGTCAAGGAGAGCAATTATCGCGCTTGACAGATACAATAGTTTTTCTGGTGAAATCGGGGATATTGCCAGCGTAAGAAATTGAGTTGCTTAGGCAGTAAATAAAGGCTGCAAATCGGGATTTAGCTATATACCACGCTCCGGTTGACGTCAAGGACTGTTGGCCGTTGAAACTCCTGTGGTCAATTGCCATGACATACAACCTGAAAAGATTGCCAGGCTTGTATGCCAACTGGTTATTCAAACAGAGCAATTACAGAAAAATTGCGCCCTCTGAGCAAATTAAAAGGATTAAGTGATTGTTTCCACGCTAGTTTAGAAAAATAATAGAGAAATCGATTGATTGATAATAAAAAAGTAGAATTTACAGTGCCTTCTCGAAACTTGGAGTCTTTAGCGAAGACTCTTTTTTATGTGCGCGAGAATGTTTCGGCTCTTGACAAAGGGCTGATGCTTTTTTGTATTCTTTGGGTAAGTATTTTGGTGAGTTTTAACTATCAGTTCGGTATAGAAAATCAATGGATTGCAAAGCTGGATTCACGGATTGAACAATGGTTTGCACTTTATATGATGTACTGCTGCGCTTTTATCATTCCCTATTTGTTTATCATCTTGTTCAGGCAACATTTGATTACGGCTTCCTCATCATTTTGGTTGTTATTGTTAATCGCACCCGCATTGTTTGCACTCAAGGTCAGTGTAGCTAATCCTTTGGAAAATAAAATTACTGGAATCTGGGGAACTTATCTCACTGTCATTACTACGTTGCCGTTTAAGCTGCTGATTGTATTGATTCCATTAATTGTCATTTACAAGATTCTGCCCAAGCAGCAAAGTTTCTGGGGCATGACAATCAAGGGGTTATCATGGCAGCCTTATTTGCTGATGCTGGCATCCATGCTGCCACTCATTATATTTGCGAGCACACAAGCGGATTTTTTAAATACCTATCCACAGCTAAAGAAAATTGCGTTTATTGTCCCGTACACCGATTATCCGTTAGTGTATCAGCTACTGTATGAAATCAGTTATGGCATTGATTTTGTGACCATTGAATTGTTTTTTCGTGGATTTTTAATATTTTCATTTGTGCGCTATGTGGGAGCAGCAGCAATTTTGCCGATGGCGACGTTTTATTGCAGCATTCATTTTGGGAAACCGATTCTTGAATGTATTTCCTCGTTTTTTGGGGGATTGCTGCTTGGCATAATTGCTCATAAAACACAATCCATTGTGGGTGGATTGATGGTGCATCTGGGGATTGCTTGGATGATGGAAATTGGCGGCTACTTAGGGAATTTATGGGGCAAATGAAAATGATAGCGGTAGTTGTATAACTATTAAGTGAGCTGCCAAATGGCAACCCACTATATCAAGTTAGTATTATTTGTGCGACAGTCTCACTGTTCCAGCGCTATCTAAATAAGCGCCAAGACGTTTGGCTAAGTAGACTTCCACATCACCCGTTGATGTGCTGGTTTTTGTTTCCAGACCAAGACCGCAGTCATAAATTTGAGTATCAAGGATAGCTACGCGTGTGTTGTGATTTTCATTAATTGTTTTGGCTTGAAAGTTTGCATAGGTATTTGCGGAACCTTTGGATGTATCCACAACTACAGTTCCATCAGGTAATGTTATCACTACACGGCCGTCAGCAATTAAATTTGCAGTTGCAACAGCTTCTGTGCGTAAAATGTTATAAGTGGCTGGATTGGCGACGGCGTCCAACTTGTTTTTGAAGCTGGTTACTCTTGCAGGTGTCAAAATGGCATTCAACGTGGCATAAGGTGCTTGCGTTACTTTCGTTTGAACTTGTGGTGCACAGGCTGCCATAACATTGAAGCTCATTAGACATAATGCCGCAACCGTTACCATTGATGAGAGTTTTTGCATTTTCATACGTGCCTCCAATAGAGTTATTTAAATTTCATAAATGCATCACAGTCATTTGATACATCCTAATCACATTAGCAAGCGTTTATTCGTGCATCGACCGTAATGTGCATAAGCCGTAAGTGAACTTTCGATTTATGCTGTCAGGAATGCTAACAGCTGCTGATGACATGCCGGTGTCAGAGGTATTTCAATCAGGTTAAGTTTTTGCGAATCAATGCGCTATTGAACAGGCGGTAACCTGGATAACAAGCTGCTAATAGAGTAAACCGGCTGGTTTGACAATTAATGGGATACTCGGTAGATTTCTGGAAAGTAAGAAGATTAATGTTTTTGAAATCTGTGTTGTTGAATGCTGCCGTTATATAGCCGATATTGGTATTAATGCAGTGCCTTGTATTTTCCAACCAGCCCTACTTCTTGTTTTGCCAACAATTGATCGCATATATTTTTATTATGGCCATAAAATCTTTTTGTGAGTCAGTGCGGTCATATGTGTTATGTTGATTGTTTCTGAAACAGCTTACACAGTGTGAATACTGAATTTTTTTGAAGTGAGTTTTTTTATGTCTGAAGTAGCAGTAGCGGTAGAGAGCGCTAGCAACAGCGCGGGACTTAGCGTACAAGCAATTAATGAGCTGAATGATCGTTATCATCCGCTTAATTTTGAGGCACGTTTACGCCGGTTGTATAGGGATTTCACGCCTGAAAAAATCATGGTGACTTCTTCTTTTGCAGCAACCTCGGCGTATTTTCTACATATAATTTCCCGTATTAGGCCAGAGCAAATTATTTTTTTTATTGATACAGGTTTTCATTTTCCAGAAACTCTGATGTATCGTAATTATCTAGCCAAACTCTATCATCTCAAAGTTGAAGATTTGCGAGCGGATGATTATCAGCATCAGTATAGCGAAAAAGAAAAACTGTATGAAACAGACCCAGATTTTTGCTGCACGATAAATAAAATCAATCCATTGGAAGCGATTAAACCCAATTACGATATCTGGGTGTCAAGCCTGATGAGTTGGCAGACCGATCACCGCGCAGGCCTGGATATTTTTGAAGAGCGTCGCGGCATTATCAAGTTTAATCCCATGATCGATGTCACACGTGAGGAGCGTGATGTATATATTCGCGAGCATAATTTACCCTTTCATCCACTCGTGGAAGAGGGGTTTTCTTCCATTGGTTGCACACATTGCACGGTAAAAGGTGAAGGTCGTAGCGGTCGCTGGATGGGAAAGCCTAAAACCGAATGCGGTTTGCACCTTTGATAGCTAGCTGCGCGTTTTAAATTTATCCGTGGCGTTTATCAATGCAGTCTGTATGCCGGGTTCCCATACGGAATGTCCGGCATCCTCTATGATGATGTATTCAGCTTGGGGCCAGGCATGATGTAAATCATCTGCGCTGATGATCGGGCAGACAGCATCATAGCGACCTTGCACGATAGTGGCAGGGATATCATGTAATTTGTGTACGTTATCGAGTAGTGAATTCTCGGGTAAAAATATATTGTGAATGAAGTAGTGAGCTTCCATGCGCGCAAGCCCGAGTGCGACAGTATCACTGGCAAAATAACTGACAGTTGCGGGATTAGGTAGTAATGTAGAACAAGAGCCTTCATAAGTGCTCCAACTACGTGCGGCGGGCATGTGGATGGCAGGATCCGGGTCCATTAAGCGTTGATAGTAAGCGGAAAGAATATCAGTACATTCCGATGGGGGTAGCAGTGCAGTAAATGTGCGCCAAGCTTCCGGAAAAAAATTCCTTAATCCATATAAAAACCATTTAATTTCTTCCGTGCGACAAAGAAAGATACCGCGCAAAATGAAACCCAAGCAGCGTTCTGGGTAAGCCTCGCCATAGGCAAGCGCTAACGTACTTCCCCAGGAACCGCCAAATACAAGCCAACGGTCAATGGATAAATGTTGCCGAAGTAACTCTAAGTCATTAATTAAATGGAGCGTTGTGTTGTCACGTATTTCGCCAAGTGGTGTAGAACGTCCGGCGCCTCTTTGATCGTAAATGACAATACGATAATATGTGGGATCAAAAAAACGCCGGTGCGTTGATGTTGCGCCAGCACCGGGGCCGCCATGCAGAAATACAACAGGTATTCCCGAAGGATTGCCGGATTCTTCCCAATACATGGTGTGCAAACTGTCTAAGGATAATGTCCCCTTGCAATTGGGTTCGATTTCTGGGTAAAGCTCTGTAGGCAAATAGTTGTTCATGATAAGTAAATTTTTGGTAAAAACAATAGAAAAAGGTGACAAACAGCACAGAGTTCAAATTTTTAATGAATTATAGTTCTGATATATTGGTTAGCGGGTAGAACATTATCTTAACGCTATAAGGAATTATCATATGCCTCATATTACAATGAAAGAACAAGAAATTTCCATGTTAAGGGAAGAAGTGGAAATATTAATGAATGAGCGTCAAAGTTTGTTGAATACAGCAGGTGCTGCGGCAGTTTTTGTGGCTAATTTAGACAGTACTTTATTACCGGATTGTGCTTGTCAGGCGGCCAAGATACTATCAAGTTCTTTAAATAGTTTGTCTGAAGAAACGTTGCGAGATGCGCTGGAGAAAGTAAAAACTGAGTTCTCAGTCCGTGCATGAACACAAAATAAATCTAGCAAAGCCTAAGGTGGGGCTTGTCCTAACCGGGGGTGGTGCTCGTGCAGCTTATCAAGTAGGCGTGTTGCGAGCAATTGCTGAATTATTACCTGATAAAAGACGTAATCCTTTTCCTGTTATTTGTGGAACATCAGCGGGTGCAATCAATGCCGCCAGTATTGCGGTTTCAGCCAACAACTTTGCAGAAGGCATCCAGCAACTTGAAACAGTTTGGTCAAATTTCCATGTTAATCAGATTTATCGATCGGACGTTATGGGGGTATTGCATAATACTCTGCGGTGTTTATTGTCATTGGTATCGAGTGAGTATGGTCAACATAATCCAATTTCATTATTGGATAATTCGCCGTTAGAGGCTTTGCTAAAAAAGCGATTTCCATTCCGTTCCATTCAATATGGTATTCGTTCGGGCGCGTTGCATGCTTTGGGACTAACAGCCTGGGGGTATACTTCGGGGCAATCCGTAACTTTCTATCAGGCAGCAAGAGAAGTAATGCCTTGGAAAAGAGCGCAAAGATTGGGTATTCCGGTTGAAATTGGAATTGAGCATTTAATGGCTTCATCTTCGATACCGTTTATTTTCCCTGCAGTAAGGTTGAATCGCGAATATTTTGGCGATGGCTCAATGCGCCAGCTTGCCCCTATTAGCCCAGCATTACATCTTGGTGCTGACAAGGTACTCATTATTGGCGTACGTAAACCAGTGACCGACGAACCAAAACGTGTCAGTGCTACGGGTTATCCACCCTTTGCGCAGATTGCCGGGCAT
>WBZQ01001196.1_pt1 | contig 18495 bp, 17 predicted proteins | sample 5204251 | NCBI WGS metagenome assembly WBZQ01 (sample SAMN12412402, study PRJNA552823) | activated sludge metagenome | isolation source: activated sludge from nitrification reactor of wastewater treatment plant... | place: USA: Virginia | collected 2017-09 | reverse complement strand
TGCTGCCCCCGCGTTATCTGGTTGCGGCTCCACCTTGTGGCCCACTGACGAGCCCTACAACCCTGGCGTTGGAGTTAACAACCGCGTCGGGTCTGTCAACGTGCTCAACGCCCTCGTGGTCTCTGGTACCCCAGGTTCCGGCACCTTCATTGCCACCTTGGTGAACCGAGACTCAACAAACGCTGACCAACTGTTGTCCGTCGATATTGAAGGCATGACAGTGGGCGGCGGGGTCAACCCAGCTTTGCCCCCAAGCAGCAGCCTCAACTTGGCTGCCGCTGTCGGCGGCGTCGTTGTGACTGGCGACCCCAAGCTTCTTAAGGCCGGACGGTTCATCAGCGTTCGGCTGACCTTCGCCCAGGCCGATCCGGTGACCATCAAGGTCCCGATCGTCGCCAACAACGGCCCCTACGCCGACCTAGCACCCTCAGCAACACCCACCACATAGGAGCACCCGATGAGTTACACCCTGGTGTTACTTCGCCACGGCGAGAGCCAGTGGAACGCCAAGAACCTTTTCACCGGTTGGGTTGATGTCGACCTGACCGACAAAGGCCGTGCCGAAGCCGTCAGAGGTGGCGAACTCATCGCTTCGGCAGGGGTGCTCCCTGACGTCGTACACACCTCGCTTCAGCGACGAGCCATCACCACCGCCGGTTTGGCCCTCGATTCAGCCGATCGGCACTGGATCCCGGTGCGACGTTCGTGGCGCCTCAACGAACGTCACTACGGCGCCTTGCAAGGCAAGGACAAGAAGCAAACCCTTGAGGAGTACGGCGAGGAGCAGTTCATGCTGTGGCGTCGTTCATTCGACACCCCGCCGCCCCCCATCGCAGACGACGACCAGTTCTCCCAAGTGGGCGACCCACGCTATGCCGAACTTGGCGACCAGATGCCTCGCACCGAGTGCCTCAAAGATGTGATCGCTCGCATGCTGCCCTACTGGGAATCAGCGATCGTTCCTGATCTGCGAGATGGCAAGACTGTGCTCATCGCGGCCCACGGCAACTCCCTGCGCGCCATCGTCAAGCACCTCGATCAGATCTCCGACACCGACATCGCTGGGCTCAACATCCCCACCGGTATGCCGTTGGTGTACGAACTCGATGAGGACCTTGTGCCCGTGGTCAAAGGCGGGACCTATTTGGATCCCGAAGCCGCCGCCGCAGCGGCCGCGGCAGTGGCAAATCAGGGCCGGTAAAAGTCACAAGTAAACCTGTGACTTAGGCGCTTTGCGGGGAGGATCTCCCGGGTAAAGCGTCAAAGTCACAAGTAAACCTGTGACTTTTCCCCAGGCTCCGGGGATGCCGCTATTCCTGATCCAAATCCGGGTGGAGATCCCCGGTGACCAAGAAGATCAAGCGCGAGGCGACTGAAACGGCGTGGTCGGCGATCCGCTCGTAGTACCTGCTGAGCAAAGCGACATCCACGGCAGCTTCAACGCCGTGTTTCCAGTCCGACTTGAACAGTTCGCGGAAACTCTTGCGACGAAGTTTGTCGATCTGTTCGTCGATTTCGTCGAGTTCTCGCGCTGACTGGACGTCGTTGTCTTCGATGATCTGACCCACTTTGCCGACCATCAACTCAGCAATAGAGGCCATCCGAGCCAAGATGCTTTCAAGTTTGGTGGGCACCGCTCGCTCGGGCAGACGCATGCGCGCGACCTTGGCGACATGCACCGCGAGGTCACCCATCCGCTCAAGTTCGCCGGCCATCTTCATTGCCGAAATCAGCGTGCGCAGGTCGGTTGCGACCGGGCTTTGGAGCGTGAGGAGTTCGTAGCACTCGTCTTCGAGTTCCTCGCGAAGTTGGTCCAGCTTGGCGTCGTTGGCGATGACCTGCTCGGCCTTCTCCCCATCGGCCTCAAGGAGTGACTCGGTGGCGTCATTGACTGCCACTTGCACCAGGTTGACCATCTCAAGGAGGCGGCGGCGGACATCGGCAAGCGATTCATTGAAAGCATCACGCATGGGCCGCACGATAGGCAGCGCGGGTTAATGGATGGCGATTAGGCGTGAACGCCCGGTGAACACTGGTCTAACCCCGGTCAAGATCGCGAGATTGACCCAAGTTCCCCGCGTACGATCCAACCGTGTACCAGGATCTCCAACCCCTGCTATTCGCGCTGTTGGGCGCGTTAGTTGGGGGCGGCGCAGTCTTGGCATGGCGAATCTCAGAGATCCAACAGGACCGCGCCCGGCCCGCTGATCAGCCGGTTTTGCCCACAGGAGTCGCAGCCGTCTTGTCGGTGTTGCGCAGCAGTGCGCTCGTTGTTGACGTCAATGACGTGGTCCTGAAGGCCACGGCACCGACGTACACCATGAACCTGGTGCGAGGGGACCGCATTGTGGTCCCCGAACTTGCTGCCTTGATTAGCCAGGTACGCCGCGACGGGCAGATCCGCGAAACCGAACTCGTTGTGCCCCGCCCGGGCACCCCGGCTCGACATGTCACTGCACGTATCGCCCCCCTAGGTGCCGACTTGGTGCTGGCACTTGTTGAAGACCGCACACGTGAACGCCAAGTTGAGGAGATCCGCCGCGATTTCGTCGCGAACGTGTCTCACGAACTAAAGACTCCGGTCGGGGCCATCAAACTGCTCAGCGAGGCAGTCGGCGAAGCCAGTGACGACCCTGAAGCCGTGCAGCGATTTGCCGGTCGGATGAGCGCCGAGAGCGATCGGCTTGGCCGCCTCGTGCAGCAGATCATCGAACTCTCCCGGCTCCAACATGACACGCCCGTGGATGAGGCTGGCCTCGTCGACTTGGACTGGATCGTTGAGCGAGTCATCGATGAGAACGCCACCGACGCGGCGGCTCGACACATCAGCGTGGTGCGCGACGGAGACAAGGCCATCTTTGTGCATGGCGAGGCTGAGCAACTGGCCCTAGCCGTTGGCAACTTGGTTTCCAATGCCATCGCCTACTCCTCCAAGGGCACCTCGGTAGTGATCGGAACCCACGAGCACCCTGAGTACGTCGATATCGCCGTGTCCGACCAAGGCATCGGTATCCCTGCTGATGAGCTCAACCGCATCTTTGAACGCTTTTACCGCGTCGACCCGGCCCGCCATCGATCCACCGGCGGCACCGGCCTGGGCTTGTCCATCGTGAAGCACGTCGCCGCAACCCATGGCGGTGACGTCACTGTCTGGTCCGAAGAGGGCCACGGTTCAACCTTCACCCTGCGCTTGCCCAAGCCGCAGTCCACTGATGAAACCTAGAAGAAGAACAAGAGGAAGGTCCCCGATGACTCGAGTGCTCGTCGTTGAAGACGAGGAGAGCTACTCCGATGCGCTGTCATACATGCTGCGCAAAGAGGGCTTCGACGTCGCCATCGCTGCCACGGGGCCCGCCGCCCTCGCCGAGTTCGACCGTAACGGCGCTGACATCGTTCTCCTTGATCTCATGCTGCCTGGTCTGCCTGGCACAGAGGTGTGCCGACAAATCCGACTCAGCTCCAACGTTCCCGTGATCATGGTGAGCGCCAAAGACACCGAAATCGACAAGGTTGTCGGACTTGAACTTGGCGCCGACGATTACGTGACAAAGCCATATTCGCCACGCGAACTCGTGGCCCGAATCCGAGCGGTGCTTCGTCGTGGTCTTGAGCCCGAATTGGTGCCGGCGACCCTTGAGGCCGGCCCGGTTCGCATGGATGTGGAGCGGCACGTCGTCACCGTTGACGGCGTCGAAACTCGGCTCCCCTTGAAGGAGTTTGAACTCCTCGAGATGTTCTTGCGCAACCCTGGCCGCGTGCTGACTCGGGGCCAGTTGATCGACCGGGTGTGGGGGTCTGACTATGTCGGTGACACCAAGACACTCGACGTACACGTGAAGCGCTTGCGCGCGAAACTTGAGAAAGTGCCTAAGGACCCAACCTTCTTGGTGACCGTTCGAGGGCTGGGCTACAAACTCGAGGTCTGAGCTCGGCTAGGTCAACCCGGCCCAGTCCCCTACTCTCGGCGGGTGCCCCCTCGTCATCGTTTGCTTCCGCTGCTCGCACTCGGTACGACGCTGGTGTTGTGGGCAAGCGCCTTCGTTGGCATCAGGTTCTTGGCACCGCACTTTGACCCTGGCACGCTGACTCTGGGTCGACTGGTGGTCGGGTCGCTTGCCTTGGGGCTCACGCTGTTGGCCAGTGCCAACTGGGTGTCCCCGACCCCACGCGAATGGGCGGGCATGACCCTGATCGGGGTGCTCTGGTTTGGCGTCTACAACCTCTCTCTTAACGCGGCCGAGCGGCTGATCGACGCGGGCACCGCCGCGATGCTGGTGCAAATTTCACCCATCCTGATTGCCCTGCTTTCGGCTCTGTTCTTGAAGGAGCGCGTCCACATCTGGCTCGTCATCGGCATGGCGGTCGCATTCGCGGGCGTCGTACTCATTGGCACCTCCGGGTCAGGCACCGGCCACAGCAACCTCTTAGGCGCTGGGTTGTGCGTTGTTGCGGCGCTGACGTACTCGATCAGTCTGGTGATCCAAAAGCCGCTCGTCGGGCGTCTTTCTGCGCTCCAAGTCACCTGGGTCGCCTGCACGGTTGGGGTGCTTGCCAGCGCTCCCTTTGCCGCAAGCCTGGCTCACGATCTCAGTGCGGCCCCGGTGTCAGCCATCGCTTGGCTGGTCTACCTAGGGGTGTTCCCGACTGCGATTGCCTTCACGGCGTACGCCTATGCGCTCAAGTACGTGCCAGCCAGCGGCCTGGGTGTGAGCACCTATCTCGTGCCACCCATCACTGCCTTGATCAGCCTGGTGGCGCTGCACGAGGTGCCCCCAGCCATCACCTGGATCGGTGGCGCGCTATGCCTCGCAGGGGTCGCCCTCACTCGACGGGTCGCTGCAACCCCAACGGCCCAACAAACGCCTCGAGATTGAAAGTTGGCTCGCCTCGCGAGATTCGCCAAGCCCACTCTTTGCGAATCGATGAGGCAAAGCCCAGTTCCAAGAGTGTGTTGAAGGATTCATCGGCATAAGTGAGGACCGAACCCAAGATTCGGTCGACCTCGTCTGCAGTGAGCCCATCGAGTGGCAGCCTGGCATCGAGGTAAATGTCACCACTGGCGTCGAGTCCGAACGCGACGGCGTACATCTTCATGTTGCGCTCGAGCAGCCACCGATAAACCACCTCATGGTTCTCATCAGGCTTGCGACACACGAAGGCGTGCACTGACAAGGAGTGATCTCCCACGTCAAGGCGCACCGGAGTTTTGAGCTTGCGCTCGCCTGGCAACTCGATGTGAAACATCGAGTCACCTTCACGCTCCCACTGCAATCCCGATTCGGCCAAGGCCTCACAGATCGCAGCTACCGCAGTTGCCTGAAGGTTCACCTCGCACTCCCCACGAGGTGCTGGTGAGCATGGGAGTAAGCCGCCAACGTGGCCGTCGTGGTGTGGTCCCAGGTGAACCCCGCCGCCTGGGCTAACGCTCCCCGAGAGAGACGACTGCGGAACTCGGCATCGGTCAGGATTCGCTCAATCGCTTTGGCATAGTCGCGCGGGTCATGGCCATGCACGAGCAAGCCGGACTCACCATCGCTCACTGCGGTGGTGAGTCCGCCAACAGCGGCAGCAACAACGGGGGTGCCACACGCCTGCGCCTCCACGGCGACGAGTCCAAATGACTCGTTGTACGACGGCACACACACCAACGAAGCCGCTGAGAACCAATCAGCCAGCTGTGCGCGAGTCGCCGGTGGCTCAAACCGCACAATGTCGGCCAGCCCCAAAGACACGGCCAGATCGCGTAGCCCATTGGGTTGTTCCAGTCCCGATCCCGAGGCCCCACCAACGATGGCGACCACCAACCGCGACCTCATGTGCGGGTGACTACGGAGCAACTCAGCGGCAGCTTTTACCAAAATGTCGGGGGCCTTCAACGGCTGGATCCGCCCAGCAAAGACCAGCACGTGGGCGTCATCAGCTAACCCCAACCGCTGCCTGGCACCTTGACGAGGCGAGAAGGCTTCAAGGTCGACTCCGGGGTGAACGACCTCGATGCGGCTGGGATCGGCGTCGTAGTACTGCTCCAACTCGTCAGCCTCACGCTGTGTATTCGCAATGAGCATGTCGGCTGCAGCGACGACTTGCTCTTCGCCGAAGACTCGCACCGCGGGCTCTGGGGCATCACCAAGCGCAAGCGCGGCGTTCTTGACCTTGGCCATCGTGTGCATCGAATGCACCAGCGGCACCCCCCATCGGTCGCGCGCCAAGGCGCCCACCTGCCCCGAAAGCCAGTAATGAGAGTGAACCAAGTCGTAGTAGCCAGGCTCCTGTGCGGCCTCGGTGCGCAGAACTTCACGAGCGAAGGTGCACAACTGTCCGGGCAGTTCGGTCTTTGTGAGCCCCTCGAACGGCCCGGCAACAACGTGATGCACCTTCACGCCGTCGTACGCCGCATTAATGGGCGGCAGCTTCGATGAGGTCGCCCGCGTAAAGATGTCGACTTCAGTGCCACGTTGGGCTAAGCGGCGCGCCAGTTCAATGACGTAGACGTTCATCCCACCGGCGTCGCCGACACCTGGTTGCTCAAGAGGTGAGGTGTGCAGACTGATCATCGCGATGCGACGAAGCTCGTTGCTCATCAAACACCTCCTGTTGTTCGGTTAGCTAAGACAAGCGGCCCAACCCGGCGTCATCACACCTTATTCCGCTCGAACCAGCCTTACATTCACAACGGTTTGACCCTCACCTATGTACATAAGCCATTGCTTAGTTGTTGGATGGCAACCATCCGTAACCACCTCCGAGGGAGACCAATGCGTTCCCAACCAGGAGGCGTACGACGCTCGCGCCTTCCCTCGCAAGTACATCGACGAAACCGCCTCTGACGGCGCCAGTGCGGCTTTTGCGCGAAGCGCGGCACGCGCGGGTACCTCCGCTGGCAGTAGCGCCCTTCGGCGCGCCGGGGCAGCGGCTGCATGGCAAAGCGTTGGGCCAACCGGAGGCAAGGTCCCAGACCTGGTGACCTACACCGGCGTTGAATCGCACGTTTCCGGCCGAGTCACCTCCATGGCAATCTGGAAGAAGTGCGTGCCAGGCAACTGCCTCCTCATTGTGGGCACCGCCGGTGGCGGCGTATGGCGCACTGCCAACGCTCTTGCCGCTCACCCCGTCTGGAAGTCAGTCGGCGCCTCGATCCCCTCGCAGGCAATCGGCGAGGTCTACTTCTCCCCCAAGGGCGTGCTCTACGTCGGGACGGGCGAAGAGAACGGCTCCTCTGACTCCGAAGCTGGCGTCGGTCTCTACAAATCAACCGACAAAGGCACCACCTTCAAGCGGGTTAAGACGATGGCGCTTGGACGTAACTTCGCCAAGGGCCGCGCCATCGGCGCGATTGCGGTCGACCCGCGCAATGCTCGCCACATCGTGGTCGGCACCTCGGTCGCTCGGCACGGTTCATCCTCAGTCAATGGCGGTCGGTTTACGCCGCCAGGCGCGATGCCAGTGGGCGTCTATGAGTCGAAGAACAACGGCCGCACCTGGAAGCTAGCTCTAGTACGTCCGGGAGACTCGGTCGACCCGACTTCAGGCAACGGTGGTGACTTCTTCCGCGGCGGCATCAACCAGATCAAGTTCGACCCAGTCGCGCGCGGCACGTTCTACGCCGCAGTGATGGACTACGGATTGTTCCGGCGGGCCGCCAACAAGTGGACCCAGATCTACACCAGCAACGCGGCGGGATCGCCGGCGCTGAGCTCCGATGCTCGAGTTGAGTTCGACGTTGCCAAACTTCCCACCAAGGCGACCCGGATCTACCTCGGCGACTCTTTGATGTACGACGACGCCGTCAGCGGATTGGTCCGCACCGACGACGCTCGCACTGCCACTCCGTCGTGGACTGAATTGTCCGACCCCACTTCGGGCACTCCAGGCTATTCGTCGTACAACTTCTGCCAGGGGCAGTGCGGCTACGACATCGCGGTGAACGTCCCCAAGGACGACCCTGACCAGGTGGTCTTGTCCGGTTCAATGAACTACGACGAAATCTTCACCGGCACCCCGCCGTCTAACGGTCGCGCGGTGGTTCGTTCGACCAACGCTGGTGTCTCCTTCACCGACATGACCAACGATGTGGAGAACAACGGTCTGCACCCTGACCACCACGCGTTGGTATTCGCGCCAAACTCGCACGGCAACGTGTTCTTCAGTGGCTCTGATGGTGGCGTCGTTCGCCAATCTGGACCGTTTGTTGACGCTAGCGCCGAATGCGCAAGCCGAGGATTGAGCGCGACCCAGCAGACGAACTGCGAGGGCTACCTCAAGGCAATTCCAACGTCTAACACCGACATCAACGACGGTCTCAACACGTTGCAGTTCCAAAGCGCCTTCGCATCACATGATGACTCCGCAATTCAAGGTGGTACGCAAGACAACGGCACCTGGGAAAGCGACTTCGAAGGCGGTTGGGCTGAGACCGTTGGCGGCGATGGCGGCAACGGCGGCTTCAACGCAACCGACAGTTCGATTCGCTACCACGCCTACTACGGCGCGCAACTGGACGTGAGCTTCGACAGCGGCAAGCCGCCGTCGTGGAACTGGATCGGTGACGTGTTGGGCACCGAGGCTGGTTCGTTCTACGTGCCGATCGAGGCGGACCCGGTGACCTCGGGAACCGTCTTCCTTGGTCAGCAGCACGTGTGGCGCACGCTGGACAACGGTGGCGACCGGAACTTCTTGGAGCAGTACTGCAACGAGTTGACCGGCGACTACGGCAACCGCCCCGACGACTGCGGCGACTGGGTTCCTCTCGGTGGTGCTGACGGTGACTTGTCGGGCGACAACGGCGGCAACTACGTCGTGGCTATTGCTCGAGCCAAGGGCAACTCCGGCACCATGTGGGCCGCCACCCGTCGCGGTGACGTGTTCGTCACTGACAACGCAGATGCAGCCAACGAGGACGATGTGACCTTCACGCAGGTCAACACCACGTTGGGCCTGCCCAAGCGGTTCGTGTCCGGCATCAGCATCGACCCAACCGATCCGCACCATGTCTGGCTGAGCTACTCCGGTTACTCGGCCTACGCAGCGGGCGGCCACGTCTTCGACGTGACGTTCGACCCAAGCGCTGACAGCGGCACGAAGACAGATCTGAGCCACAACCTTGGCGATCAACCGATCACCTCGATTGTGCGCACCGACAGCGGCGCCCTCTACGCCGGCACCGACTTCGGTGTCGTCACGATAGCGCCCGGTGGCAGCAGCTGGGTGGCGACCAAGGGTCTGCCGAAGGTGGCTGTCTACGGTCTCAGTCTGAGTCCCTCTGGAAGCATGGTCATCGCAGCCACACACGGTCGCGGGATCTACAAACTGCCTCTGCAGTAACTAGTAACGCTGCGAGTGGGGTGCCACTGGCGCCCCACTCGCGGCGTACTTGAGACGATGTGCACATGATCTTGTTGTACGACGCCGACTGCGGTTTCTGCACCCGCAGCGCCAACTGGCTTCTCACACAGGGCTGCAACGTCACCTTGACCCCATGGCAAGTTGCTGATCTGCCAGCCATGAGCATCACTGAAGCCGATGCGGCTGCTCGCTTGCACCTGGTTGACGGCACCCGGGTCGAGGTTGGCCACCGGGCGATCGCAATGGCACTGGCAAGTTCACCTCGTCCCGCCCTACGCATGGCTGGTCACATCTTGTTTGTGCGCGCGCTCAATCGACCCCTGTCGTGGGCTTACGACTTTGGCGCCAAGCACCGACACCAACTGCCGGGTGGCACCCCCGCCTGTTCGATCGATGGGTCGCAACGATGAGGGTTGCCGTTGTCACCGGGGCAGCTTCTGGCATCGGCGCCGCCTCAGCCCGCGCGTTGGCCCGAGAGGGATTTCGGGTGTTCTGCGCAGCACGTCGAGGGGATCGGCTGGCCGATGTCGCCCAGGAAACTGGCGGTGTCGCGGTGGTGTGTGACGTCACTGATCCCGAGGCTGTCGCTGCCCTCGCGGAGCAAGTTGGTCCGCGCGTCGACGTACTCGTTAATTGCGCGGGTGGCGCGTTTGACGCCTCCACCGTGGCCGAAGCAGACCTTGCAGTGTGGGAGCACATGTATTCGGTCAACGTCTCGGGTTTGGTGCGCGTAACGCAGGCACTACTCCCTGCGCTGCGGGCAAGCGGCAATGGCTTGGTGATCAACATGGGCTCGACTGCGGGGCGGGTCGGTTATCCCGGGGGAGGCGGCTACACCGCGGCCAAGCATGCCGTGAAGGTCGTGACCGACACCATGCGCCAAGAAATGCTGACCGAACCCGTGCGCTTCTGCGAGATCGCACCAGGGATGGTCGCGACCGAAGAGTTTGCCTTGGTGCGCTTTGGCGGCGACCAGGCAAAGCGCGACGCGGTGTACGACGGAGTCGATGAGCCGCTGAGTGCTGAAGACGTCGCCGAGGCGGTTCGTTGGGTGGCTTCACTCCCCCGCCATATGAGCGTCGATGAGCTCATCCTTCGCCCGAAGGCCCAGGCTGCGCAGCATCTCTTACACCGTGGTCAGATCTGGAGCTCGTGAGCGCGTAGAATTGCGCGGGTTGCTTAGCAACCTCCCAACCTCAGGCGCCACTCATGCGCGCCCTCGAAAGGCCACTCATGACCTCCCAAATCCGGTCCGACCTGCGCAATGTCGCCATCGTGGCGCACGTTGACCACGGCAAAACCACACTCGTCGACGCAATGCTTCACCAAGCCGGTGCCTTCACAGAGCACCAGGCTGAGGGCGTTGCCGAGCGGGTCATGGACTCTGGTGACCTCGAGCGCGAAAAGGGCATCACCATCTTGGCCAAGAACACCTCGGTGCACTACCGAGGTCCCTCAGCCCAAGACACCCCCGCTGGCGAGATCGTGCTCAACATCATCGACACCCCCGGTCACGCTGACTTCGGTGGCGAGGTCGAGCGCGGACTCTCCATGGTCGATGGCATCGTGCTGCTCGTTGACGCCTCCGAAGGCCCACTGCCGCAAACTCGGTTTGTGTTGCGCAAGGCGCTCAACGCCGACATGCCCGTCGTACTCGTGGTCAACAAGGTTGACCGCAGTGACGCACGCATCAGCGAGGTCGTTGATGAGACCTACGAGTTGTTCATGGATCTGCTCGATGATTCCCACAGCCAAGACGCTCTCAACTTCCCGGTCGTCTATGCCTCGGCTAAGGCCGGTCGCGCTAGCACCGAGCAGCCTGAGAACGGCGGCTTGCCTGACTCCCCCGACCTTGAGCCCCTGTTTCGCACGATCATGGAGACCATCCCGGCTCCGACGTACGACGACGAGGCACCACTCCAAGCACACGTGACGAACCTGGATGCCTCTCCATTCCTGGGCCGCTTGGCTCTGGTGCGCGTGCACCAGGGCACCCTCCGCAAGGGACAACAGGTTGCCTGGATGCGAGCAGATGGCACCACCAGCAACGTGAAGATCACTGAGCTCCTCATCACCGAAGCGCTCGAGCGCAACCCCGGTGAGAAGGCCGGTCCAGGCGACATCGTCGCCATCGCTGGCATCCCCGACATCATGATCGGCGAGACCCTGGCCGACCCTGAGAACCCCATTGCGTTGCCGCTAATCAAGGTGGATGAGCCGGCCATCTCGATGACGATCGGCACCAACACCTCGCCTCTCGTTGGCCGTGGACCTTCCAAGGGCACCAAGGTGACTGCGCGCCTGGTCAAGGATCGCCTCGATCGCGAACTCGTCGGCAACGTCTCGTTGCGCGTGCTCCCCACCGAGCGTCCGGATGCCTGGGAAGTCCAAGGCCGAGGCGAACTAGCGCTGGCAATTCTCGTCGAACAAATGCGCCGCGAAGGTTATGAACTCACCGTGGGCAAGCCTCAGGTGGTCACGAAGCAGGTCAACGGCAAGCTCCACGAACCGGTCGAGCGGTTGACGATCGACGCCCCCGAGGAGTTCTTGGGCGCCATCACCCAGTTGCTGGCCGTGCGGAAGGGGCGCATGGAGCAGATGACTAACCACGGGACCGGGTGGGTGCGCATGGACTTCCTGGTTCCGTCTCGTGGCCTGATCGGCTTCCGGACCGAGTTCCTCACCGAGACCCGCGGTACCGGCATCGCGAACCACGTCTTTGAGAAGTACGAACCATGGGCTGGCGAGATCCGCTCGCGATCCCAGGGCTCGTTAGTCGCTGATCGTGCGGGCGCGGCAACGGCGTACGCCATGACGAACCTGCAAGAGCGAGGCACGTTGTTCCTCGAGCCGGGCACCAATGTCTACGAAGGCATGATCGTTGGCGAAAACTCCCGCGCAGACGACATGGACGTCAACATCACCAAGGAGAAGCAGCAGACCAACATCCGCTCTGCGACCTCCGACAACTTCGAGAAGTTGATCCCGCCGCGCAAGCTTTCACTTGAGCAGAGTCTTGAGTTTTGTCGTGAGGACGAGTGCTGCGAGGTCACCCCCGACACCGTGCGCATTCGCAAGCTGGTGCTGGACCAAAATGAGCGCGCCAAACTCACAAGCCGAGCCCGCAAGTCGGCCAAGGGCTGAGTGAGAGCAGTGCCGCCAGCGTCATGAGAAACCAGAGCATTGATATCGCCAAAGCGCTTGCCATCTGTGGCATCGTGCTCGGTCATGTCATGCGTGGGCTCTCTGCCGCGGCTATCGCCGACCCGCTCCAGGGCTGGTACGAGGAGGTCGACACAGGCTTGTACCTGGTCCACCTCAGTGTCTTCTTCTTCGTGTCCGCTCTATTCCTGAGGCGAGGCGTTGATAGGGAGGGCTCCTCGACATACCTCAAACGACGAATTGCGTTACTGGCTTGGCTCTTTCTCGCCTGGACGCTAATTCAAGGCACGATTCAGTTGCTTTCGGCGCGCTTGGTCAACACTCCAATTGAACCGATCTCACTGGTCGTCGGACTCGTTAAGCCCCTGGGCCAACTCTGGTTCCTACCAACCTTGGCAATATTCACCCTGATCGTGGTGGGCATAGCCCCGTGGAAGTCAAGGGGTAGGTACCTCGCCCTTCTCGTCGCCGCCTGCGCGATCAGCCTGGCCAGATGGGGTGTAGGCGGGGAGTGGTTTTTTGCTCGCGACCTAGCCATGTTCGCCTTTTTCGGCGCAGGTGCAATAGTCCGCGCTGACAGATTCGGCCACTGGATCGCCTCGCGGGTCAGTACCGTTTTTGGCTTCCTGGGTTTGTTGGTCTACACGATCATCTGCTGGACCTCCGACCCCACCCCGCCACCCGAACATTTCGCATTCTCACGAGTGGATGCCACTTCCGTAACCCTTGGCGTCTTCGCAGCTACTGGCGGACTACTGGGTGTCCTGTTGGGCCACGCGGCCATTCAAGCAATCGGCGAGCTCCACAAGATTGATCTTCTCCACATCAAGGGCCCAGCGATCCATAAGGATTTGCGGGCACCTAACCGCCAGAGTTCTGACGCAGATGTGCTCGTCCGCCCGAGCCAGACCGAAGTTTTCACTGGGGCTCTGCTCGAACACGGTTGGCGACTCGTGACGAGTTTTGACTCCGGATCAGCCTTCGCACACGCCGCCAACTATCACCACGATGACTGGGGATATGTCGACGTTCATCGACGCTACCCCGGCATTACTATCCCGGCCGAGGCTGCTTTCGACGCCCTTTGGACTTCATCCGAGCTGACCTCCATTGCTCAGTGGCCGTGCCCGGTTCCTAGCGTCTTGGATCAGGCGTTAGTGCTCGCCCTTCACACAGCGCGCGGAGAGGGAAGAACCAAGTCTCAAACTGACCTCGACGTTGCCTTCACTTCGCAACCAGCCGCTTTTCAAGATGCCGTCCGCTCGCGGGCAGCTTCGTTAGGCGCCGAACTCGCTCTTGCCGCAGCGCTCGGCGAACTCGATGAATTCCGTGACCATCCAGCTCACGACCTCTGGCTGGTGTACTCCAGAGGAGGCACCCGAGCCGAGGAGTGGCGGGCACGATGGAAAGCGTCTCCCAATCTGAGCGGCAGGGCACGCATCTTGGCGATGCTGATCGGCGTTAATCGCGAGTACGTCGCCATGGAGCTAGGCCACGAACCCACCCGCTCTGAGATGAGAGCAGCGTTTTGGCAACGCATCCGTAATGGGCTGGGCTTCAAGCGCCGATCGGTGCACCTGAGGATCCCCGAATGAGAGTGCACAAGGCCACAAACCTGGCTTGGACTGAGACAGCCCACCATGGCTTCGCAGTCGCACTCGTGCCCGACGGGCCAATGTGGGTTCTTGAAGGTTCTTCAGCGGTGATCTGGGACTACATCGCAGGCGAACCTGATGGATTCACCGCAGCTGAGTTCGCCAAATCTCTGGCCGCCAAGATGTCTGATGACGACTCGATCTGCGAGCGAATCGAGTCAGAGACCGTTACGTTTCTCAGCGAGTTGGTCAGCAGAGGATTACTTGTGCGCGATCAGGGTGAGTAGGTAGTCGCCGTACCCACTCTTGCGTAGCGGCTCGGCTCGTACCCGCAACTCTTCGTCACTGAGATAGCCCATCCGCCAAGAGACTTCCTCAGGCGAACCGATTTTGAGGCCTTGCCTGCCTTCGATGGTGCGCACGAAGTTGGAGGCGTCGTTGAGCGACTCGAACGTGCCCGTGTCGAGCCATGCGGTGCCACGTGGCAGCACCTCGACCTGCAAGGACCCCTCCTCAAGATAGGTCCGGTTCAAGTCAGTGATCTCTAGCTCTCCACGAGCTGAAGGACGCAGCGCGGCTGCGCGCTCCACCACTGTCTGGTCGTAGAAGTAGAGGCCGGGAACCGCAAAGCGGCTCTTGGGTACGGCGGGCTTCTCCTCCAATGACACAGCCACGCCCTCGGAGTTGAACTCCACGACGCCGTACTCCTCGGGGTTGGCTACCTGGTAGCCGAAGACGGCCGCCCCCTCCAAGGTCTCGAAGCGGCGCAACTGACCACCGAGCCGCTCACCATAAAAGATGTTGTCGCCCAGCATCAGGGCACTGCGGTCGCCAGTCACGTGCTCGGCGCCAATGATGAAGGCTTGTGCCAGTCCATCAGGTGAGGGTTGCTGGGCCCAGGTGATGTTGATGCCGAATTGGGAGCCGTCACCGAGAAGGCGCTGGAACTGAGTGGCGTCATGAGGTGTCGTGATGATCAAGATGTCGCGAATACCAGCGAGGATCAGGGTGCTTAGCGGGTAATAGATCATCGGCTTGTCATAGACCGGCATGAGTTGCTTGCTGATACCCAAGGTGATCGGGTGCAGCCGTGAGCCGGTGCCACCCGCCAAAATGATGCCTCGCATAGTGATGAATCCTAATTCACCACATTTCATTACGATGTGCCCATGAGTTCGCCCGCACCTGCCTTCAACCATGTTCTCGTCACGGGTGGGGCTGGGTTTATCGGATCCAACTTTGTGGCCCACCTGATGAAGCACACCGACGCCCAGGTCACAGTGCTCGACAAGATGACCTACGCCGCCAGCGAAGCATCCCTTGCCGATCTGCCCAAGCATCGGGTCAAGTTGGTGGTCGGTGACATCGCCGACAACGCCGTGTTGGACCCTTTGGTTGCTGCCAGTGACGCGGTCGTGCACTTTGCAGCTGAGTCACACAACGACAACTCGTTGCACGACCCAAGCCCGTTCATCCAGACAAACATCGTCGGAACCTTCACGATTTTGGAGGCGGTTCGTCGCTACGGCGTTCGCCTTCACCACGTCTCCACCGATGAGGTGTACGGCGACCTTGAACTCGACGATCCCGAGCGTTTCACCGAGCAGACTCCTTATCGGCCCAGCAGTCCCTATTCGGCCTCAAAGGCTGCATCTGACCATCTGGTGCGAGCCTGGGTGCGTTCATTTGGCGTGCAAGCGACGTTGTCCAACTGTTCGAACAACTACGGTCCTTGGCAGCACATCGAGAAGTTCATCCCTCGCCAGATCACCAACCTGATCGACGGCATCCGTCCCCGCCTTTACGGCACCGGGGAGAACGTCCGCGACTGGATTCACACCGAGGATCACTCCTCGGGTGTGTTGTCCATCTTGTCTGGCGGCACGATTGGCGAGACCTACCTCATTGGCGCTGATGGGGAGAAGAACAACCTCGAGGTCGTACAGACGCTCTTGCGACTCATGGGCCACGCCGAAGACGATTTTGATCACGTCAACGATCGGGCCGGGCACGATCTGCGCTACGCAATTGACTCGACGCGGCTGCGCACGGAGTTGGGTTGGGCGCCGACGTACACAGATTTTGAAACTGGGCTGGCCGACACTGTGGAGTGGTACCGCGCTCATGAGGCTTGGTGGCGACCAGCCAAAGAGGCCACCGAAGCCAAGTACCAAGCCAAGGGCCAGTAAATGCCATCAGTGAAGACCTCGCCCATTCCGGGTTTGCTGGTTGTCGAACTCGACGTTCACGGTGATGACCGCGGGTGGTTCAAGGAAAACTGGCAACGCCAGAAGATGGTCCACTTAGGCCTACCCGACTTTGGTCCAGTGCAAAACAACGTCTCGTTCAACGGGTCCACCGGGGTCACCCGCGGCATTCATGCCGAGCCTTGGGACAAGTTCATCTCCGTGGCCACGGGCCGGGTTTTTGGGGCCTGGGTTGACCTTCGTGAGGGACCGAGCTTCGGCACTGTATTTACCCACGAGATTGGGCCTAAGGTGGCAATTTTCGTGCCCCGGGGTGTGGGTAACTCCTATCAAGTGCTCGAGGACGACACGGCGTACTCCTACCTGGTGAATGCCCACTGGCGACCCGATGCTGGCTACACCGAACTCCACCTTGGCGATGCAACAGCCGCAATCAAGTGGCCGATTCCACTCGATGACCCTCGCGTGCAAATGTCGGCCAAGGATGCCAATAACCCCGATCTAAGCGAGGTCACCCCCTTCGCTCCCGCCCCCGCCTTGGTGCTCGGCGCTGGCGGTCAACTTGGCTCGGCGCTTGTTGAGTCCCTGCCCAATGCCATCGGTCTCACCCGGACAGACCTTGACCTCACCGACACCGAGGCCGTTGCTGGATTCGACTTCAGTCCTTATCGGGTGGTCATCAATGCGGCGGCTTACACCGCAGTCGATGCCGCTGAGACCGATCGGGCACGGTGTTGGGCCGCGAACGCCTCGGCTCCTGGAGCCTTGGCCAAGGCGTCCGTGCAACACGGCTTCACCCTCGTGCACTTCTCCAGTGACTATGTGTACGACGGCGCCGTCGACGTACACACCGAGAACGAGCCCCTGGCCCCCCTCGGGGTGTACGGCCAGTCAAAGGCTGCCGGAGATCTCGCTGTTGCGACCGCTGCACGGCACTACATCATCCGCACGAGTTGGGTGATTGGTTCTGGGCACAACTTTGTGGCCACCATGGCGCGGCTCGCAAAGTCGGGAGTCAGCCCCGCAGTTGTCAGTGACCAGGTCGGAAGGTTGACGTTCACGAGCGACCTAGCGCGGGTCACCCGCCATCTGCTCGACTCTCAGGCACCCTTTGGCACCTACCACGTCACTGGCGCGGGCAAGGCTGCAAGTTGGGCCGACATCGCTCGAGCGGTCTTTGCGGCAACAGGACGCGATGCCAGCGATGTCAGCGACCAATCCACGGCCGATTACTCCGCGGGCAAACTCGTCTCACCCAGGCCCGCGAGTTCAGTGCTAGCGATGGACAAGCTCGAATCGACTGGCTTCACCATGCCCGACCAATGGGAATCGTTGGCGGCGTACCTACACGATCACTTGTAGGTTCTTGCATTATGCGAACTGTCGGGATCGAGGCACTAGGCCTTGGCGTCCAGTTGCACTTGTCTCGACCCATCGAATCCATGGCGGCAGACTTGAAGGCCGCGTGGGCTATGTGCCCACTCACAGTCGAACCCACTGTGGGGCTCTACCTCCACCTGGGACACAACCAGACCCGTGCGCTGCCGAAGGGCTGCACCGAGCAGGTCTCGGCCGACACCGCCGTGGCTTTGCCACAGCAGGTCACCCAGGCAGTTACTCGGGCAGCGTTGAAGGCAAACCTTGGCAAACTGCTCCTGCTGCACGCGGCAGGCATCGCGAACCCGGCAACCGGGGACGCGGTGGCACTTGTGGCCGCCAGCGGCACCGGCAAGACGACGGCCACGTTGACCCTGGCGCCTCAGTGGTCCTATCTCACTGATGAAACTGTGGCCGTACGTCCAGAGGATGACTCCATCGTGGCCTACCCAAAGCCGCTCTCGGTCAAAAGATCAGGGGTCCTCTACAAGACCGAGACGCCTCCTGACTCATTGGGGTTGAAGGTCTCGCCAGTGCCAGCACATTTGCGTGCGATTGTGATTTTGGACCGACAACCAGGGCACGCTGGGGACCCCGCAGTGACCGACATCGGTGTGCTCGACATGATCTGTGACATCGCGCCTCAAAGTTCGTCGCTGCATATGTTGCCTGAGCCGCTCCAGATGCTCCACGCATTGCACTCCCGCATGCGACGGGTGGTACGCGTGACCTACGCTGAAGCGCAATCGCTTCAACCTCTCATTGCATCGCTGCTGGACCCCTCATCATGACCACACAGATTCGTTATCAGC
>WBZQ01001195.1_pt1 | contig 18512 bp, 21 predicted proteins | sample 5204251 | NCBI WGS metagenome assembly WBZQ01 (sample SAMN12412402, study PRJNA552823) | activated sludge metagenome | isolation source: activated sludge from nitrification reactor of wastewater treatment plant... | place: USA: Virginia | collected 2017-09 | reverse complement strand
GAGCGCCCAAGTGGCCGCCGTTCTTGACCCCGGGAGCCTCCGAGCCCATCCGCCCCCCAATCCCTCGGGACCTCCCCTCGGGACCCTGTCGACGTTCGAACCCCGCTGAACATGCATCGGGGCTCCGGCCCGCGACCCGCGGGTGGAGCCCCGAACGAACGAAGCCGCCTTAGTTGTCCCTCTTTTCCGCGATGCGGGCCGCCTTGCCCCGGAGCTCCCGGAGGTAGTACAGCTTGGCGCGCCGGACCACGCCGTGGCGCTCGACCTCGATCTTCTCCAGCACAGGCGAATGAACCGGAAACGTGCGCTCCACGCCGATTCCTTGCGAGACCTTTCGGACCGTGAACGTCTCGCGGATCCCGCCGCCCTTCTTGGCGATGACGAGCCCCTGGAAGACCTGGATCCGCTCCTTCTCGCCCTCGCGCACCTTGACGTGCACCTTCACGGTATCTCCCGGCAAAAAGGGCGGGACGCCCTCCCTCAAGCCGTGCCGTTCCGCTTCCAACAACTTGTCGGTCAACTTGTTCCTCCTCGGGAAAATCGCGTTCGGGGCCGGTTGGTCCGTCTCGCCGGCCGCCCACATCGGGCAGGATTACCGGTTCTCGAAATGCTCCACCCTTGCCGAAACAGGCGCAAATCTTAACGGGACTCGGTGTCTCCCACAAGCGCGGGCGGCTCTAAGAGAAGCTCGCGGTCCTCCGCGGAGAGCGGGACCCTCGCGAGGAGATCGGGACGGTGCTGTCGAGTTTCCAAGAGCTGCCTCTTGCGTCGCCACCTTCGAATGCGCTCGTGGTGCCCGGAAAGGAGAATCTCCGGGACCTCGATTCCCAGGAGCTCGCGGGGTCTCGTGTAGTGCGGTGTGTCGAGGAGACCATCCTCGAAGCTCTCGCAAGCGACGCTCTCCGCGTCGCCGACGACACCTGGAACGAAGCGCGCCACGGCCTCCAGCACGGCGAGCGCGACAACCTCGCCGCCGAACAGGACGAAATCCCCGAGTGAGAGCTCGTCGTCGTAGAGGCCGGCCTCGGCGACGCGCTCGTCGATTCCCTCGTAACGGCCGCAGACCATCGCGATTCGCGCGCGCGAGGCGTACTCGCGGGCCACCCGAAAGTCGAAGCGGCGACCGCGCGGCGAGAGATGCACGACCCACGGCGGCTCCGCCTCGGTCTCGCTTCGAAAGGCCTCGAGCGCCCGGATCACGGGCTGTGCGGAGAGAACCATGCCAGGGCCCCCGCCGTAGGGCTCGTCGTCGACCTTCCGATGGGGATCCTCCGAGAAGTCGCGGAGGTCGACGACCCGGATGTCGAGGAGTCCCTTGTCGATCCCGCGCTCGATCAAAGACTCGGAGAGCGGCGACGCGAAATAACCTGGGAAGATCGTGAGGATGTCGAAACGCACGGAGGTATCGGCGCTGGACAAGGTCAATCGAGAAGACCCTGGGGCGGATCCAGGATCACGACCCGGGCCTCCCGATCCACACGCACGACGATGGGGTGGACAAACGGAACCTCATGGTTCCCAGAAGCTGTGGCGACACGCAGGAGGGCCTGCCCCGGCGCCTCGTCAAGCGTCACGACGCTGCCCAGGAGAAGCCCCGCCGGGTTCTCGACCCGAAAACCGTCGAGCTCGAAGTGAAGAAAGAACCCGGCCTCGGGGTGCCGGGCGTCCGCAAGCTCCACGCCGAGGTCCAGGCCGCGCAGCTCCTCGGCCTCGTCCCGATCGGACACCCCCTCGAAGCCGACGAGAAGCCGACCCGTGTGTGGTCGCGCGGTCTCAACCGTAAAGACGCGCTCCGCCTTCCCGGCGGGTCCGCCACGCGCAAACACCTGACGGCCCGGCTCGAAGCGCTCCGGAAACTCGGTCAGGAGCTCCACGACCACCTCGCCATCGAGCCCGTGTGGTTTGATGACCCGGCCGACGACGAGCCGCTCCGGGCTCTGGGTCTTCGTCAGGCCGGTTTCGCGATCAGACTGCGCACGGTCTCGCTGGGGGTCGCGCCCTTCTTGATCCAGGCGGCCGCCTTCTCGCGATCGAGCCTGAGAATTGGAGGGTTCTTGGTCGGGTCGTAGTGACCCAGCTCCTCGACCACCATCGCGGTCGGGGTCCGGCGGCTGTCGGAGACCACGATCCGGTAGGCCGGAGCGTTTGTTCCGCCGACCCGGCGGAGGCGAATTCGTAGCATGGTGACCTCGTTTCATTGTTCTTCGGCCCGCGCCTCAATATCGGCGGCGCGAGCCTGTCTTTTTGGCAGATTGGGTGCCGGGGTCTCAGGCCCGCATGCGCGCGGCGCCCTTCATGAGCTTCTTCATGCCCTGGAACTCCCGCAGGAGCTGGTTGATCTCGGGCACCGACGTTCCGGAGCCCGACGCGATCCGCTTCTTTCGGCTTCCGTCCAGGAGGCTCGGGTCCTCGCGTTCCGCGGGCGTCATCGAATCGATGATGGCCTCGATCCTCTTGGTTCCATCCTCCGGAATGTCGAGTCCCTGAAGCGCCTTGAGGGGTCCGATCTTTGGGAGGTGTCCCAGGAGCGAGCTCAAAGAGCCCATCTTCTTCACCTGCTGGAGCTGCTCCCTGAGATCGACGAGGCTGAACTCGTTCCGCCGGAGGCGCTCGGCCGTCCGAAGCGCGGCCTTCGCATCGGTCTCCGCCGTGACCTTTTCGATGAGGGTCTCGACGTCGCCGAGCCCGAGGATCCGCGACGCCGCGCGATCGGGATGAAAGAGCTCGAATTCCCGGATCTTCTCGCCGACGCCGACGAACCGCACGGGCTTTCCGACGACGGTTGCGAGCGAGAGCGCGGCGCCCCCGCGCGCGTCGCCGTCGGTCTTGGTCAGGATCACGCCGGTCAACGCGAGTCGCGACTGGAACGCGGTCGCGGACTTCACCACGTCCTGGCCGGTCATCGCGTCCGCTACGAAGAGCGTCTCCTCGGGGTCGCTGGCGAGGGAGACCTCGACGACCTCGTCCATCAACGCCTCGTCCACGTGCAGTCGACCGGCCGTGTCTACGATGGCCACGTCGTATCCAAAGAGCCGGGCCTCTTTAGTGCCCGCCTTCACACGAAGGACCGCGCTCTTCTCGCCTTTCGGATCGAACGCCATCAGCGAGTTCTCCTTGGCGAGGGTCAGGAGCTGCTCGGTCGCGGCGGGACGCTGCGTGTCGGCGGGGATCAGAAGCACCTGCTTTCTAAGCGCAGTCTTCAGGTGGAGGGCGAGCTTCGCCGCGGACGTCGTCTTGCCGGAGCCCTGAAGCCCCACGAGAAGGACCACGGCGGGACGCTTCTTCAAGACGATGGGCTGTGCGACGCCGCCCAGGATCCGGGTCAGCTCGTCCCGCACGATCTTCACGACCTGCTGGGCCGGTGACAGCGACGTCAGAACCTCTTGTCCAACCGATTTCTCCCGCACCGCCGCCGCGAAGGTCTTGACGACGTCCTGATGCACGTCCGCCTCGAGAAGCGCGACCCGGATCTCCTTCAGGGCCTGATCGACGTGGAATTCCGTCAGGTGCCCTTCGCCGCGCAACTCCTTGAAGACACGCTGAAGACGATTGGAGAGGGAATCGAACATCCGGAAGGCGCCGGAGAATAGGGGCCTCTTGAACGCGCGTCAAACCACCTTGACAGGCCTCGTTCCACGGCTATCCTTCGCGCCCGGAAGCTTGGGGCGCGGTCTGCCGCTCACTCGCTGGTTTTGTGTCCGGGAGTTTGCGGAGAAGTTCGAGAAACCCGAAATTCGCTGAAGTCCAGCGATGTCACCCGAAAGGAAAAGGAGTTTTCAATGAAGAAGAACCTCACCACATTGGCGCTGAGCTTTCTCGCCGCCGCATTGATCGCCACCACCGGCTGTGGCGCGAAGAAGGAGGAGGGCGGTACCTCCGAGCCTCCGAAGGTCGTCGAGGAGAAGGCCCCCGCTCCGGCGACGTCGGCCCCGGCGACGCCCGCGACCGCGGCTCCGGCCACCCCGGACACCGCCGCCACCGCGAGCGCCGCGACACCCTCGACCGCGGCTCCGGCCACGGCGCCCGCGACCGCCCCGGCCACGGGTGCGGCTCCCGCCACCAAGTAACGTCAGGCCGGCGTGATCGCGAAGACGCCCCGGAAGTTCCGGGGCGTTTCTCTTTTCCAGCCTGTTCTCCCAAAGAAGACATCGGCTTTCATGGCAAGTGTCTTGCGGGGCTGCGCGCGCCCATTCCTTGGGCCAGTTCGTCGCACCAAACACGGCCACCGAGGAGCGTCCACATGAGCGAAATCACGAACCCCGGCGTCAGACGCGGATTCGCGTCTCTCCAGACAGCGATGACGTGGAGCGTCGCGGCGCTCCTGGCCTTTTCGATCCCGGCCCGAGGAGATTCGATCGTCACGACCGACGCGTTTCTGCCGGGCGCGCGCGTAATCGGCGCGAGCGGCGTCTTCCGGACGGATGTCGAGATCTTCAACCCCGAGGAGCGGACCACGGCGATGGTCAGCGTCTATTTCGCGCTGTCGAACGTCGATGGGACCGTCGCGCCCAAGGTCACGTTCTCGCTCTCGGCCCGCCGTTCGATCACGCTCGATGACACGGTTCTCAAGGACTTCGGCTACACGAACGCGTTCGGGCTTCTGGAGGTGCGCTCCTCGGTTCCGGTCATCGTGACGAGCAACATCTACAACGTCGCGGGTTCTCAGCCCGGAACCTATGGCCAGTTCTCGCCTGGACAGCCGTACCGAAAGGCGCTTGGCTTTGACAACTCGTTTCTGGGGGATCTCTACGTGATTGGCCTTCGCAACGATCCCGGCTACCGCGTGAACGCGACCGTGATGAACCCTTCGAGCGTCCCGTTGGAGGCCGGCATCTCGCTCGTGGACGACAGGGGCTTCGTTTACGGAACCATCATCCGCACCGTCCCGCCTTTTTCGATTCGCCAGGTCGACAACATCTTCGAGAACCCGGATGCCTTCGCGACCTTCGCTCCGCCACGGGGCGGTCCCTATCGGCTGACGTTTTTCGTGAACCTCAACAACGGTGCGCGAATCCTCTCGTACGCGACCGTGAACGACCGGCGGACCGGCGACCCCTACCTCATCACCGGCGAGCCGATGGGCCTGGTTTCGTCTTCCGCGGCCAGCGCGCCGGAGCGACAGGCGAGCAGCGTCACGATCCTGGATGAGAACGCGAGCCGGGCTCCGCGAGCGGAATAAAGCGGCGTCTTCCCGACGTTAAGCTTCCGCCATGAAGAACTACCCAGCGCCCGACGCGAAATCCCGCTGCCGGTCGATCGCCAGGCGAGGCGCTCTCGCGGTCTCCCTAGGCTTCGCGCTTCCCCTGGCGGCCGGTTGCGGAAAGGCGGCGCGTCACGAGGTCGCGGCCGATTTCGAGGCACATCCGGTCGTGGCCGCTCCTCCCGCCGCCGCCTCCACGGTCGCCTCCAAAGACCCCCCCAAGAAGGGCGGTGTCGCGTTCGCGTCGCTGGGTTTGCCCGAGGCCCTGCGCCGCGCCGGAGCCGAGAAGAAGCTCGTGATGGTGGATCTCTACACGGATTGGTGCGGATGGTGCAAGAAGCTCGACCGCGAGGTGTTCAGCCATCCCGACGTCGGAGCGGCGACAAGCTCATCCGTCGTGGCCATCAAGATCAACGCCGAGGCCGGTGGCGAGAGCCTCACGAGCCGGTATCAGGTCAACGGCTTTCCCACAATTCTCTTCTTGGACTCGAAGGGCAAGCTCGTCCGGCGCGTCGAGGGCTTCGTCGGGGTCGGCGAGCTCGTCAATGTCCTGAACGGCCTTCCCCGGACGCAGGCCTGAATCCCGAATCCCCGGACGACGACCCCGAGGATGTCTTCGAGCGCGCGCTTCGGGAGTTCCGCCTCGGCCGTTTCTTCGAGGCGCACGAGCATTGGGAAACGCTTTGGCAGAAGGCGTCGGGCGAAAGACGGGTCTATCTTCAGGGCCTGATTCAAATTGCGGCCGCGGGCGTTCACTGGGGCCGCGGGCGGCGCGCCCCCGCGCTCAGGCTCCTTCTGTTGGGGCTCGAAAAGCTCGAAGCGAGTCCCGGCTTTCCGCTTGCGGTTCCAGGCGCGCGGGCCGCTCGCGACCTCGCTCGGAGGCTCGACGCCGGCCACGACGCTTCGGCCGTCGATCTCACTCGGCTGCTTTGATCTCGGCCGTCTTCAGAAAGGCCAACCGCCGCGCGACAGCCGCGGTCAGGGTCGCGTCCGGGAGGCTTGAGCGCGCCGGGCGGCCGGAATGCCCGAGCCGTCCTTCCCCGCCGGGCCGCCCGACGCCAACGGACAGGAGAGCGCTGGCGAGGAATCCGGAAAGCGATCGCGACGCGGCGCGCCCGCTTGTGACGTCGTCAATGACCGCTGCGTAGCGTAGGGCAATTAGGGCGGGCGATCGCTCCTTGCTCCAAGCCCGCGCGGCCTCGGCTCGTTTCTCTCTTTCGACCGGGTCGAAGGCAACCGCAAAGAGCGCTTCGGCGAGCGCCTCGACTTCGCCCTCCCCGACAGGAACCTTGGACGCGAAGGAGTCCGGAAGCTCGCGGAACCAGCCAAGATCGCTGACCACGATCGGCACTCCCAACCCCGCGAGCCGGCACACCGAACCCGAGGTCTCTCCCATCGTTGGATAGCGCAGGTTGATCGCGACGTCCGCCGCGCACGCGGCGAGCCAGAACTCCTCCTCGGTGAGATAGCCCGAGAACCTCACATCGCTCCTCAGCCCGAGCTCCGAGACCTTCGCGTTCAACGGGTCCTCGGATCCGATCGCACCACCGACGAAGAGGAGCGGGCGCCGTGGAGGCGGCATTCGCGAGAGCGCCTCCAGAATCCGGTCCACGCGCTTTGTCGGCGTGACGGCTCCCAGCGTCACCGCGACCGGCCTCTCGATCGGCAGATCGAACGCCTTCCGCGCCTCGCGCCTGGCGGTTGGGACGGCCGGGAACACGTGAAGCGGGATCTCGGCGACGTATCGCCCGGGGCTCTCGCGAAGGACCGCTCCCCGCACGAGCCGGGAGTGCACGATGACCGCGTCGGCGTCGGCCAGAACTCCCGCCGACATCGGGAACGCCCAGGGATCGAGATCCCAGACTGGTGGCCGAGGCCCGCCGCGGGTCGAGGCCGCGAGGTGCCGTCCTCTCTCGCCGTGCGCCCTCACAAGCTCGCGGTCGTACGTTTCCTCGTTTCCGCGCGAGAGGTACGCGGCCGCGAACAGGTGATGGAGAACGAAGTCGTGGAGGACCACGACGGCCGGCGTCCTCCGGGACGGGTTCGCGAGGGCCTCCACGGAGGGTGCGTGGAGCGGGTCGTTGCCGATCTCGAAGATCAACGCGTCGTGGCGGGCCCCGAGTGCTCGGAGGGCCGTCTCGGGCTCGTAGGCCTCGACCGTCAAGAGCTCACGCAGCGCGGGCAGGAGCTCTTTTGAGTAGTCGGCGATTCCGGAGCGCGTCGGTGGAAACGGGCTTATGAAGCCGACGGACGACGTCGTCATCGCGTCACCCGAGGCCTCCGGCCGCGAGGAGAGCCCGCACGGCCGCGCGCCAGGTGATCTCGCGGACTCTCTCGAACCCGTCCTCGCCGTAGCGGCGAGCGGCCTCTACGTTGTCGAGGAGTCCGCGAGCCGCGTCCCCGACGGCTGCCCCCGACGGCTCGACCACGCGGCCGGTCTCGTTGTCCGTTACGAACTCCAGGGGCCCTCCCGAATCCACGCACGTGACGACCGGACACTTCGAGAGCAACGCTTCCAACGCGATGTAGCCATAGTCTTCGTCGACCGGCGCGAAGATCACGACGCCGGCGCTCGCGTAGAGCTCGAGGAGCCGTTCGTCCGAAGCCGCGCCCTCGAACGTCACCTCGGCCCGCGTGCGCTCGGCGAGGCGCCTCAGGCGCTCCTCGTCGGGTCCCGTACCGACCACAACCAAGCGGAACCGCCCGACGGCCGCGGCCTCGATCGCGAGGTCCACGCGCTTCCAGGGATCCAGCCGCCCGACCGACAGCGCGAAGCCCGAGCGGTCCCCTGCCCGATAGCGTCCCGCGAGAGGCGGCGGGTGGTAAAGGGGTTCGGCCGCGAGGCCGTTGAAGCGGCGGAGGCGCTCGGCCGTGTTGCGCGCGTTGGTGAAGATCCGGCGCGCGTCCGAGAGCCCGGTGCGATCCGCTTCGGCGATGAGCTCCCGCCACCTGGTGTCGGCTGGGCCCGCATCGAAGTCGCTGCCCGACGTCCCGAACCGGTCATAGGCCTGGCGGAACTGGTGGATCAGCCACACGACCTTGTTCGGATGGGTCGCGAGGTAGGACGGGAACTTCATCGGGATCACGAGATCGACGCGCTTCCCGTCGGACTCGGTCAGATCGAGGAGCCGCCACGAGAGGGCCGACAGCAGGATCTGCTCGCGGGGATACCACTTGAAGGGCAGGCGCACGAGCTCGACCTCGTGTCGCTCGGCGCGGAGCTCCCGCACGAGGCCCTCGGCGTGGCGCTCCGCTCCGCCCGAGACGAAGGGGACCTGTGCGTTGAGGACGAGGATCCGCGCCATCTACCTCACGCCGATCGCGGCGTAGTCCTGGGGTGCGAAAAGGAGCGCGGCGAGGCGCTCGAACGCGGGCGAGGCGATGGAACCCTCAGGCAGGGCCTCGGCGGCCGGGACCGGAGAGCGACGATCGATGCGCACGTCTCGAAGGCCGGCGCTCTCGAGAAGATGCGCGAGAGACGGGGCCGGCACCGGCCTCACGTGTGTGAGGTCCATCCAGAACCACTTCATCGCGTAAACGGATTCCGGGTTGATGGTCTCGAGAAGGAGAACGCCTCCTGGGAAGAGCTTGGTCGTCGCCAGCCCGACGAGCTCGATCACCCGCTCCGGAGGAAAATGCTCGACCACCTGGTAGGCGGCGATGCCGCGCAGCGAGCCGTCGGGACAGTCGCCTAACCACGAGAACAAGTCTTCGCAGGCGACCTCAAGCCGCTTCTCTTTGGCGCGCGCCACCATGACGGGGTTCGTGTCGCAGCCTGCGGCCTCGAGTCCCGCGCTCCTCAGAAGCTCCAGAAACTCGCCGCGCCCGCATCCGAGATCGACGACCCGGCCGCCCTCAGGCGCGGCGGAAAACAGCGCCACATCGGCCGCCTGCCGCCTCCGGATCTCCTCCTCCGATCCGCGGAAGGTGCGCTCGAAGTCGGCGTAGATTCCGGCATGGAGTGCATGTGCTCGGGGTGCGGGCCGCCTCTCGCCGTGGGCCGAAGCCGACGCGGTCGAGGGCTCCGACACGACAGTCCGTTCGCGTTCCAGGGCACCGCGCAGCGCGGTCCATTCGAGGCGTGAATGGCGAAAAGAGTCTTCAAGCCTGGACAGCTTGAGAAGCCGCGCGTCGTGCTCGCTTGAGGCCGTTTCCAGGGCCGAGAGCCTGGCTTCGAGGCTATCCCGACGCGAACTTTCGCGATCGATCCGAAGCTCGACATCGTGGACGGCTTGGCCGATCGCCTCGCGAGCGGCCGCCTCCTTGGCGAGCTCGGCCGTCTGAGAGGCGCGCAGGGATTCCGCGGTCCTCTCCGCCGTCTCCTCGGCCCACGCACGCGCGGAGTCGGCGCGAAGGAGCGCGCCATTCACGCCCCGCTCGATCTCGCCAAGCGCGATTCGCAAGGACTCCAGGACCGCCGAGTTGAAGACCGTCTGGTCACGGCTGACGATCCGAAGCGCTCGGAGCAGAAGAGCCTTTACCGAGCGGAAACGCGCATCACCCGGCAGAACCGGTGCCACGAAACGGCTGCCGTTCTCGAGCATCGCCCGCGGTCCGTCCAAGCGGAATCCGCCACCCGAGGAAGATGGACGGTTGAAGTCTCTCGTGGATGGGCCGTGGGGCGGCGGGGTTGCCATCGCCGCGAGCGCGTCGACGAGCTCCTTCGCCAGTTCGGCCGCGGCCTCGCTCTCGTCAGCGCGAGGCCGGCTGGTTCCCATCGGTTCGTATATTACGGTCCGAATGCCCGACAGATCCGCCCGCAAGACGCCTCTCCTCACGCTGGCTCTCTTCGCTCTGATCGCCTGGATGAACGGCTGCCGAACCGGGGGGCACGGGGCGACGCGCGGCTTGCCGCCTGTTCGCGAGTCCACCCCGGTCGCACCCTCGCCCTCGCCGTCCGCGCCTCCGTCCGGCGACGAGGGCACACTCTCTCCGCTTCAGTACCCGGGCGAGCGTCATCTCGCGAACGTGCGCCAGCTGACGTTCGGCGGGGAGAACGCCGAGGCCTACTGGTCGAGCGACGGACGCTCTCTGATCTTTCAATCGACCCGGCCGCCGTTCGCGTGCGACCAGATCTTCACCCTCGATGTGGACGAGGTCGCGCCGACTCCGCGATTGGTCTCGACCGGGCTCGGACGCACGACCTGCCCGTACTTCTTCCCCGGCGGACGCCGCTTTCTCTATGCGTCGACCCACCTCGCGAGCCGCGAGTGCCCGGCTCCCCCGGACCGTTCAAAGGGCTATGCGTGGGGTGTCTTCGCCGAGTACGACCTCTTCTCTTCCGACGGCAGGACCGTCACCCGTTTGACCGACGCGCCTGGCTACGACGCCGAGGCCACGATCTCGACCGATGGTCAGCGAATCGTTTTCACGTCGGCTCGCGACGGCGATCTGGAGCTTTACTCGATGGCGGCCGACGGTTCCGATGCGCGGCGCCTGACCTTCACACCCGGCTACGACGGCGGCGCGTTCTTCAGCGATGACGGCGAGTGGTTGGTCTACCGCGCGTCCCGTCCCAAGGACGAAGCATCGCTCCTCGACTTCCGAACGCTTCTAGCAAAGGCGTTGGTTCGGCCGACGAGCCTGGAGCTTCACGTGATGCGAAGGGACGGCACGCACGACCGCCAGGTCACCGCGAACGGCGTCGCGAACTTTGCGCCCTTTTTCTTTCGCGGCGGCCACGAGAGGATCGTGTTCTGTTCCAACCTCGCGGATCCGAGGGGGCGGAACTTCGATCTTTACGCGGTCAACGCCGACGGGACCGATCTGACGAGAATCACGTTCAACCCCACGTTTGACGGGTTCCCGATGTTCTCCCCGGACGGCCGTCGCATCGCGTTCTGCTCCAACCGGCACAACGCTAGAGCCGGGGACACCAACGTCTTCGTAGCGGACTGGGTTCCTTAACGGCGACCGCGTGACTCACGCCGCGACCGAGCGCCGAGCGTGGCGCCTCAGGATGTCGAGGAGTGTCGAGGCGAGGGCCAGCGCGATCGGCCCGATGAAGATGCCCAGGAGCCCAAACGCGGTGATGCCGCCGAAGACGCCGAGAAACACCACGAGGGTCTTCAGCTCCTCGGCGCCGCCGATGAGGATCGGCTTCAGCACGTTGTCGGCGAGGAAGGACGTCGCGACGGCACCCCACAGAAACAGGAACAGCGCCGCGCCCTGGCGGCCGCCCGACAGGAGCCAGAGCGTTCCCGGGAGCCAGACGATCGCGGTTCCACCGACCGGCAACAGCGAGAGCACCGCCATCGCGGCTCCGGCCAGCGCGGGGGACGGAAGCCCCACGATCGCCCAGCCGATGCCTCCGGTCGCTCCCTGAATCAGCGCACAGAGAAGCGAGCCCCGAAAGATCGCCTGGAGCATCCCCCGGAGCGACCTGAGCACCGCGTCCCGCGCCTCCTGGTCGAGAGGAATCAGCTCGGCGAGAGCGTTCACCCCGCCGGCGCCATCTCGGAACAGAAAGAAGAGCAGGAAGATCGTGGTCAGAAACGTGACGATCGCGTCGAGGAGGCCGATCAGAACCCCGCCGCTGAGCTCGGCCACGAAACTCGACACCTTCGCGAGCGAGTCGCCGAGGGCCTTCTGAACCTCCTGGGGCGTGATGCCGGTTCGCTCCTGAACCACGTCCAGGATGTGTCCCACTGCGGGCAGCGCGACGAGATCCGCGAACGAGGACACGTTGCGGGTCTTGAGCTCCGCGGCGATCCGCGCGGCCGCGTCGGAGGCCTGAGCCGCGAGCACGCTCACGAAGAAGCTCGCGGGAAGCAGGACCCCAAGCGCGATGAGCGCAACCGCGACGGCCGCTGCCAGGTTCGGGCGCCCCGCAAGCCTTCGCGTGATCAGCCGCCAGGGGGCCTGAAACGCGACCGCGAGAACGACCGCCCAGGCAATCGCCGAGAAGAAAGGCGTCAGAACTTTCACGCAGACGGCCAAGACCAGCGTTCCCACGACGACAAAGAACAGCGTGGGGTAGGCGGTCCGTCGGATCGACGGGTTGGGCGGGGCCGTGATCTCCATTTCCGAGCGCTCCTTCAGGCGCCTGGATCGAGCGAGGCGTCTTTTTCGTGCGCGGATCTTACGAACCCGGTTGGCTAGACTGCCCGAGGATGGCCCTCCAAGAGATGAACCCACGGGCACGGGCCCTCCCGGGGGCAAGGAGTCCGCGATGGCCACCTCCCGAGCGACCCCAGGATCCCGCCGGCCTGTCTCGCCTTGCGGTGGAGGTCGCGGGGCGCCATGGCTTCGCGGCGGCGGGTGTTCTGAGGGCCGAGGAGCCCGAGACCTGGAGCGTCTTCCGGGCGTGGCTGGACGGCGGACACCACGGCGGCATGGCGTGGCTGGAGCGGGATGCCGAGGCGCGAAGGCGATTCGACGCGATCCTCCCCTATTGCCGCTCGATCCTGTCGGTCGCGATGGCGATCGACCCAGGCCCTCCCGGCAACGTCGCGCGTTACGCGCGGGGCGAGGACTACCACCGGGTCGTGAGGCGGCGCCTTCACGCGGTCGCGGCCGAGCTTCGGCCTGCCGTTCCCAAAGGCACGCACTTTCGCGTCTGTGTGGACACCGCGCCTCTCTTGGAGCGCGAGATCGCGGTTCGCGCGGGCCTCGGGTTTCTCGGAAAGAACGGGCTCCTGATCGTGCCCGAGCTTGGTTCACACGTGGTTCTCGGAGAGCTCCTGACGGATGCCGAGCTCGCCTCCACGGTAGAGCCCGCGGACTCCCCTTTCGACCGCTGCGGAACCTGCATCGCGTGCCTTGACGACTGCCCCACGAACGCGTTTTTGGCGCCGCGGCTTCTGGACGCCCGGCGCTGCCTGTCTTACCTGACGATCGAAGCGCGCGGCGATTTCACGCCGGGTCAGGAGTCCTCCCTCTCTGGTCAGCTCTTTGGATGCGATATTTGCCAGGACGTGTGTCCGTGGAACGCGCGGCCAAGAGGAACGGGGCCTCACGCGCCCGCCGCCTCCTTGGACCCGGCCGAAATCGCCGAGCTCACCCAGGAGATGTTCGAGGCACGTTTCGGCGATACGGCCTTGAGCCGGGCGACTCTTCAAGGCCTGGTGAGAAACGCTCGCGCAGCCCTCGCGCGGCGGCCACGGGTCGCCGCGCCGTGAACGCCGCCCCAGTACGCCGCGCGCTCCTCGTCAGCGCGGGACTCTTCGTGCGGAAGGGGCGGGTCCTCCTCGCGAGAAGGCCGCTGTCCGGCACCCTCCCGGGACTCTGGGAGCTTCCGGGCGGAAAGGTCGAGGCGGGAGAAACCCCTGAAGAGGCGCTGATCCGGGAGTTCCGGGAGGAGCTTGGCGTCGCGATCGCGCGTCCCGCGCCGCACGCATTCCTCACGCACGACATGGGGGAGCTTCACGTCACGCTTCTGGTGTTCCGGATCCCGGTTCTTCTGGGAGAGCCGAAGCCGATCGCGGTCGATGCGGTGAGGTTCTGCGAGGCGCGCGAGGCCCTCCTCCTCGCGTGCCCACCTCCGGACAAGGACCTCCTGACGACGCTTGCCCGAGAGGGCCGTGGGACCTTCCCCGACACCGAATCAAGGGATCCTGAAGAGCGAAGAAGCGCCGAGGAGTCTGAGCCGTACCTCTTCGGCTCGGAGACGCTCGCGAAAGGGCCCGTCGCGCTCAAGTTCAGGAAGCTCTCCCGGGAGGCGGGGAAGGCCGCGGCGAGGCTCGTACAGGGCTTTCTGACCCTGACCGCGTCCGGACCTCGCGCCTACGAGAACGTCTGCCCGCATGTCCCTATCGCTCTCGACCTCCTGGACGAGGGCCTCTTCAGCCTCGACGGCCGTTTCCTCGTGTGCCGAAACCACGGCGCTCTCTTCGAGCCGGAGTCCGGGTTGTGCGTCTCGGGACCCTGCGAGGGCGAGTCGCTGCGCAGGCTGTCGGTCAAGAGTCAAGGGATGGGCTACTCGGTGGTGTTGTGAGCGACGGCGTCCTTCTCGCGCTGTTTCTCTTCTGCATGCTCGCGTCGTGCTTCTTCTCCGGCGCGGAGACCGCGCTCACTTCGGTCAGCGAGCCCGCGGTCTTCCGTCTGAAGGAGCAGGGACGCCCCGGGGCCGAACGGCTCGAGAGGCTGCGCGGGGAGCTCCCACAGACGCTCAGCACACTCCTCGTCGGCAACACGCTCGCGAACATCGCCGCGGGATCGATCGGGACCGCCCTCGCGATTCCCCACCTCGGCGAGGAGGTCGGGGTCCTCATCGCCACGGTGGCGACCACGCTTGTCCTCCTCATCTTCAGCGAGGTCACCCCGAAGACGCTCGCGACCAAGAGGCCCGAGGAATTCGCCCTTTTCGTCTCGCGGCCGGTCGAGTACCTGGTGCGGATGCTCGCGCCCTTGACCAACCTTCTGTCCGGCGCGGCCGCGCTTCTCCTGCGTCCTCTTGGGACCAGGGTCGAGGGAACCGACGTGACCGAGGCCGACGTTCGAAGCCTGATCTCGCTTTCGCACGAGCAGGGCTCGCTCGAGACCGAGGAGAAGGAGATCCTGCACGCGGTTCTGACGTTCGCCGACACGCCGGTGAAGAACGCGATGGTGACGCGGGCGCGAATCGTGTCCCTGCCCGTGAACGCGACCTTCGACGAAGTCGAGGCTATTTGCCGCGAGCACCGGTTCAGCCGGTTCCCGGTGTGGCGCGAATCGATCGACGACGTGATCGGCTTTCTCCACGTGAAGGACCTCTTCGACGTCACGGACCTCGAGGAGAAGAACTTCAACATGGCCCGCCACCTGCGGCCCGCGGTTTTTGTACCGGAGCTCAAGCGCGCCGGGGATCTGTTCCGCGAGATGCGCCGGCGGCGCTTTCACATGGCGATCGTGGTGGACGAGCTGGGCGCGATCTCGGGGCTCGTGACGCTCGAGGATCTGGTCGAGCAGGTCTTCGGGGAGATCGCCGACGAGCACGACGAGCCCGCGCGCCGCCCGTTGACGGACGGGACGTCGTGGATCCTGGAGGGCTCTTATCCTCTCGCGTCTTTGGAACGCGATCTCGCGACGAGCCTCGACGAACCCGATGTCGCCACGGTCGCAGGATTCCTGCTGAAGCGGTTCGGACGCATCCCTCCCTCCGGGGCGCGCTTTCGCACCGACACGCTGGAGCTCGTCGTGGAGCGCGCCTCGCCCCGGTCCATCGAGAGAATCCGCATCACGAGGAACGCCGGAACCGCGAGCCGCGAGAAAAGGACATCGACTTGAGCGCTGAAGAAGAGACGACCCAGAAGACGAAGGCCGTTCTCCTGCCCGGAGACGGTATAGGCCCCGAGATCACCGAGTCTGTGGTGGAGATCCTGGCGGCTGCCGGCGCGAATCTCGAGTGGGAGAGATACGCGGCGGGCGAAGAGGCGCTCAAGGCCACAGGCGAGCCATTGCCGCCCGAGGTTCTCGCGGCGATCGAGAGGGCCGGGCTCTGTCTCAAGGGCCCGATCACGACCCCCGTCGGCAAGGGCTTCAAGAGCATCAACGTGCGCCTGCGCCAGACGCTGGATCTCTACGCGAACCTAAGGCCCGTGAGGAACCTGCCGGGCGTCGCCGGACGGTACGGCGAGGTCGACCTGGTCGTGGTCCGCGAGAACACCGAGGATCTCTATTCCGGCATCGAGCATGTGGTCGTGCCCGGGGTGGTCGAATCGATCAAGATCATCACCGAGAAGGCCTCCACCCGGATCGCGCGCTTCGCGTTCGAGTACGCGGTTCGGCACGGGCGGAAGAAGGTCACGGCCGTCCACAAGGCCAACATCATGAAGCTCTCGGACGGCCTGTTTCTGGACTGCTTCCGTCGCGTCGCCTCGGAGTACCCCGGAATCCAGGCGGACGACGCGATCATCGACGCCTGTTGCATGAGGCTCGTGATGTCCCCGAACCGGTTCGACGTTCTGCTCCTGGAGAACCTCTATGGCGACATCGTGAGCGACCTGGCCGCGGGTCTCGTGGGTGGTCTTGGCGTGGTGCCCGGCGCCAACCTGGGACCCAAGGGAGCGGTCTTCGAGTCGGTCCACGGCTCGGCTCCAGACATCGCGGGCCAGGGCATCGCGAACCCAACCGCGCTGCTGCTCTCCGCGCTGATGCTCCTTCGCCATCTCTCTGACGACGCGCGCGCCAACCGGATCGAACGCGCGCTTCACGCGTCCCTGGTCGACGGCTCGGCCCGCACGCGGGATGTGGGGGGAACGGCCACGACCCGCGAATACACCGCGTCCGTGATCGACCACCTGCGGTGATTCGTCGACATGCCCCGGGTCGTCTTCGTGAACGAGGGGAAGAAGGGGTTCGTGGGCCACGGCGTTACCGTGCTGGAGGCCGCGCTTCTTCTTCGCGTGAAGATGGCGCATGTCTGCAACGGGGGCGGAACCTGCTCGACCTGCCGGTTCGCTTGTGTGAGAAACCCTGAGAACCTCTCCCCGGTCGACGCCAACGAGCTCGCGTACGAAATGGGCGAGGGCGTGAGGCTGGGTTGCCAGGCGCGAATCCTGGGAGATGTCGCCGTGCGGGTCGTGGAGGTTCCGGGCGTGCTCCTCGAAACATGAGCCGCCCGTCTCTGCGGCGGGCGCTTCGCCGCGCCGGGCTCCCCCGGCTTCCGCCGCAGACCCCGCCGCCGGAGGACTGGGACGCGGGGCCGCCGCCCCCGAGGATCTTCCTGCCCGGAGAGGGCGGGTCGGACGTTCCCGCCCCGATCGACCTTGCGTCTTTGTTTGGTCGGAGCGCGCCCACGGAGCTGGAGATCGGGACTGGGCGCGGGCGCTTTCTGCTGCTCGCGGCGTCCCAAAACACGGAGCGCAACTTCCTGGGGCTGGAGCTGGAGCGCGACTATGCCCGCATCGCGATGGCCAAAGCCGCGGAACTCGGGCTCGTGAACGTGCGAATCGAAGCGGCCGACGGCAAGGCGTTCGTGGAGTCGCGGCTTCCGCAGGCCTCGCTCGCGGCCCTCCACGTGTTCTTTCCGGATCCGTGGCCCAAGAGGCGACATCACAAGAGGAGGCTCTTCGACGAGGCGTTCGCAAAGGCGGCGGCGCGCGCGCTGGCGCCGGGAGCGCTCCTTCGGGTCGCGTCCGACCACCTCGGATACTTCGCGGTCATTGAAGCCCTGCTCGACGCCGAACCGGCCCTCGAGCGAATCCCGGCGGCCGAGGCCGGCGACTGGTCCAGCGAAACCAACTACGAGCTGAAGTTCCAGGCGGAAGGGCGGGCCATTGGACGCGGAATCTGGAGACGACTCTCCGAGCCGATCGAGGGCGCTAGGCCTTCGCCGCCTCCCTCTCCAGAATCGGGCGCAGGTGCCGTCTGAAGTAGTCGACGCCCGACACCAGCGCCATCGCGGTCATCACGTAAAGCGCGGCGCGTCCGGTCTTCCGCCAGAGGCCGAAGTCGTCCAGCCGCGCGCCGAGGATCATCAGCGAGATGCCAACGATCTGCGCGGCCATCTTCCACTTCCCAAGCCGCGAGGCCGCGATCGCAATGCCGTGCGCGGAGGCGATCGACCGCAGCCCCGAGACCGCGAACTCCCGCCCCACGATGATGCACACGGCCCAGGCGTCGGCCTCCTGCAAATCGACCAGCGAGATCAGCGCGGCCGAGACCAGGAGCTTGTCCGCGATCGGATCGAGGAGGATCCCAAGCGTCGTGACCTTCTTGAACCGCCTCGCCCAATAACCGTCCAAAAAGTCCGTCAGCGCCGCGACCAGAAACACCCCGAGGGCCAGGTACTCCTTGGCCGGCATACGCGTGAGCAGAACCACGACGAGGAGCGGTACGAGGAAGATTCGAAACAGGGTCAGCGCATTGGGGATGTTCACGTGCACGAAGGCGCGATCTTAGAGGGCACGCCCGCCTCATCTCGCCGGTTCCGCGCCGTCCGGTCCTTGCCCGGGTGGGCGCGCTAAAGGAGAATCCGCCGCTCGTGGCGCCTACTGAGATCCTCTTTGGGACCGACGGCTGGCGCGGCCGGATCGCCCGCGACCTCACCTTCGAATCGGTTGCCTACGTCGTGGACGCCGCGGCGGCGTGGACGCTGGATTTTTCGAACGCCGATCCTGGCGATCCGAACACGCTGGTCCTGGTTCACGACACCCGGTTCCTGTCTCCCGAGCTCGCCTCGGAGTGCGCGGGCCGGCTGGCCACGCAGGGCTTCCGCGTGCTCCTCACCGATCGCGCGGTCCCGACCCCATGCGCTTCCTGGCACGTCAAGACCCTGGGGCTCCGTGGCGGACTCGCGATCACGGCGTCACACAACCCGGCCGAATGGAATGGCGTCAAGTACAAGTCGTTCTTCGGAGGCAGCGCCACCCCCGAGACCTGGGCGAGGCCG
>WBZQ01000281.1_pt1 | contig 18520 bp, 18 predicted proteins | sample 5204251 | NCBI WGS metagenome assembly WBZQ01 (sample SAMN12412402, study PRJNA552823) | activated sludge metagenome | isolation source: activated sludge from nitrification reactor of wastewater treatment plant... | place: USA: Virginia | collected 2017-09 | reverse complement strand
GGAGAAGAGGAAAAGCATGAGGAAATCTGGGTTGCAAAGCTCAAGAGCAACCCAGAAAAGGTTCTATCCACCTTCCTGTCACTCTTGGAGCAACTTCCATAATCCAGGGGACTAATTTAGTCTTAATACCCTGGCTTTTTATAGGCGGAACAATGACCTTCATTGGACCTTTTTGTAATAGGTTTTAGAAACGATTTTATCCCACAAATCTACCCTGCCTTTAAACTCCAGAAAATCTCTGAGAGTTGTAATTTTTACCGACTTGCCATTTTTTATCATTGTGGCAGTACCAAAGTTCATCCAGTATTCATCAAACCATTCTTCGCCCAACTGACTAAAAATTCCATTCTCGCTTTTTAGGGCTTCAATATCAACGATGGAACCAATATTGGCAGTATTTCCCGACCCTTGTTTGTCACTGGCAATTTTCCATTTTTCCGCTGCAAAAAAGTCAAAGTCCTTGATAACGGAAATAATAGACTTTAAATATTTAACGGTGGTGACTTCGCGCTCCCCGACTTTTTTGATTGGCATATCGTATTCCTCCTGCATTTCTTCAACCTGGTAAATCTCTGTTTCCGGAAAATCCTCGCTGGCTATTGTTCTGGAATAAATTACTCCGAGACAATAGTGTCCATAATATTGATTATATGGGAATTGAATATTCTTATCCTTGTCTCGCTCTTTAAAATACCCACCATGGCTTCCCAAAGTAAAGCCGGCAGTCTTATTGTTGCGCCGGAATGTAGTTTTAATATCAAGAGCGAATTTTACGTTTTCATTCTTCTTGTAGACAAACGTTATGTCGGGGTACCAGTTTTGTTTTTCCGCAAATATTATTTTATAACCATTTTCTTCCGCAAATTGTAGTAATTGAGGGAAGATATGAATTTCAAGGATCTTAGAAATTATTTTAGTGTCTGCAGAAATAGTGTAGATGTTTTTATGGACATCAATAAATCCTTTAACTGTTCAATCGCCGTCTTCAGTTGATACGTATTTTTTAAGTTTTTCGGCAAACCGGTCAAGTTCTCTTTTGAAATTGGATTTGAATATAGTCTTTTCAATTCGTTCCATCGATGAACATTTCGTTTAAACTTAAAAAACATGGCAAAAAAGAAACACAAGTGCCGTAGAGCCAGAATTTTTAATTCGTGCCAAATGTACACAAAAATGCGTCATTAACCCCCTTTGCCCCGTTGAATCTCGACGACTACAAGAGTATGGCGCCAACTTCGTTTACATCCTCCCCAAACACCCCTCCAAACTCTCCCGCCAGTACGGTATCTCCAGCCCGAACGCCGCCTTGATCTTTTCCTTGCTCAGCAGGCTGAACGGCGGCCGCTGCGCCGGGGTGGGAAACGCGCTGGTTTCGATCGCATTGACCCGGCAGGGCAGGCCCCGGATCTCGAAAATCGCCCGCGCAAAGTCGTACCAACTGGTGACGCCTTCGTTGGAGTAATGCCAGACGCCGGCCAGTTGGGCGGGCTCCACTTCTTTGTTTTCTACCTTTTCAATAAGGCGCAGGATGGCCGCCGCCAGGTCGGGCGCATAGGTGGGCGTGCCCACCTGGTCGTATACCACATTCAGCGCCGGGCGCTCGGCGCCGAGCCGCAGCATGGTCTTCACGAAGTTGTGCCCGAACTCGGAGTACACCCAGGAGGTGCGGATGATGGCGGTGAGCGGGTTGGCCTTCAGGGCGGCCAGGTCGCCGGCCAGTTTGGTGCGGGCGTATACGCTTTTGGGGCTCACCGGGTCGTCTTCCCTGAACGGCGTGTTCTGCCGGTTGTGGTACACGTAGTCGGTGGACAGGTGGAGGAAGGGTATGCCGGCCGCCGCGCAGGCCTCGGCCAGGTTTTTGGCCCCGGTTACGTTGATCTTCCGCGCCAGCGCCGGCTCGCTTTCGGCCTTGTCCACTGCGGTGTAGGCGGCGCAGTTGATGCACCACCCCAATTTGTCATCCTGAAAGGATATCCTGTCATCCTGAAAGGAGTTGAAAAACGAAAACACCGCTTTCCGGCGGGTAATGTCCAGTTCCGGCAGATCGGCGAACACGAAATTCCACTGCGGGTACCGGGCGGCAAGTTGTTGGAAACACTGGCCTACCTGGCCTTTGCCGCCGGCGACGAGAATAGTCATAGGTTGTTGTAATTTGTGCGGCAAAGGTAGGCATCTGTTGCACTTGACGGCAAATTGTACCTTTGCCGGCCAGATTATGAAAATTCAGGAAAACGTCTCCCTGTTGCCCTACAATACGTTCGGCATTCCGGCCCGGGCCGCCCACTTTGCGGAAATACATACTTCGGAAGAACTGCGGTCGGCGCTGCGTTCCGGCATCCGCCCGGTCTTTATTCTGGGTGGCGGCAGCAACGTGCTGTTCACCGGCGATCCCGGTGGCCTGGTCCTGAAAAACGCGATCCGGGGCATCGAGGTAACCCGGCGTTTCAGGAACAAGGTCTGGGTGACGGCCGGCGGCGGTGTGGTGTGGCACGATTTCGTGCTGTACGCCGTGCAAAATGGCTTCGGCGGGGTAGAGAACCTCAGCCTGATCCCCGGCACCGTGGGCGCCGCACCGGTACAGAACATCGGCGCATATGGCGTGGAACTCAAAGACGTGTTCGTAGGCCTGCGTGCCGTGGAACTGGCCACGGGCAAGGAATACTGGTTCAGCCGGGCCGCCTGTCGCTTCGGCTACCGCGACAGCATGTTCAAACACGAAGGCAAGGGACGGTTCTGTATCACTTCGGTAACGTTTTCGCTGACTGCGGTAAACCACCGCATCAACGTCTCCTATGGCGATATCCGCAAAACCCTGGAGGCCAACGGGGTAGTACAGCCCACGATTGCCGACGTCAGCCGGGCCGTGGTTCAGATCCGCTCCTCCAAACTGCCCGACCCGGCCCGGATCGGCAATTGCGGCTCTTTCTTTAAAAACCCGGAAACCGACCGCGCCGTGCTGGAGCGCATCCGGGCTGACCATCCCCAGGTGCCGCACTACGACCTGCCCGATGGCCGGGTAAAAATTCCCGCCGGCTGGTTGATCGAACAATGCGGCTGGAAAGGCAAACGCGTAGGCAATACCGGCGCTTATGAGAAACAGGCCCTGGTGCTGGTCAACTACGGCGGTGCAAGCGGCGAAGAGGTGAAAAACCTGGCCTATGCCATCATCGCCTCGGTGGAAAAAGTGTTCGGGGTCCGGCTGGAACCGGAGGTCAATATGGTTTAAAGGTTGACGGGTTTCGGGGAAGAAGCCAGTGCAAATATATTTCCGGGGTTGAACGTTTTCGGGCGTGGCTATTTTTGCCTTCGTTTTATGGTTCAAATAAAAATTCCCATGCGTTCCATTGCCCTCGCGCTTTTTACCCTGCTTCTTTTTCCCGCCTGCAAAAACCAGCCGAAAGAAGCGGATCAGGTGACCCAGACTACCGTTCAGGTACCCCAGGATTTTCTGGATTTTTACGAAAAATTCCACCAAGACAGCGCGTACCAGATCGCCCACATCGTGTGGCCGCTGCAGGGCGACACGGACGAACAGATCGACAGCACCCATTTTCAGAAAAAAACCACCGAGTGGCAGCCGGCCAGCTGGCGGATGCAGCGCATGGACTTTGACCGCAACGACTACATTTTCGACCGGAGCATGCTGGGCGAACTTCTGGTCATCGAACGGATTCGGGCCAAATCGGCCAATTACGGCATCGAGCGGCGCTTCGCCAAACAAGGCAACGGCGAATGGGCGCTGATCTACTACTCCGATCTGCAGGAGTTGGGTAGTAAATAGCAAACGACCGGCGACTTACGACATACGACCTCCGATTTTATGACCTGCTCAAACGACCGACGACCGGCGTGTGCCAAAGCACAATCGCCGGTCGTCGCAGATCTAGATCGTAAATCGCAGGTCGTAAATCGTAGGTCGCCTACTTCTGAATGGCCAGTTTACGCGTATGGGTCGTTTCCCCGCTGCGCACCTGTACGAAGTAGACGCCGTTGGGCAGGTTGCTGGTATCCATGATGATCCGGTTGTCGCCTTTGGTGACCACACGCTGTTGTTGTGCGGTGACTTTGCCGGCCGGATCGAGGATCATTACCTCCACATTTTCTTCGGCCTCCAGCAGCACTTCCACCGTGAGTTGGTCGGCGGCCGGGTTCGGGTACATGCCGAAGCCGGCATTTTCAAACACAACCGGTACTTCAATCTCCTCGACCGGGCCGTCGGTGGAACCGTCGGTACGCCAGTTCGACGCGCTCAGGCTGATCTTGAGGTTGTAGCACTGGGAAGCGCTGAAAGCACCGTTCCAGCCGTACACATAGACATAGTAACTGGTGGAGACGGTGTTGGTGTTGTAGATCATCGTCTCGTTGGCGGTAGCGTCGTTTTGCGAAGAAGCCAGAATGGTGTTGCTGGTACCGCGATAGAGACGCATATCGTAGTCGGCCGGCAAATTCGTCATCTCGACCTTGATGTTGCGCGTAGCGTTCGTGTTGGCAAATTTGTGCCAGTCCACATCGGTCGAGGTGCCGATCAGGGCGTTGAAAGCGGTTCCTACCGGCACCACTTTCGCCGTATTACGGGTATTGTTCGACTCGTACGGATCGGAGCAGTTGCCGGAAGCGGTGGTAAACGTGGTGGCGGAAGAGTAACTGCCGGTATTGGCGCCGCATACGGCCTGCACCTGGAAGTTATAGGCCGTACCCGCTGTCAGGCCGCTCAGGCTGTAAGACAGGCCGGTCAGGCCGGTCACCGTCGTCCAGGAAGAAGAAGCGTTGGGTTTCCACTGCAGGTTGTAGGAGGTTGCACCGCTGACCGAGCCCCAGTTCAGGGTGGCGCTGGTCTGCGTTACATTGGTAGCGCTCAGGCCGGAAGGAGTGCCGCAGGCGCCCACCACCGGAGGCTGGCAGCCAGGCGAGGAAAGCAGGGCCGCACGGGCACCGCCGCCGGCGAACAGAGCCTGCATGCGGGCCTTCTGGCCGGTGGTGAACAGGTTCATGCAGGCGTCGTCGGTGTAGTCCATATAGTTCATGAACATGTCGCCGTTCGGGCCGTTGCTGCAGCTTACTGTCGGGAAAGCCGGGCAGCCGTAGTTTTCGTCGGCCTGGTTGGGCGTGTCGCCCACCTGGTCGGTACCGTTGCAGGAGGTGCCGTCGTCGCCCCAGATGTGGTAGCAGTTGAGCCAGTGGCCGACTTCGTGCGTAGCCGTGCGGCCCTTGTCGAACGGAGCCACGGCGCCGATGGTGCCGAAGTAGGCATAGTCGCACACCACACCGTCGGTGCTGGCGGCGCCACCCGGGAACTGGGCATAACCCAGCAGGCCGCCGCTGAGATTACACACCCACAGGTTCAGGTATTTGTTGCGGTCCCAGGCGTCGAGGCCGCCGGTGCTGAAAGCCTTGACGGCGTTGTTGGTACTGAAGCCGTTCACCGTCGTCTGACGGCGCTGGATACCCGTGGTAGCGTTGCCGCTCGCATCCTGGGAGGCCAGGCAGAAGTTGATCTCACAGTCGGCCGCGATGCCCTGCCACACGGAAGGCGTGTTGGCGGCGTCGGCGTTCAGGCGGCGGAAGTCGGCGTTCAGCACGTCGATCTGCGACTGGATCTGAGCGTCGGTGAGGTTCTGCGCCGCATTGAAATACACGACGTGCACGACCACCGGGATGGTGACGACCACCCGATCCTGGGCGCCGCCGGCTGCGATGAATTGTTGGGTGTGGCGCTCGATGTCCTCCATGCGTTGTTTCAGGAAAGGATCTTCCTGGAGTTCGCGGGCCAAAACTTCGTTGGCGGCGCAGGTGCGCTGGGCAGTCAGGCTGCCGGTAAAGAGAAATAGAAGCGAAGTGCAGATCAGAAGCGATAAGTTTCGAATCATAACAGCGGACTTGGTTTAGAAAATTAGAAAAGTTAAATTTGGAAAGGCCATGGACCGGCCGGAATTGCAGCAGGGAAGGATTAACAACGAATTTTCGCTGCAAAAATATTTTTTTATTTGAGCCTACAGGAAAATTTTTTTGGTCACTTGCTGTCCGGAACAGTGCTTTTACCTGACAGGGGTTCTGTTGGTAAAAATTCACGGGAACACAATACCCCAAAAGCGAAGGCGTCGGGTTCTGTTCCGGCTCCGGTTGTTTTATACGAGACTTCGGCGCCGGCGGTTGCCTGGCGGGTCGGTAAAAAATAATACAGCGGGGATTTCTACATCCAGACCGTTTTGTCGGCCACCGGCCGGCGTTTGCCCGGCATTTCCGGCAGCGTGGGCCAGCCCAGGTAAAACAGGCCCAGGCAGCGTTCTCCCGCCTGCAAATCCAGGAATGCGCCGGCTTCCAGGGCGGCTCGCGGCGTGCTCCAGTAGCAGCCCAGACCGATGGCCGCGCAGGTAAGCCACATGTTCTGCACGGCCATGGCCACGGCGGCGACCTCTTCGAATTCGGGCAGGCTTTCGGCCGGATCGCGCTGCATGACGAGGGCGATGACGGCGCCGGCCAGTAGCGGGTTTTCGCCGTTCTTCTTCATTTTTTCTTCGGAAAACAATTCGGGGGCGGTCGTCCGGCGGTAAAAATCGGACAGGTATTCGCCCAGCCGGCGCCGGCTTTCGTCGGTATGGAACACGCGGAAACGCCACGGCTCCGTCAGGCGGTGCGTAGGCGCCCAGTTGGCGTTTTCCAGCAGTTGTTCGAGGATGGCCCGGTCGATGGGCTTGCCCGGTGCGTACGTTTTGGGAAAAACGGCGCGGCGGCGGCGGATGAGGTCGCTGATAGCCTCAATGGGTAATAGATTTATCATGGTAATTGTCTTGTAAATAGGGAAATCATTCTGCTATTCCAATATTTTGTATAAACAAGCTTAACAGCCTGTCTTTGAAACTCCATTCACCTTGTTGCTTTCCTCTCTTTAATATACCGGAGATTTCTAAAAGTTGTATAGCATCAAGCACAGCCTGCAAATCATCCTTGTTAGTAATTTCATTTTTTAATCTATTTTCAGAAAAAAACAAATCAGTCTGAATTTTACGCAACGTATAAGCCAATAATTTAAACCGCTTATCTGTAATATCCTCATAATCAATTTTTAATAAATGACTTTTAGCCCATGACTTGGAAGCTTCATTGATTCCAATGGAGGTTTCAGGTAAATCAATGTTAGAGGGTCTATTGCGCAAATTTAGATTTTTGAACACCTCATAACCGACACGTTGCATGATCTGAGGATAACCGGAGCAATATCCGGCTAATAAAGCTAATGCCTTATCGGTAATATTGCATCTTAGTAAGGCAAAAGTCTTTCGATAAAATTCTTTTACCTCTTCCTGGTTTAATTGACTTACGTCAATGATTTTTAAAAAATCACCAATTCTTTCGTCAGAATTATGAATTTGTTCATAAGTTTCAATACTTCCGCATATTATAAATACAATTTTTTTATCTATTGTCAACTCGTCCGAAATATCCGATATTGTTCTGGTGAAATTTACAATAGATTCTTTGGAGTTTAAATTTTCAATTTCGTCAAGAATAATGAGCAAGCCGGTACTTCCTTCAGATTTTAGACTAGCATTTATCTTATCTAAAAAAATCAGTAATTCACGGGTATCGTCGGGTGAATTTTTAATAACTTCTCGCAGCTTTAATTTTATTATACCCAAATCAATTGATTCCAAGAACCCTGAAACTGATTGGAGCTTCTTTAGAAAATTTTTTTCTGAAGATTTGAACTCAATTATTTTTTCTAATATCCCCAGCACGAAATCTTTCCCGGAAATATTTTCTTTCCTTTCATTTAACAATAAATAAAAAGAGGTAATTCCTAATGTCTTTTCACATATTGATCTGAAATATTTTGCAAGAGATGTTTTACCTATGCCCCTTTCACCCCGGATAAAGATGGTATTGATTCTTTGTCCTTCGAGTGATTCTTGCATGTATATATGTAAGTCCTTTAGAGCCTCTTTTCGCCCAACGAAAAAATTAGGGTCTACTGGCGATTGGGGGTTGAAAGGATTGGCTTGCACTTCTTCCATGGTTTTTAAATTTCAGGTTGGTTTAATATATTATTAGGCACAAAGTCAAGCGTTATACCTACCTTTTCAATTTTTTTCACTTGGTTTTCAAATGAAGTATAAAATTGTTTATACTGTTTATCTGATTTCTTATCGTTTTTATCAGGCGGTATTGGCGGGCAAACTACTATTACCTTGTTGTTTGTGTTTTCGTTATTTCTAAAATCCTCTAAATCTCCAAATGAATAAGAATCCATACGCCCCAGTTTATTATAATCAACTGGAATAATTATGCGGGAAAGAGTTTTGGTAAGCAATAACTTCTTAACCCGTACCTCATCATTTCCATGACATAAAAACCCTTTTTCCGCAACTAGTCCACTTACTCCAATAATAACAACATTAGGATTAAATGAATTGAATGAATTAAGCGTTTCTTCTCCGTGTAATGCATCAAATAAATCAACATACTTTCCTCCAGTAAGAATAAATTCATTTGCCGTCTCAGTTACCTCTTGATTAGAATTTTTTCGAAATGCCGTCATATTGTTCGTTAAGATGGATAAATAGTAACGCATAGCCATCATTTTTTCAATAATTTGTTGTTGTGTGCTGCCGGCATCAATTGCAACAGCATCAAGATCCCGTATGTATTTTTCTACAATGTAACGTGCGATTTTTCGCTTTTCAAGGCTTTGGGAATCAGACCTTCTAGCAATGTATCTAACTCCGGGAGTGTCAGTGGCACTACCATTGTTAAAGTTATCTCTCTGATTCTTAGGTAAGTTGTTCAGTACATTTTGTACTGTTTGGATTGGATTCTGATTTTCGGACATATTTATAGCATTTTAAAGTAAAATAGTTCTTGCAATAATTTGTATTAAGCCTCTATCGCTACCTGCGCTTCTTCCTCCGGCGTATCGATCACGTCGATCTCCACGCGCAGGTTTTCGATGATGAATTCCTGGCGTTCGGGCGTGTTTTTGCCCATGTAGTAATCGAGCACGTGGTCGAGGTTGGTGTCTTCCGGCAGGATAACCGGGTCGAGGCGGATGTTTTCGCTGATGAAGTCGGCGAATTCATGCGGGCTGATCTCGCCCAGGCCTTTAAAGCGGGTGATCTCCGGTTTGCCGCGCAGTTTTTTGATGGCCGCTTGCTTTTCCGCTTCGGAGTAGCAATAGAAGGTCTGCTGCTTGTCGCGTACCCGGAACAGCGGCGTATCCAGGATGTAGAGGTGGCCGTTGCGCACCAGGTCGGGAAAGAACTGGAGGAAAAAGGTGAGCATCAGCAGGCGGATGTGCATACCGTCCACGTCGGCGTCGGTGGCGATCACCACGCGGTTGTAGCGCAGGTCGTCCAGTGAGTCCTCGATGTTGAGGGCGTGTTGGAGCAGGTTGAATTCCTCGTTCTGATAAACGATCTTTTTGGTGAGGCCGTAGCAGTTGAGCGGTTTGCCGCGCAGGGAGAACACGGCCTGGGTATCCACGTTGCGGGCCTTGGTGATGGAGCCGCTGGCCGAGTCGCCCTCGGTGATGAAGACGGTGGTGGCCAGGCGCATTTCCTCGGGGCCTTTTTCGTGGAGGTGATAGCGGCAGTCGCGCAGTTTTTTGTTGTGGACGTTGGCGGCCTTGGCGCGCTGGTTGGCCAGTTTTTTTACGTCGGCCAGATCCTTGCGCTCGCGTTCCGACTGCTGGATGCGCTTCAGCATTTCCTTGGCTATGTCGGGGTTGCGGTGCAGGAAGTCGTCCAGCGCCTTGCCCAGGAAATCGGACATGAATGTGCGTACGGCCGGGCCGTCGGGCGCCATGCGTTCCGAGCCGAGCCGGGTCTTGGTCTGCGACTCGAACACCGGCTCCTCCACCCGCACGCTCACCGCGGCGATGACGCTCTCGCGGATGTCCTTGGCGTCGAATTCCTTTTTGAAAAAACTGCGCACCACTTTTACCAGCGCTTCGCGGAAGGCGTTGAGGTGTGTGCCGCCCTGGGTGGTGTTCTGGCCGTTTACGAAGGAGTAATACTGTTCGCCGTAGTGGTTGCCGTGGGTCATGGCAACCTCGATGTCTTCACCGCGGAGGTGGATGATGGGATAACGCGTTTCTTCCGAGCCGGTCTTTTTCTCCAGCAGGTCGAGCAGGCCGTTTTTGGAGTGAAAGGTTTTGCCGTTGAAGTTGATCTTCAGTCCGGCATTGAGGTAGGCGTAGTCCCAGAGTTTCTGCTCCACAAATTCCGGCACCCAGCGGTAGTGGCGGAACAGGCCGTTGTCCGGCTTGAAAAAGATCAGCGTACCGTTCTCTTCTTTGGTGGCTTCCAGTTTGCTCTCCTTTTTCAGGTTGCCGAACTGGAATTCGGCGGTTTTGGCCTGCCCGTCGCGCACGGCGGTTACCTTGAAGTATTCGGACAGCGCGTTCACGGCCTTGGTACCCACGCCGTTGAGGCCGACCGATTTTTTAAAAGCCTTGGAGTCGTATTTGGCGCCGGTATTGATCTTGGACACTACGTCCACCACTTTTCCGAGGGGGATGCCGCGGCCGTAGTCGCGCACCGTCACGCCGTTCTCGCTGAGGGCAATATCGATGTTGCGGCCGAAGCCCATGGCGAACTCGTCGATGGAGTTGTCGAGCACCTCTTTCAGCAAAACATAGATGCCGTCGTCGGGACTGGAACCGTCGCCGAGTTTGCCGATGTACATGCCGGGGCGCAGCCGGATATGCTCGCGCCAGTCGAGGCTCTTGATTTCGTCTTCGGTATAGCGGATCTCCTGCATATTGTTGGACTGCTGGCTGTTGCCGGTGGCCGGCTCGCCGGTTTTGGGTTTCGGTTTTTTGCCGTTGGCCGCGGTTTTCCTGGCCAGATTCGGTGTTTTATGATTTGCGCCCAAAGTAACGGAGTTTTGAATGTTAACTGTACACGGAATGGTGAAATCCGCTGCTCCCCATAAGCGGCCGGTCGGATATGCGCCATACTTTTGGAAGCAAGGGCAAATATAAAACAATTTATTTTTTTAAGAAAACAGATTGTGTTTTTTGGGAAAATGCCTTACGGGTGTTTGGTTATTTTTTGAAAGTGCCTTGTTGAAATTGAAAATTGGACCGACTGGAGTTTATTTGCCTGAAATCTGCTACTTTTTGCGGTTTTGCCCCCTCTAAAGCGAGAAATAGCCAAACACGTGAAAAAACGGATACTTCTTTTTCTGTTCTCCCTGGCCGCGGCCGGTTCCGGCGTCCGGGCTTCCGGCTCACCGGACCTGGCCGAACTGGCCCGCCGCATCCGGCATAGCCCGCAGGACACCGCCGCCTGGCAGGAGCTGCAGAACTGGTTCGATACCACTTCCCTGTGGCCGGAAAGGCTGGGCGTTGCCGTCGACCAGGTTCTGCATTCCATCTCTCCCGAGGGCAACGGGCTCCTGCGGGCCGAACTGCTGCGCCACCGCGGGGTTGCCAGCATGGATGCCGGTGACTTTCAGCAGTCATCCGACCGCTTGCTGGAGGCGCTTCGCCTGTTCGAGGCTCTGGGCGACGCCCGCGGCACAGCCAATGTGTACGTCAACCTCGGCGCCCTCAATTACCACCTGAACCAGCTGGCCGAATCGGTCCGCTATTGGGAACGGGCCGCCGCATTTTTTGAAAAGCACGGTCCCGCCAGCCGGCTGGGGCTGGTGTACAGCAACATCGGCGCGGCGTTCAACGAACTGGAAAAACTGGACAGCGCGGAGATGTACCACCGCCGGGCATTGGACATCCACCAGCGGAACCGCGATCTGAAAGGCATGGCCCGCGCCTGGAACAACCTGGGCGTCACCTTCGAGTATGCGGAAAAGTACGGGCAGTCGCTGGCCTGCTACCGCCTGGCCCGGGCCTTGTGCGACAGCCTGCACGACGTCGGCGGCGTGGTACGGGCCATGCTGAACGGCGCCACCATTCTGGAATACCAGGGCAAACTCTCCGCCGCCTTGTCGGAAATTCAGGCCGCTCTCCAACTGATGCCCCAAAGCCGCGACAAAGTGCTGTACCGTTCTCGTAAGCCTGCAGTACGGCCGGATGGATGTAGTATTTGCGGCACACGGCGCGGGTGTTGCCCAGGTTTTCCGCCACGGTGTCGATGGCCTGCAGGACGTTGCGTTTGGATTCGGCGGCGGAAGCGGCCGGCCCCAGTTCGCGGAAAACCCGGAATGCCGTGATCGTGCCGGCCCAGGTGCGGAAATCCTTGGCGGTAAAATCCATGCCCGTGATCTCCTTCAGGTACTGGTTCACGTCGCCCGAGCCGATGGAGCAGCGCTGCCCTTGCTCGTCGAAGTACTGGAACAACTCCCGGCCGGGGATTTCGCGGCACTGCCGGATCAGCCGGGCCAGTCTGCGGCTTTTCAACTGCAAGGTGTGTATCACTCCCTTTTTTCCTTTGAACTGGAATTGTATCTCCACCCCGTTCACCCGGACGTGCCGGTTCTGCAGGGTGGTGAGGCCGAAGGAGCCGTACAGGTTTTTGTACACTTCGTTGCCGATGCGGATGTTGGTCTGCTCCAGGATGCGTACGGCCAGGGCCTTGCAGGCCCGGGCGTATCATTTTTAAGGCGTGGCGTTAAAGGCTCGATGGAGACTTTTTGCAACGCCAAAAAATGCAGGCCATGTCGTTCGTTGACTTTTCGGGGTGATTCTCGTAAATTTGCAAAAAATATCCACCATGACCACGTCTTTTTTTAACCAGATAGAAAATCTACCGGCTCCACAACGCCAAATATTGCTGGATTTTGCTGAGTATCTGGTGCGTAAATACGGGCCGGAATCGAAGCAGAAAAAAAAACGCAAGGCTGGCACCATGAAAGGGTTAGTCCTTTACATGGCCGATGATTTTAATGCCCCACTGGAGGATTTTAAAGATTACATGCAATGAAAAAATTGCTTTTGGATACTCACGCGCTAATCTGGTTCTTGTAGGATGACATTAAAATGCCCAACAATGTGAAAACTTTGCTTGAAGACTCTGACAATGAAATTTTTATTAGCATAGTATCATTTTGGGAAATTGCGATAAAAAAGGTACTGCAAAAACTCACCTTGAAGCATTCCATTGACGCAATGTTTAAAGAGTGTGAAAACCAGCAAATTCAAGTGTTAGGTATTTCACCTCAGGATATTGAAACGGTAGAGATTTTGCCTTTTTATCATCGTGACCCATTTGATCGAATGATAATCGCAGTGGGTATGAATAATGGACTGGAAATCATTGGGGTTGATAACCAATTTGATCAGTATGCCATCAACAGAATCTGGTAGATTGTTGATGTAAAGAATTTTTATTCACTATTTTACCTTTACCCCCCTAACCCAACCGATCTGCTCTCCCCACACCGCTTCAAATACGTACAGGCCCGGCGGGAAAGCCGTCATATCCACCGCTTCCGGTGCATTTTCCGTAGAAAAAACGACCTGCCCGGTCTGGTTGATGACCCGCAATCGGTCCGGCCGGTTATTGCCCGGAAACCGGAACCGTACCGTACCGGAAAACGGATTGGGAAAGATCCCCAGCCCGGCCTCTTCGCCCGGCTCGGTGGTTGCCGTACTTTCCGGCACCCACTGGCCGAAATCGAACCAGCGCACCGACTGTTCCACGAAGGTGATGTTGTTGGCCACGGTTTCTTCGTTGGTGATGTAGCCCGTGCGGTTGCCGGCAAAGGCGATGCCTTCCGCCTGTCCGGTCACCAGGGCCGAACCCAGTTCGATGCGGCGCTTGTTGCCGGTAAAAAACAGGTCGCTTCCCGCTTGCCAGTCCCACAGCAGCCAGGCGAACACCTTGGGCAGGCCGGCCAGGTTATAGCCCAGCAGGACGATCAGTTTGCCGTCGGGCGAGACGTCCGCCCCGGTGATCATGCCGTCGGTATCGAAAGTTTCCAGTTTTTCGGCCTTGCCGGACACCTGGTTGATGATGTAGTGCGAGGTGGTGTAATCGCGGCGGTTTTTGGTAAAGAGGTGGATCTTGTTGTTGAAAAACAGCATGGCTTCGCAGTCGAACACGGTACTGTCCTGCGGCTTGGTGGAAAAATCGGTCTGGTCGGCATAGCTGAAGGGAATGAAGGTCCATTCGTCGTCGTCGATCGTTTCACTGCTGCTGCTGCCGATCTTGGCCAGCGGCACTTTGTACACGCCCAGATCCTGACGGTCGTTGAGGTTGTTGCCGAAATCGCCGAGGTACACGTGGGTGCTGCTGGCGCCAATATCTTCCCAGTCCTTGTTGGAGGCGTTTTTCAGTTGTATCTCCTGCGTCACGGCGCCTGTTTCGGGGGTGAAACGGTAGAACCGGGAGCCGTCGCTGCCGTCGTTGTGCAGGTACCAGTTGCCGCCGGCTTTGACGTGGCCGCTCACTTCGAGCATGGATTCCGGCAAAAAGGCCTTGAATACGGGGGTATAATTGGTCAGCGGGTAGGTACAGGAACCGTCGTTGCCGGTAGCGGAAGGGTTATAGTTCGAAGCCTGGGCGTCGGGGCAGCCGGGCTGGGCGAAGGAAAAAGAAGACGTCAGCAGGATAAAACCAAAAAGCGGAAAACAGTGCTTCATGAACAGTGTCAGATTTTTGGGTGAATTTCCGGCAAAATCCGCTCCGGGTTTGAAATCGGGTTGCATTATTTCCGGTTTTGCGAAAATTGCGACATTGGCAGTCGAATTGATCTTTTTACGGATTTTTATAATTTTTGACCGTGTTTCAGGATAAACAGGAGCAAAAAGCCGGCTTTCCGGTAATTCGCTCGGCTCTGTAATCCGGTTAACCCTTTTCAGGCATTTTTCACATGAATCGTTATTACTCCCTCCTGACCGCGGCAATTCTGCTGCTCTGCGCCCTCCCGCTTCATGCCCAGCCCTGGCAGCACGGCTACCTCAAACCCTCGCCCGACGGGCATCACTTGCAGCACAAAGACGGGACGCCGTTTTTCTGGCTGGCCGATACCGGCTGGGAATTGTTCCACCGGCTTACCCTGGAAGAAGCCGACCGGTATTTCGACAACCGGGCCAAACTGGGCTTCAACGTCGTCCAGGCCGTGGCCCTGGCCGAGTTCGACGGCCTGCGCACCCCCAACGCCTACGGTCAGACGCCCTTCGCCGGCACCGACTCCGACCAGCCCAACGAGGCCTACTGGCGCACGGTCGACAGCATGGTGAGTCTCGCCGCCCGGCGCGGCCTGTACATCGCCCTGCTGCCCACCTGGGGCGATAAGGTCACGCCGATCTGGGGAGCGGGGCCGCAAATATTCACCGTCGCCGAAGGCGACCGCGCCTATCGCTACGGCCGCTGGCTGGCTGGCCGCTACGGCCGCCGCCCCAACGTGCTCTGGATGCTCGGCGGCGACCGCCCCGCGGTGCACACCGCCGAAAAAGAGGGCCTGAAATCCACGACCGACTACCGCCCCGTCTGGCGGAACCTGGCCCGCGGCCTCCTCGAAAATTACCCGCAGGCCTTCATCACCTACCACACCTGGGGCGGCGAAAACTCCACCTCGCAGTACATCCACAACGAAAACTGGCTGCACCTCAACACCATGCAGTCGGGCCACGGCAGCGGCCACGACGTGCCGGTGTGGGACTGGATCACCCGCGACTACAACCTGAAACCGGCAAAACCCACCCTGGACGCCGAGCCGAACTACGAAGACCACCCCGTCAATCCCTGGCCGACCTGGGATCCCGCCAACGGCTACTTCCGGGACTACGACGTGCGCAAACAGATCTACCGCTCGGTATTCGCCGGCGGTTGCGGCGTCACCTACGGGCATCACGCCGTATGGCAGTTCTATTCACCCCGGCGGGAAGTTATCAACCACGCCGACCGCTACTGGACCGAGGCCATCAAGCGGCCCGGCGCCAGACAGGCGGGGCTGCTGCGCCGGCTGATGGAGTCGCGCCCGCTGTTGCAGCGCATCCCCGACCAGGCGCTCCTGGCGGCCGGCCAGGGGGAAAAAGGCGAATACGCCACCGCCTGCCGGGCAGCCGACGGCAGTTATGCCATGATCTACCTGCCGGTGAGCAAAACGGTCACGGTGAATACCAGGAACCTGAAGGGGAAAAACCTGACGGCCTGGTGGTACGACCCGCGCAGCGGTAAGGCCAAAAAAGCCGGGCAATCGGCCCGGCAGCCGCAGATGTCGTTCACGCCGCCCAAAGCGGGGCCGGAGCAGGATTGGGTGCTGGTGCTGGACGATGCCGGAGCCGGATTCGCCGCACCCGGCAAATCGAAATGAACGCGCGGTATTGTTTTGCTGATTCTGGCATATTTGAGCCAAATATCTGATTTTCAACAATTAAACCTCTTTTGGGGGGTGGCCTGAAATTTTTTTTTAAAAAAGTCGCTCCGCAAAGGCAGCAGGCCGGCCGGGTGTAAACGTTCTGCGAACGTATTACATGCAAACCAAACTAGCATAACCATGACCGCAACGCTTTCGTACACCGTTCTTCTGGCGGCTATTTACTTTGCCCGCAAGGTAATGGCCCTGAAGCCGCAGAACGTTTGACCAGCAGCCCTCACCAGAAAAGGACGCCCCCGCCGGATTGAGTTCCGGCGGGGGCGCTTCTTTGGGGGGATACAGGGTTACTTCAATACGGAGATCTTGCTCACGGCCGTACCGTTCGCGCTCAGCAGTTGAACGGTGTACAGGCCGCTGGCCAGGCCGGAAAGGTCCAGCACCGTTTTTTCGGGTTCCAGGTTGCGCAGTACCCTGGCCAGCCGCCCGTCGGGGCTGAAAAGCCGGATTTCCTGTACGGACAGGTTTCCGTACGTGACCGTTGCCGTCCCCGAGGTGGGATTCGGAAAAACCCGGATCCGGTTGACTGGAATTTCAGACACCCCGGTCAAGGGAGAGCAGACGCCGGCGAAGCCGGTTTGGTACGTATCGCGCAGTTGTACTATTTCGTTCTTCATGGGGCCAAGTCCGCAGGGCAGGTCCGGGTCGGGGTGTACCGTCCAGGCGGAGATCAGTTCCGCGCTCTGGCCGGGAAGTAACGTTCCGGCTTTGCTGGAAGCCACTACCCGGTGGTCACCGGCGGGCAGGTTGGCCGTACACATCGACCAGGCGTTCGGGTCGGCAGGATCGCCGGGAAATGCGTAGTTGGCCTGTGCTCCGCCGGATTGGTATCCGGTACCGCCGTAGGTAATCGGGCTTCCGTCCCTCCAGTGCCCGTTCAGATAACGGTAGAATTCCAGGGGCAGATCGGGGTCGCTCACCGCCGGCGCGGGCGATCCGACGGAAGTGTTTTCGTAATAAATGAACCGGTGCAATGGATTGTTGAGCAAAACGACCGACTGTACGGGCGGGTTGTCGGCAAATGTGGTGACACCTCCGGTGCAGATGGCGCCGGTGCTGCCGTCGGTAGGGTCTTCATTATAGGTGAAAAAAGCACTCAATGCCGAATCGCAGCCCATAAAATCATCTACATAACAGCCCAGGTCGAAATCCACCCACAACCCGACCATACAGGAATCTATCCGTTCGGTACTGCGGTTGATGATCTTGTGGGCCGTAAACACGGAATTTTCCAGAACCGGCTGGTCGGTGCAGTGAAAAGCCCACACAGTAAGTTGGATCTCGATCAGCAAAGGGGAGGCCAGGGAGGCGGAATGCACTGCTCCGGCCCCCTCGTCGTTGAACACACACCAGAAAATTTCGGCCGGCACTACCTCTTTCCCTTCCGGTGCCACGACCGGATAATCACCTTTCAGCGGGTCGTAGACCCCGTCGCCGTCGGCATCGTGGAATTCTGCCCAACCGTTCGGGGTATTGGGCAGCACGAAGCCCCATATTCCCGGGAAATAGGCATTCCCGCTGGCCGGCCAGCCCATGATATCCGGATACTGGGCGATGGCGGCGGCCGGATCGGCAGCCAGGGTGGGCAGTTTTTCCAGGAATTCCCGGATATCCGTTCCTTTTACCGAAAAAAAGCGATCCCAGTTCTTACAGACCTGATACTCGGTAATGCCGTCGGTGGTCAGCGGGCCTGGCCAGAAATCGGTCGTCTCATTCGTGCGGTAGGTTTGCGCAGCCAGTTTAAGGTTGCCGCCCGGATCGATGCCGCCGACCCACAACCCGGCGGCAAAGATGGTGGCAGGGTTGAACCCGCCCGGTATCGGGTTAGGAATGAATTGGGCTTCGTCGAGATCCCAGAACAGGTCGCCGCCGTTGAGCAGGCCAGCCTGGATGTTGTTGGCGTGAATGGTTGCATAAGCGCTGGGCGGTTCACACACATTCGCAACGGGCTGGGCAACCAGGGCGCCGGAGCACAGCAGACCGGTAAGGATACACGTAAACAGTTGCTTCATACATCACAGAATTTTAAAAAGTTGAATGGATTGAAAGGCAAGTTACGCGGGTAGTAAAATTTTTGTTGTCGGTAATGTTTGAACGGCTATTCTGCGATTTTGAACGCCTCTTTTCATTTAGCGAACGCTAATAAGAGCATGTTGAGGAATTTAATTTGGCCAGTTCTCCAGTCTGTTTAGGATGAGCGAACAATTGGCTAAAAGGATGAAAGATTCCGAACTTTCTACGGTTT
>WBZQ01000577.1_pt1 | contig 18539 bp, 16 predicted proteins | sample 5204251 | NCBI WGS metagenome assembly WBZQ01 (sample SAMN12412402, study PRJNA552823) | activated sludge metagenome | isolation source: activated sludge from nitrification reactor of wastewater treatment plant... | place: USA: Virginia | collected 2017-09 | reverse complement strand
CGCCGCCGCCAGTTGTGATCACCTTATTGCCATTAAAGCTGAGAATGCCCATATTGCCAAACGTCCCCGTATGCCTGGTTCCGATAAAGGACCCCAGTGATTCAGCCGCATCCTCTACCACTTTCAGATGGTACCGACTAGCGACCGACAACAAACCCGGCATATCAACTGGATGACCAAATGTATGCATCGGAACGACAGCAACGAGACGTCGACCGGTATGTGCATTAATTAGTCCATGATCAGACTGCTTGGCGATCGCAGACAAATACACTTGCAGGGCGAAGGGATCGAGTCCTAGCGTGTTTTCCGCGCTATCAACAAAATGTGGCACAGCACCGCAGTGAACCACAGCATTTGCAGTCGCCACAAAGGACAGGGCAGGTACCAGAACTTCATCTCCAGGTTTCACGCCAGCGACCGTAAGCGCCATCTGCAAGGCTGCAGTGCCATTAACGACTACGATGGCATGCTTCGAACCGGTATACTGCGCCAACCGATTCTCGAACTCATCGACAAATTTTCCGACGGAGGAAACCCAGCCACTGTCTATACACTCTTTCACATAGAGCCATTCATTTCCTTCAAATTGAGGCTCATGGAGTGAAATAGTTTGGCGCGGCGCCCCCAAAACGGTGCGCAGGGAAGCAACAAATTCTTCCGCTACGGCTGCATGCTGTCCTACATTAGGTGAGGGCATTGTAAAACTAGATATTGTAACGATCCGGCTTGTAGCGATCGAGATTCTCAGGCTGAAGAAACCACTGCACTGTTTCCACTAGACCTCGACGCAAACCGTCCCTTCCGTGATACATCGGCGACCAATTCAGTATTTGACGGGCCTTACTATTGTCGGCGCACAACCGCTGAACCTCGCTGGTCTCAGGTCTGGCTCTTGCGATATCCAACTCGATTGTAATATCCGCACCCATTACTTCTGCAATCAACGCCACCGTATCACCAATAGAAATCTCGAAACCCGACCCGAAATTGAATACCTCGCCTACCCCTTTTTCACTTGCGAGTGCCGCAATGAACCCGGCCACCGTATCGGCCACATAGTTAAAATCTCTGGTGGGGTGAAGCGACCCAGTTCGCAATTTCCGACACCCGGAAGCAATCTGTGCAATGACGGTGGGGATCACGGCACGAGCAGACTGGCGAGGGCCAAATGTATTGAATGGCCGGGCAATCACAATTGGGAGGCCGAAAGAAGAAAAGAATGAGTAGGCGATCTGATCGGCTCCGATCTTAGTGGCCGAATACGGAGACTGACCAAGTACGGGGTGATCCTCTGTAATCGGAACAAAGCGAGCCGTTCCATACACCTCACTGGTAGAAGTATGAACAACTCTCCGCACGCCTAACTCTCTGGCTGCTTGGAGTACGTTTAAGGTGCCTTTTATATTTGTATCGATGTATGTGTCTGGAGAGTGATAGGAATATGGAATCGCAATAAGGGCCGCCAGATGCGCCACCGCATCACATCCTGTCATCGCATGCTTTACACCATAGGGATCGCGTACATCTCCGGCGATGACATCCAATGCATCACGGATGTCTCTGGGAGCATGATCGAGCCACCCCCATGAATTGAATGAGTTGTACAGAACGAAAGCCCTAACGTCATGTCCCAACCGAACGAGCGTCTCAACTAAATGCGAGCCGATAAAGCCGTCGGCTCCCGTAACCAGAATTTTCTCACTCTTCATGCGTTTCTCTCGAGTCGTGGCGTGGAAGCATGCAAGAACCTGTCAAATCCTCGCAGCGCACAAACTAACTAGTCCATTCCGCACTGCGCGTCTCGGCAGAGCGATTTCGTCACTGTTTATTTCTCCACTTGTTTCCGATACCAGGCGTAGGCATCCTTGAGGCCTTCCCGTAACGGAATCTTCGGTGTCCATCCTAAGGCCGTCATACGGCTGCAATCCATGAGTTTTCTCCGCATCCCGTCCGGCTTCGTCCGATCCCAGTGGATGACGCCGCGATAACCGACGACTTCGGCCACCATGGTCGCCAACTGACCGATCGAAATCTCCCGGCCGGCCCCGACATTCACGATTTGTGCATCGGAGTAGCGATCCATCAGAAACAGGCAGGCATCCGCGCAATCGTCCGCATGCAGAAACTCGCGCAGCGGCGTGCCGGTCCCCCACAACGTCGGCTCAACTCTCTGTTCCCGCGCCTCATGGAAGCGCCGGAGCAGCGCCGCCAGCACATGGGAATGTTGCAGATCAAAGTTATCATTCGGCCCATACAGATTCGTCGGCATGGCTGCGATGAAATCGCATCCGTATTGCCGCCGGTAGGCCTGACACATTTTGATCCCCGCGATCTTCGCCACCGCATACCATTCATTGGTCGGTTCGAGGGGACCGGTAAGTAAGTACTCTTCCTTCATGGGCTGGGGCGAGTCCCTGGGATAGATACAGGAGGAGCCCAGCAACAGCAGTTTTTTCACGCCATGGAGATACGCCTGATGCACGACGTTGGTTTGAATCGCCAGATTGTCATAAATGAATTCCGCAGGCAGCGTGCTGTTCGCCAGGATCCCGCCCACCTTGGCTGCCGCGAGGAACACATATTCAGGTTTCACGTCCGCAAAAAACGCGGCCACACGCGCGTTGTCGCGCAGATCCAATTCCTTGCTGGTGCGGACGATCAGCTGCCCATATCCCTGACTGGCCAGGGCCCGCAGGATCGCCGACCCAACCATGCCCCGGTGTCCGGCGATGAAAATTCGCGCATGCTTATCCATTCACTACGTCCCCTTCGAGGCCGTGCCTTGCAATTTCAGCCGTTCGACTTCCAAATCCGCCTCCACCATCATCACAGCGAGTTGATGGAAATCCACCGTCGGCTTCCATCCCAGCTCTTCGCGCGCCTTTGAGGGATCACCGATCAACAGATCGACCTCAGTCGGACGGTAGTAGCGCGGATCGATCTGGACATGCTCCTTCCAGTCGAGGCCGAGATGACCGAAGGCCACATCGAGAAATTCGCGGACCGTATGGGTCTCGCCCGTCGCCACAACATAATCGTCGGGCTGCTCCTGCTGCAGCATCAACCACATGGCCTCGACATAATTGCCGGCGTACCCCCAATCTCGTTTGGCATCTAGGTTACCGAGGAACAGGTCCCGCTGCAGTCCCAGCTTGATCCGCGCAGCGGCTTTCGTGATCTTGCGCGTCACAAAGGTCTCGCCACGCCGTGGAGATTCGTGGTTGAACAGAATGCCGCTGCAGGCGAACAGACCGTAGGCTTCCCGATAATTGACCGTGATCCAATGGGCGTACACCTTGGCGGCACCATAGGGACTACGCGGGTAGAATGGTGTGGTTTCTCGTTGAGGCACCTCTTGCACCTTGCCGAACATTTCACTCGACGAGGCCTGATAGAACTTGGGCTTCAAGCCAGACTCACGAATCGCCTCGAGTAATCTGACCGTACCGAGCGCGGTGATCTCCGCAGTGTACTCGGGAATATCAAAACTCACGCGCACGTGGCTTTGCGCGCCAAGGTTGTAGATTTCGTCCGGCTGCACCGTTCGAATGATCTTGTTGAGCGAACTGGCATCATTGAGATCGCCGTATACCAAATGCAGGGTAGCCTCGGAGGTGTGAGGATCCTGATAAATGCCATCGATCCGTGCCGTATTGAACGAGCTGGAGCGACGGATGATGCCATACACATCGTACCCTTTGGCCAGCAGAAACTCGGCCAGATACGATCCGTCCTGCCCCGTGATGCCTGTGATCAATGCTTTCACAACAACGATCCTACGAGTTCACTGCCGAAACACCCGGCGGCTTGCTCCAACGCCGAATGGCTCTTCATCTCAAGACGCCTCTCTCAGGCAGAACCCCGAACACCTACCGATGCCGGTTCATCCATCCCAGCACCTGTCCGGTCTGGCCTGGTTTGGCCGGTGATCGTGATGCCGACCGCCGCGAGCAACCAGAACAGATGCGCAAGGCTCCCCATGAACATGTAATCGAAGAGATTGCGGACGGCAAAACCCACCACCGCCAATCCGATTCCTGCTGCCATCACCGCGGTAACCCCATCGCGACCACCCGTCCACGGAATCGGGACGAGTCGTCGCAACAGCGTGACAAAGATCCAGGTAAAACTGAGCAACGCGGGAATGCCGCTGCCAAGGGTCACCATCAAAAAAGTATTGTGCATCGCCGGAATGATGCGTTCCCGCTCCGGAAGATGATCCTGCTTCTCGACCGAATATTCAGGAAACTTTTTCACAAAGGAATTGTTTCCAAATCCTATGCCGGTCACAGGATGAGCGGCAACTTCCCCCAATCCGATCGTCCAGACGATCAGTCTCGTATCAACGGTCTTGGCATCGACCGTATCGGTCTGGAACCCGTAGTGAGACGCCGCCATCAATCCCGCACCAATCATAACGAACAGCCCCAGTACCCCGAACATTATGCGTCGGCCACCCATCACCAACGCCAGCATCACCCCCTGTGCCGCATGCCCGAGCCATCCTCCCCGAGTGTATGAAAACAGTTGCGCAGCGCCCATCAATAGAAGAGCCGGGACTTGAGACATACGACTCCACGCCCGGCGTCCCATGACCACGAGCGTCCCGGCGACAGGAATTGCGACCACCATATAGGTGCTCAACCAATTATAATCTGAGCCAAACGCATGGGCTCGCACATACCGATCCCGCCAGGTGCCCCCCCGTAGCACAAACTCGATGAGGGCATAGGAGGCCAAGAGAGAGGCCCCTACCGCGAGAGCTTGGAGCACCAGTCTCGGTAACTGTTCGTTCCGACAACGAGACAAGACCAGCAAGGCCCAGTAAAAGACCCCGGCCTGAGCCACGAACTTTTTCCATTCAGCGAAACTATAGGCCGGATCAGTGGCAAAGGGCACCGTGCACAGAACCCACACCATAAACAGCCAGAGCGGAAGATCGAGCGGGGTTCTGACCCACGGACTCACTTTCTCCACCGCGCACAGCCCTAGGCAGAGCACGATGAGAATGATCACCGTATGCTCTTGGTAGCGGAACAGCAGCGGAAAAAAACTGGCGCAGGCAATCGCAATCATCACGTAGCCCTGCACCCCCCAGAACCAAGCCCGGGCGGACGCAAATCGATCGACCACTTGGCCCGGCTTCATGACGGACCTAGCGGATGTTGATGTGATGAGACTCATGGGTTCTGACCCGGCCAATTGAGGAACGGGGCTCAGCCAAGCCCACTGCCCCGTCAGAGAGAAAACCATGACCGTGAGATACGGGTCACGAAATTCCCGCGCAGCAGCGAGACCTGATGGACACGGCGAAACGCAGTATAGAGAAAAGGGGAAGGTTGCACAAGAAATGTGTCGGGCCGACACACCTTCGCGCGCGGACCGATCAAGAATGAAACAGGGATGGCAGATTATGCCCGGGCGGGCATCGGGGAGACGACCGGCAGGGCCTTCATGAATCGCTGCAACCCCTCCTGCCAGGATGGCATGGTGAACCCGAGATGGTGCAGCCGCTCCAACGACAGGACGGAATACGCCGGGCGCTTGGCCGGTCTGGGCATATCTGCCGTCGTAATCGGTTCGACCGGCACCCGATAGCCCCCTAGCCTGACGATCTCGGTGGCAAATTGGTGCCAGGTGCAGTGTCCCTCATTCGTCACATGCAGAATGCCTTGCGCAGGATGCTGCACCAGCTTGCCGATCATACCGGCCAGATCTTCCGCAAACGTTGGACACCCCCGCTGATCAGCCACCACGCGCAGGGATGGACGCTCGGCGGCCAGTTGAAGAATGGTCTTCACAAAATTCTTGCCGTGCAGTCCATACAGCCAGGCAGTCCGAACCACGAGCGTGTTCTCGCAACAGGACAGCGCCCGTTGCTCGCCCTCGCATTTGGAGGCACCGTAGGCACCGGCGGGATTCGTCGCATCGGTTTCGACGTAGGGCCGCGTTCCCTTGCCGTCAAAGACGTAGTCGGTCGACACATAGATCAACCTGGCACCAACCTGCGCCGCCGCACGAGCGACACGCTCGGTCCCGTCTGCATTGACAGCCATCGCCAAGGCAGGATCGCGTTCCGCCCCATCCACATCCGTGTGCGCACCGGCATGAATCACCACGTCCGGCGCCGCGTCAACAACAGCCTTGCCGCAATCAACATGCGTCAGGTCGAATCCTGGCAGATCGAGTCCCGTCACCTGATGCTGCTGAAAGACCTGTCGAAGATCCGTCCCCAGTTGGCCCTGAGCGCCCGTCACGACGATGCGCACGATGTCCCCTTTTCCAGACGAGCTGCGTACTGTTGGCGATAGAATTCTTTAAACTCGCCCGACTTGATCTTACGCCACCAGTCCTCATGTGTGCGATACCACTCAACTGTCTGCTTCAACCCCTCCTCGAACGGCACGACAGGAGCCCATCCCAGGGCGCGCAGGCGGCTGCAATCAATTGAATACCGGCGATCGTGTCCCGGACGGTCCTGGACAAACCGGATGAGGGAGCGCGACTTGCCCAGCGCCGCCACGATCTGCTCCGCGACCAGGATATTTTCCCGCTCATTCCCGCCGCCGACGTTGTAGACGCTTCCCGGCTGCCCCTGCTCGAACGCGTGCTGAATCCCTGCGGCATGATCATAGACCGACAACCAATCCCGGCACTGCTTCCCATCGCCATAGAGAGGCAGCGGTTCCCCGTCGATGGCGTTGGTGGCAAACAAGGGAATGAATTTTTCGGGATACTGATTCGGTCCATAGGTATTGCTGCCCCGGGTCACCACCACCGGAAACCGGTAGGTCGTCCAATAGCTGAGGACCAGTAAGTCTCCGCCGGCCTTACTGGCCGAGTAGGGACTGCGCGGCTCCAACCGGTCCTCTTCCGTCGAACTCCCCTGCTCAACACTGCCGTACACCTCATCGGTGCTGACCTGCAGGAAACGCTGCACGCCGGCCTGGCGCGCCTCCTCCAACAAAATTCCCGTGCCGACCACGTCGGTGCGGGCAAAGGCTCCGGGATCGAGGATTGATCGATCGACATGCGTTTCCGCCGCACAGTTGATGATCCCCTCGATGCGGTGCTCCTGCAGCGCCGCATGCACGGCCTTCTGATCGCCAATATCCGCATGCACAAACCGATAGTCGCGACACCCGTCAAGATCTGCAAGATTCTCCAGATTCCCGGAATATTTCAGGGCATCGAGATTGACGACGGAATGGCGGCCGCTCTGGATCAACCGTCGCACCAGATGAGACCCGATGAACCCGGCGCCGCCCGTGACGAGAATACGCATTTAGAACTCCATCCTGTTCGCCCCGGTTTGGGCCACCAGTTGGTTGGCGGCGAGCAGCGACTCAATGGTACCGGCATCGGTCCACCAGCCATCCAGCACGTCCCACGTCAACTCTCCCGAGGCAATATACGCATTGTTCACATCGGTGATTTCCAGCTCGCCACGCCCGGACGGCTTCAGCGTCCGCGTGATCTCAAAGACCCGAGCATCGTAGAAGTAAATGCCGGTCACCGCATAGGATGACTTGGGCTGCGTCGGTTTTTCTTCAATGCTCACCACGCGATTCCCGTCTAGATGCGGGACACCAAACCGCTGAGGATCCTTGACCTCTTTCAGTAAAATCTTGGCGCCTCTCTTCTGTGCGCGAAATGCCTCCGCCGCCTTGGCGATATTCCCCTGGATTAGGTTATCCCCCAGCACCACGCAAATGGGACCATCGTCGGCAAAATGTTCGGCCAGTCGCAACGCGTCGGCAATGCCCCCTTCGCCCTGCTGATAGGTATAACTCAGATGCTTGAGCCCGAATTCACGCCCGTTCCCCAATAACTTGAGAAAATCGCCGGCGCTGTTGCCGCCAGTGACTAGCATGATTTCCGTCACACCCGCGTTCACGAGGGTCTGGATCGGATAATAGATCATCGGCTTGTTATAGACAGGCAGGAGATGTTTGTTGGTCACTTTGGTGAGCGGCAGCAAGCGTGACCCGAGCCCTCCGGCGAGCACGACACCTTTCATCCTTCCCCCCTCGGCAATAGAATCATCGGATCAGGCCGGCCATACGTTTGAGATGCACGGCCGTACCAGCGTCATCCATGAATGGAATCGTACCGTCTCGCCCGTAGTTCAGACCAGAAAATTCGCTGATATCACGCAACGGAATCCACCCGCTGCGATTGCTTCAACCCAATCGTGCGCATAAGAACCGGGCAGAGATCACTCCTGCGGCCTCGCTCTCAGCGCCCAACCGTCCGTTCATAGATCGCCACCGTCTGTTGCGCCGTACGATCCCACTGAAACTCCTTCGCCCTGGCCAAACCTCGAGCCCGCAGGGAGGCTTGCACGTCCGGCGAGGTCAACACCCGGGTCAGCGCGTCCGCGAACTGGTCCGGCCGACGCGGATCCACCAGCAGAGCCGCATCACCGGCCACCTCAGGCAGGGACGAGGCGTTCGAACAGATCACCGGGCATCCGCACCCCATGGCCTCCAACACCGGCAGGCCGAACCCCTCATACAGAGAAGGAAACACAAAGACCGTCGCCTGTTGATAGTGCTGCGCGAGGTCATCATCGGACACCTGCCCGATCAGCTTGGTCTGGGCTCCGATCTGTAATCGCTCGATGGCCGTGCGGATATCCGCGCGTTTACACACATCTCCCGCCAGCACCAACTCATGGTCCCGGCGCAATACCGCAGGCAGTTTCGCAAAGGCCTCGACCAGAGCACCGACGTTCTTGGTGGGATCGGACCCGGCCACGCAGAACACATAGGGCCGGCCATCCAGCCGTTTCGAAGGAGGGTGGAACCGATCCGCATCGAGCCCCAGCGGCGTCACGCTCACCTGGTCTGGGCGAAGCGGCGCATGGGCGAGCAGATCACGCCGCGAATGCTCGGAGACGGTGATCACCTGGTCGATCATCTTCCAACGATCCCCCACCAGCCAGTCTTCGATACGACTGTTGAGATTCGCTCGGGGGCGGAGTTCGGGAAACAGGAGCGACTTCACATCATGAATGGTCGTGATGAACCGTCCACGCTTCCAGGCGACACAGGAGTCATAGGGGAAGTGGAGGACATCGTACGGACCGATCAGCAGCGGCGCGGCCTGTTCCCAGAATCGCCGGCGAAAGAGCGGAAAGCGAATGACTCGAAAGCGCAGGTTGGGATGCGCCGTAAAGGGATGGTCTGCCTGAGGCAGCAGGATCTCATACTGGTTCGTGCGGTCGACGCGGCCCAGGGCCTCGATCAGTTCCCTGGCATACCGCCCGATTCCCACATTGATGTTCTTGAGATGCCAGGCGGCGATGACGATTTTCACAATGTCGCGCTGAATCGACCGATGGTGGAGTGCCACGACCATTCGCCGGCCTCCCGAAAGACCGGCGTCGGCTGCCGTGGAACAGCATATCGTCCGGAACGATCACGGCACGACATGCGGAGGGATGGAACCACAGCCTACAGGGCAAGTCAAGGCAACTCACAGGTGACCACCTCGCCCCGTCGCCGATCCTGTCGTTGACTGGGTCCGACGCCTGTGTTACCGATGAACCACAGGAAAGGATAGAGACTCGTGGCCCACGTCAGCGTCGTCATTCCCGCCTACAACGGCACCTCCAGATACCTGGAGCAGGCCATCCGTTCCGTCCTTGCGCAAAGTTATACGGACTGCGAAATCTTCGTCGTCGACGATGCCTCGACCGATAACACCGAGGCGCTGGTTCACACCTTTCCACACGTTCGTTACGTGCGGCATTCGCGAAACGCCGGACAGGCCGCTGCACGCAATACCGGTGCGCGTCTGGCCCAGGGCCCCTACGTGGCGTTTTTGGACCAGGATGATCTGTGGGAACCGACCTTTCTCGAGGAGACGCTGGCCCTTCTCGAACCGGCGACCGAGGCGTCACTGGTGCATTGCGACGGGTATCAGGTCAGCGAGTCGAACGAGATTCTGGAATACGATGCCGCCATGAAGCAGCAGCGAAGCGTGACGCAACTGCTTAGAGGCGGACATGACGCGGCCACCTCAGGCTCGCTGTTCCGCAAATCCTGCTTCGATGCGGTGGGAGGGTATGACGCCGCGTTATCGATCTGGGAAGATATCGACTTGGTCATTCGCTTGTATGGACCGAATCGACTCATTCATCTGCCCAAACCCCTGTACCGTCATCGTCTGTACGGGCACAACGCCTCGCGCGACATCCCTTCCATGCGGGCGCTGGAAGGGCGCCGGCGATTTCTTGAAAAGCATGCCGCCGTCTGCCGCCCCGGCTCACCCGAAGCCGAGGCACTCACAGCCGATTGGGCCATTTATTATGCGGATCTCGGGAAGCATCACTTGCGGGCTCACGCGAGACAACAGGCGCGGCAGGCGTTCCGATCCTCTCTCCGCCATCAGCCGCTCAATTTCAAGACCTGGTCACGACTCGCCCGATCATATTTCGTCTAACCAGCGTTCCGGGCTTTCCTCGCATACACCTTCAATTCAGTCCCATACCCTAGTTGTCCGACGCAGAAACACAACGGACGGATGAGTATTTTCTCAAGCAGCCGGCGGCAGGGTATCGCTCGCTTGAACCGCTCGTGACACAACCGGTCTAAGCTCGCCATACAGTACAGGGATCCCAACCCCGTACCGACCCACTCAATCTGGAATCCGGCCGCTTCGAGTACCCGGGTCAGCGTAGCGCGCTCATAGTGGTACAGATGCCGGGGCAGTTCCCACGGAAACCACCAGCGTCCGAACAGTCTTGCCTCCAGACTGCCGGCGTTTGGACAGAGGATCACGACGCGCCCCTGCCAATCCAAAATCCGCCAGACCTCTTTGAGAAGCGGCAACGGCCCGTGCAAATGCTCCAGGACATGACTGAACAGGACCGTATCGAACGATCGATCCGGATAGGCCATCGATGGCAAGTCCCCCTGTCGGACCCGCTCACCAAATCGAACCTGTGCCTGCGCCACCGCCACGGCGCTCGCATCCAGTCCGGACACATCCCATCCCTGATCTTCGAGGACAGCCAAGTTGCCTCCTGAACCACACCCGACATCCAAGACCCGTCCTCGTCCTGCCCACGGGAGCAAGCCTCGTCCGCGCCAGCGCCGCCATAGGAATTCTGGCCATAACAGAAGCCGACGTGCCCATTGCCACGGACGCACCGATTCCGGAGCCGGATACCCGTAAAAGTCCTGGGCAATCCACCGCCTGACCGTGCTCGACCACCGTTTGGCCGTTCGGCGTAGATCGCCGGCGCGCCGGGGCGCGGCCGGGGGATAATAACTGTCCGGATAGTACCCGCCGATCTCCGCGCGAGTGGGGCGAGGATTCAAAAACAGCAGGCGGCAGCCCTGGCAACGAACCACGGTAAAGATATCGTCGGTCACGTGGTGAGTGAGATCGTATTGGCTAAAGAGGGTTGTATAAGCCCCCTCTCCGCATACGTCGCAACTGATGGTTTCCATAGATCCCTTGGCGAGTGCACGTGGAGGCGCTTGGGCGAGGACTGCCTGACAGCGACAGTGCTGGCCTTACGGCTTTAACGCGCGCAGCCAGCGTGTATAACATCGAAGCCGGGTCGGGGCTTTCCGGATCGCCGCCCAATACTGCTGCCGCGCATCACCACGACGCCCGGCCCGCTCCGCCGCCGCGCCCTTCAATAAATAATAATTGGCCCATTCCCTGTCCAACGCGGCACGCTGCACCGGGGTCAGCGGCGCGAATCCTTCGAGACGCATGAGAAAACGATCACGACTGGCAAGGACGCGCTCGCGATGGGTCTGTTCATCGAACGCCATATCCCGATACCCATGCCCCCGTTGCAGTTTCTTCACCAGCACCTGATCGAGGCATTCGAACGTCGTCACGCGAAACAAGCGAATCGTCAGATCGGAGTCCTCCGACCCGTACAGCTCAGGGTCCAAGCGCCCGACCTGGTCCAGGACACGTTTCCTGATCAACAAGGTGGACGGCAAGGCCACATGCCCTCCCGCAAAGGCCTGCACCATTGGCTCTCGACTGGCGCGGGCGTGGACCCGCTCTTCCAGCGTCCCGTCTTCGAACCGCACCTCAAAATCCGTGTGCACGAGTCCCACCTCAGGACGTGTGCGCATCACCGCCAGCTGCGCAGCCAGTTTGCCGGGCAGCCATTCATCATCACAATCCAGCAGCGCGATATACTCACCGCGGGCGGCCTCAATGCCGTAGTTCCGTGAGCGCGCCGGCCCACCGTGACTACGTTGGAACCATCGGATCCCATGGCTCTGCTCGAGTTCCCTCAACACCGCCTGTGTGCCATCGGTCGATCCATCATCGACAACGAGGATCTCCAGCGCCCCATGCCCTTGCGCTTTTACACTTTCCACCGCCTTCGCCACGAACGGCGCCCCGTTGAACACCGGGATCACCACACTCACTAATTCATCCTTCATGCCCCGGCCCTCTCGGTGGTGCGCTCCAGCATCCGGCTTGCAGCGCCAAACACCTCATCCACACTGATCTGTTGCATGCAGCTCTCGTCCCCGCGCAAACAGGTCGGATGGTAACAGGCACGACAGTCCAACCCCTTATAGATGACCTGCGATGGTCCTCCGCGCGGTCCCCATCGTTGCGGATAGGTCGGCCCGAACAACGCGACGACCGGCGTACCCATCGCCGCCGCAATGTGCATGGCGCCGCCATCATTGCCAATGAACAATGCGCATCGTTTCACGAATGCTGCAAACTGTAACAACGTAAATCTTCCCGCCACCACGATGGGCCCGCACCGCGTTTTCCGTGCCACGAGCTCCGCCACTTCTCTCTCCCGCTGGTCGCCTCCCAGGAGAATGCGGCATCCGAACCGCTCAGCAAGGCGATCAGCTAGTTGGGCAAACCGGTCAGGAGGCCAGACTTTGAGCGAATACCGTGCTCCCGGTTGCAGCAAGACCATTGGTGCAACCCCTTGCCCGGAACGCAGGCCGGCCTGCAGCAACCAGTCCTCCACCACCTGCTCTTCCGCCGGAGATACGAACACGGCCGGCACCCCAGGCTTCGGGTCGAGCCCCAGCGCTCTGAGCGCACAGAGGTCATACTCAACCCGATGTTGATCCATCGGACGCGGCTTGGCCACCTGACTGTACAAGAGCCCGCGCCACCGGTGCTCGGCATTGAATCCGATGCGAACGGGTGACCGTGTGGCCAGACTGATGATCGCCGAGCGGTCCCCGTCGGTCAGATCGATGACCGCATCGAACCCTCGCGTCCGCAACAACTGAACGAACGCGAATTGGGCCTGCCACGAACCCTTTTCCAGGCACAACACGTCGTTCAGATCGGGGTTATGTGCCAATACCCCTTCCGTCCCTCGATTGACCAGCATGGTCAGCCGCGCATCGGGATAAGCCTCTCTCAATCCGCGGATAACAGGCGTGGCCAGCAGAACATCGCCGATGTGTCGCAATTTGATGATCAGAATATTGTGGAACGTCATGGTGTCGTCGTATTCGAGCGGATCAGCGTAGACGTTGGCTCGCGCGTTCCGCATCGAGAACCGCACAGGCCGCACAGAATACCATGCGGGGAACCACAAGACTTCCCGCGCCTTGTCCCGCAAACCAGTCATCGCCGGCCGGCGCGGCAACGGCCGATCAGCAGTCGTCACGCAACTTGAACCCGGCATCCCAAGCCGGGTGAGATGGTGAGCAACAGCTAGGCGCAGAGTGTTCGATACAGCGTACTCGTCCGCACCGCTGCCTGCTGCCAGGTAAACTGCCGGGCCCGATCGAACCCACGCTGCCGCAAACCCGCACGAAGGTCCTGATCCGCCAGCACCCGCACGATCGCCTGGCCAAGCCCGTCGATATCGTCCGGATCGACAAGCAGGGCAGCATCACCGGCAACCTCCGGCAACGAAGAGGTGGAGGAGGTAATAGTGGGTGCTCCGCAAGCCATCGCTTCCAGCACCGGCATCCCGAATCCTTCATACCGTGAAGGAAACACGAAAAGGTCGGTGCAGGAGTACAAGCGCCTCAAGTCTTCGCGATCGAGACGGCCGGTGCAGCGGACAACCTGCTCAAGCGCGAGCCCCTGTGCCGTCGCCCGATAACTTCCCTGCGGATGATCCGGATCACCCACCAGCAGCACGACCCGACCACCAAGCTGCGAACGAACGTTGGCCACCGCCTGTAAGAAGCGCGCGTGGTTTTTTCGCGGATCGGCTCCGCCGACAAACAGAATGTACCCCGCGTCCGGAATCGCCCAGCGCTCGCGTAGCTCCGCCTGCACCTCTTCCGTACAGAGGGGGGAAAAGTCGGCGGAGACCCCGTTGTGAATGACCACCACGTGATCACGCGCGATGCCGTATACGGACTCGATTTCCTGTGCCGAAAACTCCGACACCGTCACAACCTTCCTCGCCCGGTTCGCCGTGGCGATCGCCCGCCGGGAGGAGCCGGCCTGGCCCAGGAGTTTGCGCGAATATTCCGGATGCCGAGCCAACCAGAGATCGTGAATGGTCACAATCCCCCCGAACCGCCCTGTCGTATGCATCTTGAAATTCGGGCCGTGATACAGGTCGAGGCGATCCCACCAACCCCGCCAGGCCATGGACCACCGTGGCGCCTCGACCCAGCGCAGGCGAGGATGCCCTGGCCAGCCGGGGACCCTGCCCACCCGCAGCGAGGCCGGCCGAAGATAACCGACGTACTCATGGTCTTCGTCCAGCGCAAGCAGGGCGTTGAGGAGATGGTGCGTATGCCAGCCCACCCCACCCTTATCGCCCACAACGGATGCCGCATCGATTCCGATCCGCATCAGCCGAACGATGCCTCCAGCGAACTCATGCGACTTCCGCCTTCCCCCTCATCGTTCACGGTTCACGTTGAGCCGCTCCCAGGCCTTCGCATACTTTACGAACGTGTGGAGGCCGGCGAACATCGCCACGATCAGCCCATGCACCCCGTCGCGATACCCGCCGCGCGTGAACAGCGTTTTGAATATGGTGCCGATGTGGTGCGTGGCGATGGTCCATCCGCTGATCTGAGTCACCCGTTTGAGTTTTTCATCCGCCCCCAGTGTCGTATACCGCATCATCTTGCGGATGTGATGGTGTACCGTGGGCATGCTGTAGTGGATGAAGGGCTCTCGCAGACGTTCTCGACGCCCCTGCAATACGAAGTTTTCATGCAACCGCACATCGTCGTACCGACCGGAGGTTTTGCGGAACAACCGGAGTTGATAGTCCGGATAGAGCCCGCCGCCTTGAATCCATTTTCCATAGAAATAATTCCGGCGAGGGATCTCGTACCCGCCGATGTCGGATGGCGGCCCGCCGGCCAGCAGTGCCTGGATCTCCTGCCGCAGTCCGTCCGTCACACGCTCGTCGGCATCCACCACTAGAATCCAGTCGGCTGCTGCTTGATCGATCCCGAAGTTCTTCTGCGGCCCGTACCCCGGCCAGGGGCGCACAAACACCTTCGAGGTGTACCCCTTCGCCAGCTCGACGGTCCGGTCACGACTTTCGGCATCCACCACGATGAGTTCATCAGCCCACCGCACCGACTGCAGACAGTCCGCAATGTTCTGCTCTTCATCCTTGGTAATGATCACAGCCGCAATCGTCATTGTGCCACGCTCCGTCACGCCTTCACCGCCTTCAGGTGCGGTCCTGCTTGTGGAACTCCCAGAACCGCGCATACTTGATGAACGTGTAATAGGCATAAAGACCGGACAAAATGAGGCCCGGGACACCGTCCAGGCAGCCCTTGCGTCCGACATACATCTTGAGAAACGTAAATGCGGGGTGCGACAACAACTGATGCCAGGAGAAGGCTCGCCCCTGCTCCACCATCCGCCGCGCCATGAGATCGGAGTATCGCTCCTGCTTGGCGAGAAAGTGATCGATGTTACGGAACGGGTACTGCAGCGCGGTGGCGGTCAGATAGCCGATTGGTCCATCCACATCGAAACTCTCATGGACCAACTCCTCCCGATAACGAAACGTGCTCCTGCGGAACAACTGCGGTTGGCGATAATCAGGAAACCAGCCGCAATGTTTGATCCAGCGTCCGAGAAAGTAATTCTTCCTGGGCACGAAGTAGGCATCGGCCCGGGGACCGGCGGCCAACACCTGTCGGATCTCGTCGCGCAATTCCGGAGTGGCTCGCTCATCGGTATCCAGGCTGAAGACCCACTCGTGGGTCGCGTGCGCCAAAGCCTCGTTCCGCAGGCGACCAAACCCGTGAAAGTCATGCTGATAGACGCGGTCGGTGAACTCCCGGCTGATCCGCTCGGTGCCGTCGGTACTGTGCGAGTCCACGACGATGATTTCATCCGCCCAGGTGAGGGATTCCAGGCAGGCCCGCATGTTCGGTTCGTCATTGTAGGCAATGACCACAGCCGATACAGGGATACGATCCACAGTCACAGCCCCTTCTCGCAGGATGATGACAACGAGCGCCGGCCCCTGACGGTCACAGGCGCGAGCCGAATTCCCGCCACGACCACAGCCGGTTGGTATCAAGCGCTACGTTCGCCACCTCGTGCACGGCAAGCAGTTCCGGCCCACGAGCAGCAGAGAGTCGACGCTGCCCCGCTTGGTCCTCAGGCAGCGACTGAAAATCTAAGGTGGCCTCCTGATAGGTTTCCGTCGACAGCGAATACAGCAACAGGCCATCCGCGCTGGCTAGCCCGACCAGGTTGTCATACACGCTCGTCACATACGCAACGCGATCAGGGACACACTCCCGCACTAGCAGGCAACTGACATCATGGCCGGCAAACGACCCAACTGCGGGAAGCCCGCCGGTCAATGCCAGGAGTGTCGGCGCCACATCCACCTGACTGGCAATCGCCGACACCGTTCGCGGCCGATAGGTGGCGGGTGTACGCAGCGACTCGTCCATCCAGATGAACAGAGGGGAGGCGAAATGCCCGGCCTTCCGTTCGATATCCGTGCGCCCCACCGGCTCATGCCGGCCATGGTCTCCGAGAATCATGACAATCGTATTGCGCAGCAGCCCCTCACGCACAAGCCTCGTGAAGACCCGCTCCAATTCGAGGTCTGTGTATCGCAAGGCCGCCACATACTTATCCGGCACCTGCTGCTGGAGGGTTCGAACGTCCGGGTGACGATCCGGAGCTGCGAAGGGATGGTGCGTTGAGAGGGTGAGGGTGGTGAGTAAAAACGGACGGTTGTCCGCCTGACGCTGTTTGAGTTGTTCATAGCACAGATCGAACAACGCCCCATCCACAATCCCCAACCCCGCGCGCTCGGTGCCAGACGGAAAGTCCCCTTCGTCGAGCAACTGCTGCAATCCGTTGCGGGCGACGAACATTTGGAGCCGGTTCAAGTCACGATGCTGACCGATCACCATTTCGGTGTGATACCCCTGGCGCTGCAACAGCGACGGGAGACAGAGGTAATCGTGGGCGTAGCGCGTCTTCATCGCGGCGGCCCCATGGCGCGGAAACGTACTGCAGAGCGTCGCAAATAGGCCCCTCGACGTTTGCACACCGTTGGAAAAGAAATTCTGAAAATAGACGCTGTCGTCCTTCAAACGGTCGAGAAACGGCGTGCCTTTTACGTCGCCATACGTCTGCCCCAGATAGCGGCGATCCAACCCTTCGAGGAACAGCAGGAGAATATTGGGCGGTGTCGAAAGACGGACACTGTCCGGTGAACGTGTAATGGTCCGCACCAGTGGATACCTGGCATCGACGAACGTCTCGCCCTGGCCCAGGAGTCGCTGCGTCGTCCGCACGGCCAGGTCATAGGGCATCACCTCGGCGTTGGCCTCTCGCACGCTCCCTCCACGAGAGACCAGGGCGATGCGTAACGCTTCGCTCGCAAATAACACCGGATTCTGTGCCAGGGTGTAGTAGACCATGCTGCCAATCGGCGCGATGCGAATCCCGTAAGGCCCGGAATGATGAAACCCGGCGCCACCGGCGACCAACGCCACAACAAGAAACGCATTGGCCTGAAATCCGGAACCGGGCCGCCAGCGATCCAGTGCCGGTACCACCGCGGCGGAAAAACTCCACCACCAGAACCCGATGCCGGCGACCTGCAGGGCAACGAAGCAGGCCAGCCGCCAGACCCACTTTCCGGCAGCCCCTAGTTCTGCACTGGTTTGTTGCATGGCCTGCGCATTGGTGCTGCCCGTCGTCGTGGCCGGCGCGAAGAGATCTCCGATGTATTCGAGAAAGACAAAATCCATGTGCTGGCGATTGAACCCGTAGTAGCCCATGTCGACACAGAGGAGCGCGAACAACAAGACACCGACCGGAATCGCACTCACGTGAAACGCGGACTGGAACACACGCGCACAGGTCTCCGGTGAACGGCGCAGGGTCGTCCACCCATGCGTGAGCAGTGTCCACCCACCTGCCCCGATCAGGGCCAACGCAAGGGCAAAGGTGGCCGTGATGAAGTCGCCACGTACCCCGACCACCAGCGTTTTGAGCAGGAGCGACGCAGAAGGAGTTTCCTGTTCCAGCGCATCTCTCAGGAGAAACATCCGCTCCGCCGTCTGAATGACCACGAAGAGAATCCACCA
>WBZQ01000250.1_pt2 | contig 18555 bp, 18 predicted proteins | sample 5204251 | NCBI WGS metagenome assembly WBZQ01 (sample SAMN12412402, study PRJNA552823) | activated sludge metagenome | isolation source: activated sludge from nitrification reactor of wastewater treatment plant... | place: USA: Virginia | collected 2017-09 | reverse complement strand
AGGAGCAGGCCGCTCATGAGGCGCCGAGGCGTGTTGCCGGCGTGGTTCGTCTTGCGGTCGGGCCGGTCGAGCGCCCGCTGGAGATCGTCCCAGGTCTCGCGGTCGAGGATCGGGGGCCAGGTGCCGTCGGCGACCACCTCGCGGTTGCGGAGGAGGCGGATGCCGCGCTCGTCAGTAGGGGTGAACGTGCTCAGGCCGGCAAGGTAGGGGTTGCGCAGGATGGTGCGCAGCGTCGGTGACGACATCGGCTTGCCCGTGGTGGCGGTGACCCCGGCGGCACGCATGTCGGCGCACAGGCTTCGGATCGATCGGGTGTCGTTGGCGACGGCTTCGGCGGCCTTGCGTATCCACTTTGCTTCGGCCTCGACGATGGTCTCGCCATCGGCCTCGTAGCCGAACATTCGGCGACCGCCCTTCTTCGGCTTCCCGGTAGACGCGCGGTGCTGGTACGCGGACCGGATGCGTTCGGCCTTGTGCGCGGATTCCTGCTGGGCCACCGCACCCAGGATCGTCGTGATGAGCACGCCGTTGGCGCTGTTGGGGTCGATGCCCTGGCCGTCGACGGCATGCACGATGACTCCGCGTGGCTTCATCAGCTCCATCAGGTCGATGAGATCACGGGTGCGTCGGGCCAGGCGATCGGTGGAGTAGACGTAGACGCGGTCGATCTGCCCGGTGCGGATCAGTTCGCACAGCGCGGTGAACCCTGGACGATCCGCACCGGTGTAGGCGCTGGTGTCGTTGTCGCTGAGCACGTCGTCGGCGTTGACGCTGCAGCCGTGGGCCTCGGCGAGCTTGCGGCACGCCCGCTCCTGGCGCTCGACGCCGATGCCTTCACCCTTCTTGTCGAGGCTGATGCGGGTGTAGACGGCGGCGCGTGGACCGGGTGCTTCGGGCGACATAGCTACGATCGTACTCACTATCAGAAGTGTAGTAAGTCGGAGTTTCTGCGGACCCTGGTCCTGGCCCTGATCGCCACCCACTCGCCGACCGAACTCAACCTGGTGCTCGTCGACTTCAAAGGCGGTGCCACCTTCCTCGGGCTCGAACGCGCCCGGCATGTCGCGGCGGTGATCACCAACCTCGAGCAGGAACTCGCGATGGTCGACCGGATGAAGGACGCACTGTCGGGGGAGATGAACCGCAGGCAGGAGATCCTGCGGGCGGCGGGCAACTTCGCGAACGTCGGCGACTACGAGCGGGCCCGGCTGGCCGGCGCGGATCTGGCCCCGCTGCCCGCGTTGTTCATCGTCGTCGACGAGTTCTCCGAATTGCTGTCCCAGAAACCCGATTTCGCGGAACTGTTCGTCGCCATCGGCAGGCTCGGGCGGTCGCTGCACATTCACCTGCTGCTGGCCTCGCAGCGACTGGAGGAGGGCAAGCTCCGCGGCCTCGACAGTCACCTGTCGTACCGGATCGGTCTGAAGACCTTCTCGGCCAACGAATCCCGATCTGTTCTCGGAGTTCCCGACGCGTATCATCTGCCGAGCGTTCCGGGTTCGGGCTATCTCAAATGTGATTCCGCCGAACCGGTCCGCTTCAACGCCTGCTATGTGTCCGGCCCCTATGAACCGCCCGCCGCCGGTAAGGGCGGCGCCGGCGGTCCGGGGCCGGCGGCCGCGCTGACGATCGTGCCGTTCAGTGCGCAACCTGTGGTGGCGCAACCTGTGGCGGCGGATGCGGTTCCGGAGAGCAGGCCGGCACGGCCGTCGCTGCTCGATCGTGCACAGGCGCTGCTCGACGAGGAGCCGGTTCCCGATGGGCCGCTCCTCACACAACCTGTGCCTCCGGGGCAACCGGCCCCGCCGACGGTGTCGCTGCTACAGACGATGCTCGGGCGGATCGAGGGACAAGGACTGCCCGCCCACGAGGTATGGCTGCCGCCGCTCGACGAATCGCCCACCGTCGGTGAACTCACCGACGGTGCCGCCGTGGGCACGCTCCGGCTCGCGATCGGCATCGTCGACCGACCCGCCGATCAGCGGCGCGATCCGCTGGTGATCGACCTGGCGGGGGCGTCGGGCAACGTGGCCATCGCGGGCGGGCCCCAGTCCGGCAAGTCGACGACGGTGCGCACCATCGTGCTGACCGCCGCGGCCACCCACACGCCGGAACAGGTCCAGTTCTATTGCCTGGACTTCGGTGGCGGCAGCCTTGCCGGTCTCGCCGGACTCCCGCACGTCGGATCGGTGTGCGGTCGCGGCGACATGGACGGGGTTCGCCGCACCATCGCCGAGGTCGCCGGGATCGTCCGCGCGCGGGAGGCGCGCTTCGCCCGGCACGGCATCGAATCGATGCGTGACTACCGCGCCCGCCGCGCCGATTGGTTCCGGACCGGTGACGTTCCGCCCGGCGACGATCTCGCCGACGACAGGCACGGCGATGTCTTCCTGGTGCTCGACGGTATCTCGGTATTGCGGGGCGATCTGGAATCGCTGGAGGAGACGTTCACCGCCATCGTGTCGCAGGGCCTGTCGTACGGCGTCCACGTGATCGTCACCGCCACCCGCTGGGCCGAGGTCCGGCCCGCGATCAAGGATCTGCTCGGCACCCGTATCGAACTGCGGCTCGGCGACCCCATCGACTCCGAACTCGGCCGCCGCGCCGCGGCCCTGGTGCCGCAGGACCGTCCGGGCCGGGGTGTCTCACCGGGCGAGCTGCACATGCTGATCGCCCTCCCGAGACTCGACATGTCCGCGGCGACAGAGGATCTGGCGCGGGCGGTGGCCGCCTCGGTGGCCCAGATCGGTGCCCGCTTCCCCGAACGGGCGGCGCCACCGGTGCGCAGGCTGGGTATGTCGATCACGACCACGGAACTCGCCGAGGCGGTGGAAGCCGCGCAACTCACCCTCGGCCCGGGTCAGGTGGCGATCGGCATCGGCGAATCCGAACTGGCGCCGGTCATCCATGACTTCGGCGGGCAACCACATCTGATGGCGTTCGCCGATATCGAACACGGCAAGACGACCCTGCTGCGCACCCTCATCCGCGGGCTGATCGCCGGGGCCACACCGGAGCAGCTCAAGATCGTGCTCGTCGACTACCGGCGCACGCTGCTGGGTGTCGTCGACGACGACTATCTCGCGGGCTCGGCGTCGTCAGCGCAGACCGCGACCACGATGCTGGCCCAGCTGGCCACGTATCTGACCGGGCGGATGCCACCGGAGGACGTCACCCCGCAGCAGTTGCGGGATCGCAGCTGGTGGTCGGGACCGGACGTGTACCTGATCGTCGACGACTACGACATGGTGGCCACGGCCACCGCCAACCCGCTGCTGGCGATGCTCGACGTGGCCGCGAATGCCCGCGATGTGGGTCTGCGGATTGTGCTGACCCGACGCTCCGGCGGTGTGGGCCGTGCGCTGTACGACCCGTTGATCACGCGGCTGCGGGAACTGTCGTGCGATGTGCTGCTGATGAGCGGCGACCGGGAGGAGGGGTTCATCGTCGGCCGGTCGCGGATGCGGACCCTGGTGCCCGGCCGCGGCGAACTGGTGTCCCGGAACCGGCCCACCGAGATGGTGCAGGTGGCGACGAGTCCACCGGACGCCGCCGATGCAGGCCCGGAACCCGGGGCACCTGACACGGATCCGTCGTGACGTCCGAACCGCAGGCTGCCGTGAATCCGCAAGCAGGGGAGAGGGATCGGCAGGTGCGGACAGTGGATCCGGGGACGCCCGCCGACCTGGCCTACGGGCGCGCCGTCATCGACGGCCGCGACATCCACACCCGCTGGCTGCTCGACGCGGCGGATGCCGAGACCGTCGTGGTCGACGGTGTCCGGCAGTCCGTCGGGGCGATGTGGTCCGCGGTGCTGCGGGACCTGACCGAGTACCGGGCCGCTCGGTGCTGGGCACCCGCGCGGTTGGTGGTCGGGGTGCCCAGCGCGTGGGGAAGTGTGCGCCGCAAGGCCATCGACGAGGCTGCCGCACAACAGCTGTGGCCCGTGCAGATCACCCCGCGCGCGACACTCGTCGCCGCCGCCCACGCCGACGCGGCGTTGCGCCGGTGCGCGGTTGTGGAGACCACCCACCTGCCGGCCCATGCCGGTGAGCCGGGACGGTCGGCGTTCTGGGATGTGGCGATCGTGATCCGGACAGACCGCGGCTGGGTCGTCGACGGGCACGGGATCATCGAACCGGACCGGACCGAGGCCGAGATCTGTGAGGTGATCGAGGATTCGGTCGACGCGGTCGTCGTCGACGGCGACGATCCCGAGGTGGTGGCGCGTGCCGTCGAGCTGATCGCCTCGGCGGTGGTCGCGGGCAGGGTGATCGCCGCCGACCGTGCCCTGGTACGCGACTACGGGCTGCGCGGCTCACCGCAACGGCCGGCTCGCCCGGCGTGGACTCCCGGGGACGGCCCGGAGTTCGGCGGGCAGCGGTGGTACCGGCGCCCGTCGGTGGTGGCCGGACTGCTGCTGGCGCTGGTGGCGACGGTCGGCACAGTGCTGGCGCTGCGCGGGGACACCCGGGCGGGGCCGGTCGCCGACACGGTGACCGTCGACAGGGTGCGACTGACGGTGCCGGGGCAGTGGCACCGGACCGACCCGCCCGGGGGCACCGCCCGGTCGGGACCTCGGAGCACCGTGTTCGCCGACCCGGCCGACGGACGGCGCCTGCTGGTGGTGCTGAATCCGGTCCGGTCCGGTGCCACCCAGCAGTCGGTGGGGCTGAGCCTGCGCAACCGGATCCGGCAGCGCGGCGATGCGACGGTCACCGAGTTCTCGGCGTCCACGAGCTACGCGGGCCGCGAGGTGATCAGTTACCGTGAGGCGCCCGGCTCGGGCAGCCCCATCCGCTGGTACGTGCGGGTGGCCGACGGCCTGCAGGTGAGCATCGGCTGTCAGGGTGGCGACCAGGGCCAGTCGCTCGACACCGAATGCGCCCAGGCCGTCTCGTCGGTGCGGATCGGGTCCCGGTGACGCGCGTTTTGACCCCGGCTCACCGACCCGCGTACTCTTGATCGCTGGTGCGTGGCATCCGTGGCTCCCCTGTGGCCTGGCCCTGAGGTAAGCGGATAGTCGAGGCCCGGGTCCCCACTGGTCGCCGGGAGTTCCTCTGCTCACGTACTCGACCAGCATTCACAAGTAGAAGAGTTGAGGACCAACTGTGCCTACCTACGCACCGAAGGCCGGTGACGTCACGCGCGCGTGGCACGTCATCGACGCCACCGACGTGGTGCTCGGCCGGCTGGCCGTGCAGACCGCCAATCTGCTGCGCGGCAAGAACAAGCCGACCTACGCCCCCAACGTCGACGGTGGTGACTTCGTCATCATCATCAACGCCGAGAAGGTCGCCCTGACCAACAACAAGGCCGACAGCAAGCTGAACTACCGGCACTCCGGGCATCCGGGTGGCCTGACGGTCCGCACCACTGCTGAACTGCTCGCCTCGCATCCCGAGCGCGTCGTGGAGAAGGCCGTCAAGGGCATGCTCCCCAAGAACAAGCTCAGCGACGCCATCGCCTCCAAGCTGAAGGTGTACGCGGGCCCGAACCATCCCCACGCGGCCCAGCGCCCCGTGCCCTTCGAGATCAAGCAGGTGGCCCAGTGAGCAACGAGACCAACGACGCCGCAGATAACCTTGACGTGGAGAACCTTGAGGTCGACAGCGCCGAGGTGATCGAGGACGCCGTCGAGCAGGCCGAGGACGGCTACGACGCCGAGGTCGCCGCTGACGATTACGACACCGAGGCCACCGAGACCGAGGTCGTCGAGCGTGCCCCGATCGTCATCGATCGTCCGATCCAGACCGTCGGCCGCCGCAAGGAGGCCGTCGTCCGCGTGCGCCTGGTGCCCGGCACCGGCGATTTCAAGCTGAACGGCCGCACCCTCGAGGATTACTTCCCCAACAAGGTGCACCAGCAGATCATCAAGGCTCCGCTGGTCACCGTCGAGCGCACCGAGTCGTTCGACGTGTACGCCCGCCTCGTCGGCGGTGGCCCCTCGGGCCAGGCCGGCGCGCTGCGGCTGGCGATCGCCCGTGCCCTCATCGAGGTCACCCCGGATGATCGTCCCGCCCTGAAGAAGGCAGGCTTCCTGACCCGCGACCCGCGTGCGGTCGAGCGCAAGAAGTACGGCCTGAAGAAGGCCCGCAAGGCGTCGCAGTACTCCAAGCGCTGACGCGTGGCTCGCCTTTTCGGAACCGACGGCGTCCGGGGCCTGGCCAACGACGAACTCACCCCCGAGTTGGCGTTGCGCCTGGCCTCGGCCGCCGCGGTCGTTTTTCAGACAGTTTCCGGCGACACGTCGCGGCGCCCCCGCGCCGTCGTCGGTCGTGACCCGCGCGCATCCGGTGAGATGCTGGAGGCCGCGGTCTGCGCGGGCCTGGCCGCCACCGGTGTCGACGCCATCCGGGTGGGTGTGCTGCCTACGCCGGCCATCGCGTTCCTGACCGCCGAATACGGCGCCGACCTGGGCGTGATGATCTCGGCGTCGCATAATCCGATGCCCGACAACGGGATCAAGTTCTTCGCCGCCGGCGGGCACAAGCTTCCCGACGACGTCGAGGATCAGATCGAGGCCGCGATGGACGCCGAGTTCGTGCGGCCCATCGGTGCCGCGGTGGGCCGGGTGCACGACGCTCCCGACGCCGCCGACCGGTACCGCAAGCACCTGGCCGCGGCCATCGGGCAGTCCCTCGACGGGGTGAGGGTGGTGGTGGACTGTGCCAACGGTGCCGCGTCCACGCTCGGACCGCAGGTGTACGCCGACGCGGGCGCCGAAGTCATCGCGATCCATTCCGATCCCGACGGTGTCAACATCAACGACGGTTGCGGCTCAACGCATCTGGACAAGCTGCAGGCGGCCGTGCTGGAGTATGGCGCCGATCTGGGCCTCGCACACGACGGCGACGCCGACCGCTGCCTGGCGGTCGACTCCACCGGTGCGATCGTCGACGGCGACATGATCATGGCGATCCTCGCGAACGCCATGAACACCGCCGGACGCCTGAAAGACGGAGTGCTGGTGGCCACCGTCATGAGCAACCTGGGCCTGCATATCGCGATGAAGGATGCCGGTGTCGAGGTCCGCACCGTCGGCGTCGGCGACCGGTATGTGCTCGAAGAACTCCGTAAAGGCGGATATTCGCTGGGAGGTGAGCAGTCCGGGCACATCGTGATCCCGGACGTCGGCACCACCGGCGACGGCATCGCCACCGGTCTGCTGCTGATGGAGCAGCTCGCGGTCACCCGCCGCAGGCTCGCCGATCTGGCCGCGATCATGAAGGTCCTGCCGCAGGAACTGATCAACGTGCGCGTCGCCGACAAGCACGCGGTGGCCCGGGCACCCGAGGTTCAGCAGGCGGTCGACGCCGCCGAGGCCGAGCTGGCCGGGAACGGCCGGGTTCTGTTGCGGCCGTCGGGAACCGAGCAACTGGTGCGGGTGATGGTGGAGGCGGGCACCGCCGACACCGCCCTGGAAACGGCACGGCGCATCGCTGACGTGGTGGCGGCGGCCGGGGCATGAGCATGCCGAAGGTGGTGCTGTTCGACTTCTCCGGAACACTGTTCCGGTTCGAGCATCAGGATGAGTGGTTCGCCGGTTTGCACGACGAACGCGGCGAACCGCTCCACCTCGACCACCAGGCGGAGTTGATCCGCCGTCTCACCCAGCCGGTCGGGCTCACCGTCGACATCACCGACGACGACCGGAACGCCTGGCGCAACCGGGATCTCGACCCGAAGCTGCATCGCCAGGCGTATGTGTCGATCCTGCGGGCCTCGGGCCTGACGGTTCCCGGTCACGCGGAGGCGCTGTATGAGCGGGTGCTGGACCCGGAGTCCTGGATCCCCTACCCCGACACCGTCGCCGTTCTGAAAAGTCTTTCCCTGCAGGGTATTCCGGTCGGAATAGTCAGCAATATCTGCTTCGACCTGCGTCGGGTGCTGGCGCGTGAAGGCGTCACCGACCTGGCCGGCGCGTACGCCCTGTCGTTCGAGGTGGGCGTCATCAAACCCGATCCGCGCCTGTTCCAGGCCGCTCTCGACGGCCTCGGCGCAGAGGCCTCCGACGCCCTGATGGTCGGCGACAGCGAAGAGGCCGACGGCGGTGCCCGCGCTCTCGGCTGCGAGTTCGCCCTCGTCCACGACGCGCCTCCTGCCGACCGTCCGCACGCCCTGACCGACGCCCTCGCCGCCCACGGCTTCGCGGTCTGAGCCACTCCGGCAAAGCCCTCCCCTGTTGATTGAGGTGTGAGGAGCGTCAGCGACGAGCCTCGAAATCCCGCGAGACGACATTGTCGCTCACGAGGTTTCGAGGCTCGCAAGCTCGCACCTCAACCGGCGGATGGGCCGAGTTGTTCACAGCGTCCAAACAGGCTCTCCCCAGTTTCGTGACTCCCCGCTACACTCACCTGTCAACAGGGGAGGGAGTGGCGGATGTCCGTCGGGGAAATGCGTGTCGATGTGGGTGCGGTGCGGGACACCATCGCCTTCTACCAGGGTTTCGCCGCCGTATCCGGTGCTGTGGCAACCGATCTGGCAGGGCACGAATTCGCCTCGTGGGGTGGTGGATCCGGCGGTGAGCTGCTGCGGCGGCGGCTGTCGGAGATGGCGCGACGGATGTCGGAGAACCTGCGCACCAACGGAAGTGACGCCGAAACCGTCGCCGGCAACCTGGACCGCGGCCTGTCACTGATCGAGGACACCGATACCGAGATCGCCCTGTCCTGGCGGCAGCCATGAGGTCGACGGAGGCGGCGCTCACGTCCATGCGGACCGGTGCGCGCAGTGGTCTTGACTCCTTCTGTACCCTCCTCGGTGTCGGACGGGACTGTGGCGCAACCGTTCCCGCAGAGGCCGACATCCGGAATCGGTTCCACCGGATCGACAGGGTCGACGTATCCGCTCTTGCCGCGGACGCCTTCGTGCTCGCCGGTTCCCACCACGCCCTGGCGGTTCTCGCCGCGCAGATCCCCGGCAAGTCGGCGTCGTTGCGGCAGGCGTGGACCCAGCTCGGTGGTGAGGTCACCGGCGTTGTCACCGCCCACGGCGAACGAGTGGACGCAGACCTGGTGGTCCTGCGGGACTGGGCGCAGGCGACGGTGTCGGCCGCCTCGGGCATCGAACAACTCCTGACCTCCTGGTACCGCGTCCTCGACAGGGTCGGCGAGCCACTCGTATGCGGTGTGCCGGCCGACGGTGCGGCCGACGCGGTGCGCGTCGGTGCGGTGACGCCGTCGACGCTGGCCGACGACATCTGCGCCCGTGTCACCCTGTTCGAGACCGCTGCCGACGCCACCGACAACGGCATCACCGAGATGCTGCGGGTACTGACTACCGCCACCGACGACCTCGCCGGCGGCTCACCTGCCGCGCCACCGGACGGTTCCGGCCACCTCGCGCTGGCCGGTGACGAGTGAGGGTGGCCGACGAGATCGAGGACATCGGCCGCCGTGCAGGTGACAAGGTCAGCAACGCGCTGCGCGACTACGCCGATCGCCGGGCAACGCTCGCGCGGGCGGCCCGTCCGTCGTGGGCCGCGACCGAGTCGGCCACCCGGGACCGGCTGCAGCGCGAGGCAGATCTGCGCGACACCGACAGCCCCCGGATCCTGCTGCCCGCCGACGTCGCCTCCGGCAGCCCGCACACCCGCCGCCGATGACCGGTCCGAACGAAACTCCGCATCATGTGCCGCCGACGCTCGGAACAAAGTGCGGAGTCTTCTCAGTGTTCAGGGGAGGTCAGCGGCTAGGCTGGCACCCGTGTTCGGTAAAGCGAAGAAGCCGTCGGAGTCACCCAAGGAGCTGATGGCCCGGTTGGCGATCCGTGGGCCGTATCGGGTGTTGCGTGGGGACCTGGGCATTGTGGGGATGCCGGGGCAGGTGTTCACGCCGTCGTCGTCGACGTGGCTTCCGGCGCGCAAGCGGGACAGCGACAGGTGGCCGGCGATCGCGTTCGGGCATTCGTGGCTCGCCGACAGCGGCCGGTACCGGGATCTGCTGTATCACCTGGCGTCGTGGGGGATCGTGGTGGCTGCCCCGGATGCCGAGCGGGGTGTGCTGGCCTCGGACAAGGCGTTGGCGTCGTCGTTGCGGTCGGCGCTGGATGTGGTCTCGCATGTGCCGCTGGGGTTCGGCGCGGTGAAGGTCGATCCCGAGCAGGTCGGGTATGCCGGTGACGGGCTCGGTGCGTCGGCCGCGGTCATGGCCGCCTCGACGCTGACGTTGCACGGTCAGGCGCCGCGGCCGGTGAAGTCGGTGGCGGCGGTGTTCCCGGCGCCCACCACGGCGGAGTTGTTGCCGGCGGCCGAAACGGTGACCGCGCAGGGTCTCGTGATCGGCGGATCGATTCTCGACGGGGTGCACGCCAATCCGTTGCCGCTGGCGGTGGCCTATGGCGGGGATGTGGTGTTGCGCACGCTGGCCGGTGGTGCTTCGGCGGATCTGGTGGAGAAGTTCGGTCCCGGACGGCTGGTCGGGATCAACGGTGCCGACCGGAAGGTGCATGCGCAGGTGCGCGCGTTACTTACCGGGTATCTGCTGTATTCGCTGACCGGCGACTACGAGTACCAGGCATTCTGCGATCCGGAGGTGGTGCTCGGCGAGTTCACCACGCTCGATCTCGACGACACGCCGGACCTGCTGGATCCGGTCTCGACGCTGCTGGGCGCGACCCCGCCGAAGCCGAAAAAGGACACCGCCACACCGGCCTGATGCCGTGGTGCGTACCCGGCTCCGGACCCTCGCGCAGGTAGTCTGATGAGCTATGTGTGGAATCGTCGGATATGTGGGTCAGCGCGACGCGCTGGACATCGTGGTCGAGGCCCTGCGCCGCATGGAGTACCGGGGCTACGACTCTGCGGGCGTCGCGATCGTCGACGGCCGGGGACACACCACGATCGAGAAAAAAGCAGGTCGGCTGGAGAATCTCGACAAGCAGATCGCCGCTGTCGGCCGTGACGCGCTTGCCGGCACGACCGGCATGGGCCACACCCGCTGGGCCACCCACGGCAAGCCCACCGACCGCAACGCGCACCCGCACATCAGCACCGACAAGAAGATCGCCGTCGTCCACAACGGCATCATCGAGAACTACGCCCCGCTGCGTGGCGAACTGGAGAACTCGGGCATCGAATTCTCCTCCGACACCGACACCGAGACCGCCGTCCACCTGATCGAACGTGACTACGCCTCGGGGGCGACCGCCGGAGACTTCGTCGCCAGCGCGTACGCCACCCTGCGCCGGCTCGAAGGTGCGTTCACCCTGGTCTTCACCCACTCCGACCATCCCGGCACCATCGTCGCCGCCCGCCGGTCCACACCGCTCGTCGTCGGGGTCGGCGACGGTGAGATGTTTGTCGCCTCCGACGTCACCGCGTTCATCGAGCACACCCGCGACGCCGTGGAACTCGGCCACGACGAGGTGGTGGTGATCACCGCCGACTCGTACACGGTCACCGACTTCAACGGTGAGGCCCGCGAAGGCAAGCCGTTCCACATCGACTGGGACCTCAACGCCGCCGAAAAGGGCGGCTACGACTTCTTCATGCTCAAGGAGATCGCCGAACAGCCCGCCGCGATCGCCGACACCCTGCTCGGCCACTTCGAGAACGGCCGCGTCATCCTGGACGAGCAGCGCCTCACCGACGACGAACTGCGCGATGTGGACAAGGTGTTCGTGGTGGCGTGCGGCACCGCCTACAACGCGGGCCTGCTCGCCAAGTACGCCATCGAGCACTGGACCCGGCTGCCCGTCGAGGTGGAACTGGCCAGCGAGTTCCGTTATCGCGACCCGGTGCTGGACCGGTCGACGCTCGTCGTGGCCATCTCCCAGTCCGGTGAGACCGCCGACACCCTCGAGGCGGTCCGCCACGCCAAGGATCAGAAGGCCCGCGTGCTGGCCATCTGCAACACCAACGGCGCACAGATCCCGCGCGAATCCGACGCCGTGCTGTACACGCATGCCGGACCCGAGATCGGCGTGGCGTCCACCAAGTGCTTCCTCGCACAGATCGCCGCCGCCTATCTGGTGGGTCTGGCGCTGGCGCAGGCCCGCGGCACCAAGTACGCCGACGAGGTGGCCCGCGAGTTCCACGAACTCGAAGCGATGCCCGCGTCGGTGACCGAGGTGCTGACCACCATGGATCCGGTGCGAGAGTTGGCCCGGTCGCTGGCCCACCACAGCACCGTGCTGTTCATCGGCCGGCACGTCGGCTACCCGGTGGCGCTCGAGGGCGCGCTCAAGCTCAAGGAACTGGCCTACATGCACGCCGAGGGCTTCGCCGCGGGTGAGCTCAAGCACGGGCCGATCGCGCTCATCGAGCAGGACCTGCCGGTGATCATCGTGATGCCGCAGCATTCGGGACGCGCGGTGCTGCATTCGAAGATGGTCAGCAACATCCGCGAGATCCAGGCGCGCGGGGCCACTACCATCGTCATCTCCGAGGAGACCGACACCGCCGCCCGCGCCGTCGCCGACCACTTCATCGCGATCCCGGCGGTGCCGACGCTGCTGCAGCCGCTGGTGTCGACGGTGCCGTTGCAGGTGTTCGCCGCGACCGTCGCGCAGGCCCGCGGCTACGACGTCGACAAGCCGCGCAACCTCGCCAAGTCCGTCACGGTCGAATAGCCAGAAGGTCCGAATAACACGGGCGCACAACGTCTTCCGGGAGGCGACGATGCCGATTCAGTATCTGACCGCCGACGCCGTCCGGGTGGCCGAACACGCCACCGGCGACCTGCTGGCCAACGGGACACTGATGCGGCGGGCGTCGGCCGGGGTGGCGCGGGCGGTCATCGGTGAGCTGAACCGCACCGGAGGCTGCTACGGCCGTGCTGTGGGGCTGGTGATCGGTGCGGGCAACAACGGCGGCGACGCCCTGTATGCGGGTGCGATCCTGGCCCGCCGCGGGGTGCGCTGCTCGGCGGTGCTCCTCGTCCCCGACAGGGCCCACGCGGGTGGACTCGCCGCACTGCGCGCAGCAGGTGGCCGCGTCGTCGACGTGTTGCCCGTGTCGCTCGACATGGTGGTCGACGGCGTGCTCGGTATCGGTGGGACCGGTCCGTTACGCCCCGCCGCGGCCGAGGTGTTCGCGCAGGTGACGGCGCCGATCGTCGCCGTCGACCTGCCGTCGGGTATCGATGCCGATACCGGCGTGGTCAACGACCCGTCGGTGCGGGCCGCGATCACCGTCACCTTCGGTGCCTACCGCAATCTGCATCTGCTGGCCGCGCCCCGGTGTGGCCGCATCGACCTCGTCGACATCGGTCTGCCTCCCACAGATACCCCCGACGGATTGTTCTCCCTGACCGACGCCGACGTGGCCGGGCTGTGGCCGGTGCCGGGTCCCGCCGACGACAAATACACGCAGGGTGTGGTCGGTATCGTCGCGGGTTCCGCGCGGTATCCGGGTGCGGCGATCCTCGCCTCGGGTGCTGCCGTATCCGCGACGTCCGGAATGACCCGCTATGTCGGCTCGGCGGCCGATCAGGTGGTCTCGCACTATCCGGAGGTCGTCGCAGCCAACGGCCTCGCCGACGCCGGCAAGGTGCAGGCGTGGGCGGTCGGTCCGGGGATGGGCACCGGCGACGAGGCTCTGGAGATCCTGCGCACCGTTCTGGCCACCGACCTGCCTGTGCTCGTCGACGCCGACGGACTCACCGTGCTGGCGCAGAATCTCGATCTGGTGCGTGGCCGGTCGGCCCCGACGCTGCTCACCCCGCACGCCGGGGAGTTCGCACGGCTGGCGGGAACCGGGGTGGGCGACGACCGGCTGTCGGCGGTGCGCGCACTGGCCGCCGAGCTGGGGGCGACGGTGCTGCTCAAAGGCCGGATCACCCTGGTCGCCACCCCCACCGGGCGGGTGTACGGCAACGACGCGGGGTCGTCCTGGGCGGCGACGGCGGGAGCGGGTGACGTGCTCACCGGCATCGCCGGATCTCTGCTGGCGGCGGGTCTGGAACCGGCGCTCGCCGGGGCCTGCGCGGCCCGGGTACACGCTCTGGCCGCGGCACGTGCCGCCGCCGGTGCGCCGATCGGGGCATCGGCGCTGCTGGCCGCGGTGCGCCCGGTGATCCGGGATCTACGCAACGCCTGAGCCGGTCGGAGAGCACTGGCCTGCATGTATCGACGGTCACGTCGTCGGACACGCTGTGGGATCGGTGCGACTACCCAAAGCACCCGCACATTCACATGGGCAGTACCCGGCGTCTGGGATAATGGTCGGCGATGACCACCGTAGCGAGCACTGCCGCCCTGACCGCCACCATCGATCTTGCTGCCATCGCGCACAACGTCGGGGTGCTGCGGGCGACGTCGGGTACCGGTGTGATCGCGGTGGTCAAGGCCGATGCGTACGGGCACGGCGCGGTGCCGGTGGCGCGGGCGGCGCTCGCCGCGGGGGCGCGCGAACTGGGTGTCGCGCACATCACCGAGGCGCTGGAACTGCGGCAGGCGGGTATCGACGCGCACATCACGTCCTGGCTGCACACTCCGAGCACCGACTTCGCGGCGGCGGTCGCCGCGGGCATCGATATCGCGGTGTCCTCACCGCGTCAGCTTGCGGCGGTTGTCAAGGCGGCAGGCGAGGCCGGGGTGACCACCACGGTCACCGTCAAGGTCGACACCGGCCTCAATCGCAGCGGCGTGGCCGTCGACGAGTGGGATTCGATGGCCGTGGCCCTGGCCAAGGCACAGGCGCAGGAGTCGATCACGTTGCGCGCGATCATGACCCACCTGGTGCGCGGCGACGAACCCGACCATCCGCTCAACTCTCAGCAGGCCGAACGTCTCGACGACGCCGCCGCCGACCTCGCCCGGCTCGGCGCCCCGCCGCAGCTCATGCATCTGGCCAACTCGCCGGCCGCGCTGGTGCGTCCGGATCTGTCCCGCGACCTGGTGCGGCCCGGCATCGCGCTGTACGGGCGCACCCCGCTGCCCGACCGCGGCGACTTCGGACTGATCCCGGCGATGACGCTCACCGGCGAGATCTCCCTGGTCAAGAAGGTTGCGCAGGGGCAGGGCGTTTCCTACTCGCATACCTGGATCGCGCCCTGTGACACCGTGGTCGCGGTGATCCCGGCGGGCTACGCCGACGGGGTGCCGCGCGTCCTGTCCGGCAGGTTCGAGGTGCTCGTCAACGGACGCAGCTTCCCGGCGATCGGCCGCGTGTGCATGGACCAGTTCGTCATCGACCTCGGTCCCGACGGCGGGGGCGTCACCGAAGGTGACGTGGCCGAACTGTTCGGCCGGGGTGACCGGGGCGGGGCGACCGCCGCGGACTGGGCCGACGCCACCGGCACCATCGACTACGAGATCCTGTCCGCCATCCGTGGCCGGACGGTGCGCCGCTACATCGGCGGGGAGGCGTAAAGGCCCCGATGGACAAGACTACGAGAGCGGCGAACACAGCTAGACGGCCGAGAACACCGAGAATCTCCGGGATCAAGGACAGGTCCGGGCTGCTGGCCGGTCTGCCGCATGTCGGTGCGCTCGGCAAGCAGGCCGTCGGCGGGGTGGCCAAACGCGTCACCCGCCGCGACCGGGACGCCGGACCGGACCCGTACGCCGATGAGGACTTCAAGGCCATCTACGACGATCCGGCGTCGTCGGTGGTGACCGACGACGGGCTGGCGCTCGCGGTCCGCACCGTCGATCTGTGGGACACGTCCGTGGACGCAGACCCCGAGGTCACGCTGCTGTTCGTGCACGGTTTCACGCTGCGGATGGCGAGTTGGCACTTTCAGCGGTTCCAGCTCGCGCGGCACTGGGAGGGCAAGCGTATCCGGATGGTGTTCTTCGACCATCGCGGCCACGGCAAGAGCGACCGCGCACCCGCCGAGACCTGCACCATCGACCAACTCGCCGACGACACGGCGGCGGTGATCCGCACCATCACCCCCGGCACCACCACCCGCAGGCGATTGTTGCCGAAGACAGAAGCCGCGGGAACCATTGTGCTGGTGGGTCATTCGATGGGGGGTATGGCACTCATGGCCCTCGCCCGCAGGCACTCGTACCTGTTCGGTCCGGGCGGCATCGTGTCCGGGGTGGCGCTGGTGGCCACCGCTTCGCGCGGTATCACCGAGGCCGGTCTCGGTGAGGGCCTGCGCAACCCGGTGGTCGATGCGTTCCGGGCCTCGGTGCGGCGCGCACCGAAGCTGGTGCAGGCCGGGCGCGGTATCACCCGGGTCTCCCTCGAACCGGTGCTGGTGGCCGCCAGTTTCGGTCCCGGATTCCACAGCCGGGCCGCCGGCCGGGCCGTGGAGAAGATCATCCAGAACACACCGCTGGAGACGCTGGTCAACTTCCTGTACGCCCTCGAGGACCACGACGAGTCGACCGCGTTCCCGGTGCTGGCCCAGGTCCCGAGCGTGGTGGTGTGCGGCAGCGCCGATCAGCTCACCCCGCTGCCCAACTCGGTCCACATGTATGCCGACCTCGGCAGCGACTCGCGGTTGGTGGTCGCGCAGGACGCCGGGCACATGGTGCAGATGGAACGCCCGGAACTGGTGACCGACGCGATCGCCGAACTGGTGGAGCGTCGCCGCGTCGCGCTGCTCCCGCCCCGGCGGCGCCGCTGGCTGCGAGGACAGAAGTGAACGTATCCGCAACACAGTGGCACAGCCGGGATCTTCCCGATGTCGCCGACACCGAATCCCTTGGGCGCGAACTGGCCTCGGATCTGACCGCCGGTGACGTGGTGATCCTCGACGGCCCGCTCGGCGCGGGTAAGACGGCGCTGGCCCGCGGCATCGGCGCCGGACTCGGTGTGGTGGGCAGGGTGTCGTCGCCGACGTTCATCATCGCCCGCGAGCACCGGCCGGGCGGCCCCGGCAAGCCCGGAATGGTGCACGTCGACGCCTACCGCCTCGGTGGACTCGATGAGCTCGACGCCCTGGACCTCGACACCGACCTCGCCGACGACGTGGTGGTGGTCGAATGGGGTGAGGGCGTGGCCGAGGTGCTGGCCGACCGGCACCTGCTGGTCCGGCTGCGCCGCGATCCGGATTCCGAAGTGCGCCATGCGCAATGGGGGTGGGTTTACCATGACTGACGCTGCCGCGACGACCGTTCTCGTCCTCGACACGGCCACCGACTCGGTGGTGACCGGGGTGGCGGCCATCGCCGGCACCGAGGTGACCGTCCTCGCGTCCCGGTCGATCTCCGATCACCGCAGGCACGCCGAACTGCTCACCACCCTGATGGGTGAGGTTCTCGGCGAATCCGGCGTCGGCGGAAGCGGTCTCGCCGCGGTCGTGGTGGGTTGCGGCCCCGGACCCTTCACCGGTCTGCGGGTCGGGATGGCCACCGCGGCGGCGTTCGCCGACGCGCTCGGACTGCCCGCGTACGGGGTGTGCTCCCTCGACGCGCTCGCCGCGCAGGTGCGCCACGACCGTCCGGAAGCCGCATCCGTGGCCGTGATCAGTGACGCGCGCCGGCGTGAGGTGTATTGGGCGCGTTACGACAACGGCGATCGGGTGGCCGGCCCGGCGGTCGCCGCGCCCGCCGCCGTCATCGACGAGGTGGCCGGGGCCGAGGTGGCCGCAGGCTCGCCCGCGCACATCGAGGCGGTGGGGCTGACCGTCGACGCCGAGGCCCCGACGGTGCCGACGGTGTTCGGACTCGCCGCCGCGGCCTGCCCCGCGATAACCGCCGGTGCGGTGCCCGAGTCCCTGGTGCCGCTGTATCTTCGGCGCCCCGACGCGGTCGAGCGACAGCGGCCGGCGAAGGCGGCACTGCGGTGACGCCGGGTGCCCCCGTCATCGACGGACTCACCATCGCCGATGTGCCGCGCTGTGCGGAACTGGAGATGCAGATGTTCGCCGGTGACTCGCCGTGGCCGCAGGCGGCGTTCCGTGCCGAGATGAACGCCCCGTACAACACCTATTTCGCGGCCAGGGACGCGATCGGTGAGCAGGCGATGGGCTACGCGGGCATCTCGATGCTCGGTGGCCCCGGCGCCTACGAGAGCGAAATCCACACCATCGCCGTCGATCCCGACAGGCGGGGCCGCGGATATGGTCTGGCGTTGCTGCGGGCGATGCTCGCCGTGGCTGACGATGCGGACGCACCGGTGTTTCTGGAGGTGCGCACCGACAACCACACCGCGATCAGCCTGTACGAGCGACACGGCTTCGCCACCGCCGGCATCCGCCGCGGCTACTACCAGCCGTCCGGTGCGGACGCCTACACGATGGTCCGGCCCGCCCGGACCCGGACAGAACAGACCCAGGAGGCCCCGCGATGATCGTCATGGGAATCGAGAGTTCCTGCGACGAAACAGGAGTCGGCATCGTCCGGTGGTCCGGCGGTGCCGCCGAACTCCTCGCCGACGAGGTCGCCTCCAGCGTCGATGAGCATGCGAGATTCGGCGGTGTGGTGCCGGAGATCGCCTCGCGTGCGCACCTGGAGGCGATCGTCCCGACGATGCGGCGCGCCCGCGAGGCCGCCGGCATTGACCGTCCCGACGCGATCGCCGTCACCATCGGCCCCGGACTGGCCGGCGCGCTGCTTGTGGGAGTCGCTGCCGCCAAGGCTGCGCCGCATCCGGCGGAGAAGCTGCTCTATTACGGCGTCTTCCACGAAGCAGGTGCGCTATGAGACGCACCA
>WBZQ01001190.1_pt1 | contig 18569 bp, 13 predicted proteins | sample 5204251 | NCBI WGS metagenome assembly WBZQ01 (sample SAMN12412402, study PRJNA552823) | activated sludge metagenome | isolation source: activated sludge from nitrification reactor of wastewater treatment plant... | place: USA: Virginia | collected 2017-09 | reverse complement strand
TCGGCGCCGATTTCACCCTGATCGGCCGCGCCTACCTGTACGGCCTGATGGCCGGCGGCCGCGAAGGTGTAGACAAGACCATCGAGATCCTGCGCACCGAGATCGAACGCACCATGGCCCTGCTTGGCGTCTCCTCCCTCACCGAACTCGGCCCCCACCACGTCACCCAGCTCACCCGGCTGGTCCCGCTGCCCGATTGCCCCAGCGTGCAGCACACCTGACCGAACACACTTCCCATCCATCAAGGTGGACCGATCAGAACCTGGCGCCGGTCTCATTCGCTTCCCTCATTTCCGGCATGCTCACAGCATCGCCCGGACACACTGAGTCGAGCCGTATCCTTGGCCGGTGAAGTTCGCGATCCTCAGCCACCTGGAGGTGACCCGCGACGGCGTTCCCGTCGACCTGGGCACCCCAAAGGCCCGGGCCCTGCTGGCGGCGCTGGTGCTGGCGCGGCCGCACGCCGTGTCGGTGGATTCGCTGATCGCGCAGTTGTGGGGCGAGCATCCGCCGGCGTCGGTGATGACCACGTTGCAGGCGTATGTGTCGGGCTTGCGGCGGGCTCTGGAGCCCGATCGTAAGCCGCGCCAACCCGCCACGGTGCTATTGACCCGGGCGCCCGGCTACGCGCTGGACCTCACGCCGCGCAGCGTCGACGCCGACGTCTTCGAATCGGTGATCACCGGCGTCGACGCGCGCCGCGACAGTCTCGCCGGTCTGACCGCCGAGAGCTTGGAGCAGGTTGACGCCGACCTGGCCGACGCGTTGTCGCTGTGGCGTGGTGAGGCGTACGCCGATCTGGGCGACGCCGCGGCCGCCGAACGATCACGCCTGGACGAACTACGTGTCCTCGGTGAGGAACTGCGCCTGGAGGTGTCGACGGCGCTGGGCAGGCACACCGCGGTCGCGGCGGCTGCCGAAGCGCTGATCACCCGTTACCCGCTGCGCGAAAGCCTTTGGCGGATCAGGGCTCTCGCGTTGGCACGGTGCGGGCGGCAGGCCGATGCGCTCGCGGTGATCGACGATCTGCGAAGGGTTCTCGACGAAGAGCTGGGACTGCTGCCGGGTCCGGCGATCCGGGAACTGCAATCGGCCATCCTGCAACAGGATTCGTCCATCGCCTGGGATCGTCCGGCATCGGCGGTTCCGCAGGCGGCGACCCGGCCCGACCGGGCACCGGCGCCACCGGCGGCCGACGCCGTACCCGCCCTACCGTGGCCCACGGCCGGCCGGGCGGCTGAGCTGGCCGAATTGTCGTCGGCGTGGCAGCGATCGGTGGCAGGGTCGACGGAGTTCGTGGTGATCAGCGGCGAAGCCGGCATCGGCAAGACCCGGCTGGTCACCGAAACGGCCCTCACGGCCGCACGCGAGGGCGCCCTCGTCGGGTGGGCCCGCTGTTCCCAGGACGACGGTGCGCCGCCGCTGTGGCCGTGGGCGCAGATCCTGACGCGGTGGGGCCGGGACCTGCCGACGATCACCGCCGGTGCCCACACCGACGAGGGCGCCGCGTTCCGGTTGCGCGAACGGATCGTCGCGGAGGTACTGGCCGAATCGTCGCGCAGGCCCGTGCTCATCGCGATCGATGACCTGCACTGGGCCGACCCGTCGACGTTGCGGGTGCTGCAACTGCTCGGCGAGATCTCCGGCGATTCGCAGCTCATGGTGCTGCTGACCTGGCGCGGCGTCGACGGCACCGTTCCGCTCGCCGAACTGTCCGAATCGCTGGGCAGGCGCCACGCCACCCGTATCCCGCTCGACGGACTCGACTCCGATGCGGTGGCCGAGGTGATGCACTCGGTCGCCGGGACCACGACATCGGACTCCCAGGCCGTCCAGCTCACCGGCCGCACCGACGGCAACCCCTTCTTCGTCGTCGAATACGCCCGTCTCGCACAGCATTCGGGTAGCGTGTCGCAGTTGCTGGCCGAACCGCGCCCACCGACGGCGGTCGGTGAGGTGATCGGCCGGCGCATCGACAGACTCGGCGCCGACACCGCCCGCATCCTGCAGACCGCAGCGGTCCTGGGTCGCGAGTTCACACTGCCCGTCCTGTGCGGAGTCCGGGACGAAGACCCCGACACCGCCCTGGACCTGCTCGACACGGCAGTCGCGGCGGGCCTGATCCGTGAGGAAGGGATCGGCGAGTTCGTCTTCGCACATGCCCTGGTCCGCGATCACATCTATTCGGTGTCGGCTCCGACCCGGCGCGCCTCGGTCCATGCCCGCGCCGCGCAGACCCTCACCGACCTCGGGGGCCGGGGTTCGGAGATCGCCCACCATTGGCTGTCGGCCGGTCCGGCGCACCGGGCGCGGGCCTGGCGGGCCGCACGGGACGCCGCCCATCAGGCTGCCGAGGTATTCGCGGACGACGAGAGCGTCAGTCTGTACACCGCCGCGCTGGAGGCACTGCCCGGTGATCGGACCGCCGATGGCGCCGACGAGTTCGAGTTGCTGCTGGATCTGGCCGAATGCCATCGCCGACGCGGGGATTGGACCGCGCTCGAAGAACCGTTGGAGGCGGCGATCGGCCTGGCCCACCGATCGGGGAATGGGACATGGCTCGCCCGGGCCGGGGTTCTGCCCTCGCGTGGTTCGGCCTGGTTCTCGGTCGGTGTCGGCGACCAGAACGATCATGTGGTCGAAGCACTGCGCGAGGCGCTCACGATGCTCGCCGCCACGCCGTCGCGTGAAAGCTCGGCGCTGCGTGCCGAGGTGATGCTGGCTCTGGCCAACGAGATCTATTACACCTCCCCGATCACCGAACGCCGCGAGCTCGTCGCGGCCGCCACCTCGATTGCCATCGAGCTCGGCGACGACCGCCTGGAACTGGCCGCGATGCTGGCCGGGCAGCAGGCGTTGTGGTCGGCCGACAACGCCGAGCAGCGACTCACCATGCTCGAACGCGCCAAGGAACTGGCGCTGCGGGTGGGCGATGTCGACAGCCGGATCCTGGCGACGTCCCTGTGCGCGAATGCGCACGCCCAGCTCGGCCATCCCGAACGGATATGGCCGCTGCTGGACATCGCCCTCGCCGACGCCCGCCGCCGACGACGCCCGTTTCTGGTGATGGTGGTGTTGTCGACAGCGGTGACCTGGCATGCGATGTCGGGTGATTTCGCCCGGGCCCGTGCGCTGGCCGACGAGTACTTTCAGCTCGAGCACCGGGTGCGGCTGACCCAGTCTCCGGTCGCGAGCATGGGTATCAAGCTGGGAATCGCCCTGTGGGACGGTTCGCTGTCTGCGGTGGCCGCGCACTTCTCCGGGCCCGTCATCGATCAGATGCCCGTCGGATGTTTCCGGGCCGCACTGTATCTCCGTATCGGCGATCACGAAGCTGCGCGCGCCTCGATCGTCGAAGATCCCGGTCTGTCCTCGCATGACTGGTATTCGCTGGCCGAGTGGGCGGCGGCCGGTGAGGTCGCCGCCCATCTGGAGCTGCCCGATCTCGGCCGCCAGGCCTACGATCTGCTCGCACCGATGGCGGGGTGGTCGGTGAACGCGGGTGCGGGCACCGCGATCGGTCCCGCCGATGCCTTCCTGGCACTGGCCGCATTCTCGATGGGTGACACCGAACTCGCGTCCCGGCACGCCGACGACGCCGAACGCCTGATGGACCGATGGCGAATCCCGCCCGTCCGGCAATGGTTCGCCGGCGAGCGGGATCGCTTCGGCTTCTGACGACAATCGGCCACCTCCACTACCCCGACCCGACCCCCACCCGCGCGGCAACAGTTCGCCGGCGAGCGGGATCGCTTCGGCTTCCGACGACAATCGGCCACCTCCACTACCCCGACCCGACCCCCGCTGGTTGAGGTGCGAGGTCGCCCAGCGACCGAGCCTCGAAACCCGGTGAGCGAACAGTGTCATCTCACGGGGTTTCGAGGCTCGCGGGGCTCGCACCTCAACCGGCGAAGGGCTCACACAGCGGTGGGGACCAGTTCCGGCGATGCGTCCGGATCCTCTTCTGCTGCTTCAAGATCGATCGTCGGCAGAATCCTGTCGAGCCACGCCGGCAGCCACCAGTTGTAACGGCCCAGCAGCGACATCGTCGCCGGCACCAGCACCATCCGGACCACGGTCGCGTCGAGGAAGACCGCCACGGCCATCCCGAGGCCCGCCATCTTCAGCATGATGTCGGTTTCGGTGGAGAAGCTCAGGAACACCGCCACCATCACCGCAGCCGCGACCGTGATGACCCGGCCGGTCTTGGCCAGCCCGCTGATGACGCTGCCGCGCGGATCGCCCGTGGCGAGCCACTCCTCGCGGATGCGGGAGAGCAGGAACACCTCGTAGTCCATGGACAACCCGAACAGGATCGCGAAGATCAGGATCGGCACCCAACTCGACACGGCCACAGGCTGATCCACGCCCAGCAGCGACGATCCCCAGCCCCACTGGAACACCGCGGTGATGACGCCGTAGGCGGCGGCGACCGACAGCAGGTTCATGATCGCGGCCTTGACCGGGATGATCACCGACCGGAACACGATCGTCAGCAGGATCACCGACGCGGCGACGACGAACCCGATGACCACCCACAGCCGGACGGCGAGCATGTCGGAGATGTCGTTGTAGTAGGCGGTCTCGCCGGTCAGTACAGCACCGTCGGGCAACTGGTCGCGGATCGCCGCGAGCACATCGCCGGTCTGCTCGGCCGACGGCCCGTAGGCGATGGTCACCTGGGCGACGCCGATCGCCTTGTCGGGCGACGGCATCAGCGGGCTCACCGATACCACTCCGTGTTCGTAGGAGATGCGATCGAGTGCCGATGCCACCGCCGCCGGGTCGGCCTTGCCGGGTCCGGTGTTCTCTGTGACGATCAGCACCTCGGCGTTGGCACCCGGCCCGAACTCTTCGGCCAGCAGGTCGTAGGCGCGGCGGGTGGTCAGCTCGCTCGACTGCGCACTGGCATCCGAGGGCCAGGTCCGCATCGCGACGGCCGGGGCGGCGAGGGTGACCATCACGATCACCGCCAACAGCGCAGCGACGAGCGGCCGACGACCGACCGCAGCGGCCCAGCGACCGATGAACGTCTCGGTCGCGGCGACGGGTGCGGCGTCGGTCTTGCGTTCCTTACGCGGACTCAACCGCTTGCCGGCCAGCGCACACAGGGCGGGCACCACGACGAGTGTCGCGGCCAGCATCGCGACCACGGCGATCGCGGTGGCGAACCCGAACGACGAATAGGTGGGCAGCCCCGCCAACCGCAGCCCCATCAGCGACACCAGAACCGTCGTCGCCGCGATGACCGCCGAACGGCCCGCGGTGGCAACCGACCTGGCCGCCGACTCAACCACGATGTGACCATCGCGCAGGTTCTCCACATGCCGGTTCACCACCAGCAGTGCGTAGTCGATGCCCACACCGAGACCCACCATGCTGGCCACCATCGGCGCGTTGGGGCTGACCTTCATCGCCGCCGCCAGCAGTGTGACACCTGCGGACGTGGCGACGACACCGACGATCGCCGAGACGATCGGCAGGCCGGCTGCCACCACAGAACCGAAGGCGAGCACCATGATCAGCAGTGCCAGCACCACACCGATGATCTCGGCGTATCCCTCCACCGGTGCGGCGGCGGTCTCCGGCACGGCACCGTTCATCTCCACTGTGAGACCCGCCGCCCGCGCGTCGGCGACCGCCTCGTTGAGCGGCTTGTCGTTGCCCATCAGGTCCTTGTGGGTGACCGGGACGTCGTAGCCGACGGTGATCACCGCGGTGTCCCGGTCGTCGCTGAGGCGCGGCTCCGACACCGACACAACGTGCGGCATCGCCTCAAGCCTGGTCCGCAGGTCCGCCGTCTCGGCGCCCGTGAGCGCACCGTCGCCCGAATGCACGACGACGCGGGAGAAGGCATCCCCCACCCCGGGCTGGTGCTCCCGGAGCAGTTCGACGCCGTGCTGGGACGGCACGCCGGTGACGTCCCAGTTCTCCTGGGTCTCACCGCCGAACGTCGTCGACACGGCCAGCAGCACGACGAGCGCGCCGAGACATCCGAGCAGTGCCCGGACCGGATGCCGGGCACTGAGATGGCCCAGCCGGTACAGCAATGTGGTTTTCATGCCGACAGCGTCGCCGACCCCACTTGGCGACCGCTTGTACCCGACTTGGAGCAGGCCGCCGGTCACAGTTCACATCCCAGCGTGAAGTGGCTCTACAACCACCAGACTCTCCGCCAAACGTTGCCGGCAGTTCCGGATTTCGGAACTGCCGGCAAGGTTTACGAGTCAGAACAGGGCACTGGCCAGTTTGCGCCGCGCCGTGACCACGAACGGTTCGGCCGGGTCGAAGAGCTCGAAGAGTTCCAGCAGGCGGGTGCGGGCCGCGGTGCGGTCGTCGCCCGAAGCCACCTTGACCAGGGCGATGATGCGGTCGAAGGCGGCTTCCGGTTGCTGATTGGCGAGCAGCACGTCGGCGGCCGCGAGCTGGGCGTCGACGTCGCCGGGCGCGGCGGTCTGCACGATCGACGGATCGTGCGCACTGGCCCGGATCATGAACTCCAGGTTGCGCACCAGCGACGCCGCCTCAAGGTTGCCCGGTTCCTCGGCGACGATCGCCTTGTACGCCTCCAGCGCACCGGCGAAATCGCCGGCGTTCATCTTGTCGTCGGCAGCCGCCATCCGCTCATCGACCACGGGCTCGTCCACGGCCTCGCCGGGAGCACCGGTGAAGGTATGGCCGACCTTGGCCAGGATGTCGTCGATCCAGGCGGCGACCTGCCCGGCGGGCTGCACACCCTGGAACGCGGTGACCGGCTGCCCCTGGGCGATCGCGATGACCATCGGGATCGACTGCGCCCGGAATGCCTGTGCGATACCGGGATTGGCGTCGACATCCACCTTCGCGAGCACCCACGCCCCGTTGGCCTGCGCTGCCAGGGACTCCAGGATCGGCGAGAGCTGCTTACACGGACCGCACCACGTGGCCCACAGGTCGACGACGACGAGCTGACGGGTGGAGCGTTCGATGACGTCCGTCTCGAACGTGGCGTCGGTGACGTCGATGACCGCCGGGCCACCACCGGCGGGAGGTGTCTGACCGGCGTGGCCGGGGGCCGCGGACGGTGGCGATTGCGGGGCGGGTCCGCGACTCTGGGATGCAGCCCGCTGGGCGTCCGCGCGTTCCTTCAAGGCTGTGAGGTCCACCGCACCGGACATTGCAACGGCAGCGGCGGCCTGCTGCCGACGAGTAGGTCGTGTCACCTCTCCAGTGTGTCACGACGTAGGTGAGATGCGGTTACGGGGAGCGACCACACCGGCGGCCGCCGCCGCAAACGCCAGCGCCACGACGGCGACGACCAGTGCCCCGTTCAGCCCGACGGCGCCGCTGAGGAAGCCGATGACTGCGGGACCGGCGAGCATGCCGAGGTAGCCACACCCGACGACCACCGAGATCGCCCGGCCGCTCGCCCGCACCGTGAGGTTTCCGGCGGCGGTGAAGATCTGCGGGATCAGCCCGGCCAGGCCGATGCCGAACACCGTCCAGCCCGCGATGGCCAGCGGTGCGACGGGTGCCAGCACAGCAACGGTCATCCCCACGGCCCCGATGAGTGCGCCGTACCGGACCAGGCGCACCGCGCCGACGGACGCGGTGATCCGGTCGATACCCAGGCGCGCCACCGTCATCGCCGCGCTGAACGCGCCGAAAGTGATGGCACCGATCGCCTCGGTGGTGCCGAAGGTCTCCACGACGTGCAGCGCACTCCAGTCGTAGGCCGTGCCCTCGGCGAGCATCAGCGCGAACGCGACCAGTGCCATCAAGCCCAGCTGCCGCAGATCCACCTCATGCCACCACCGCGATCCACGACTGCTCGATGTCTCCGGCTCCCCCGCGGCTTCGCCGGGCAGCACCTCGATCGTCGGATCGCCGTATCCGCGCGGCACCAGCCATCGCCGGACAGCGGCCACCGCCGCGGCACCGAACACGGCGGCGCCGATCACCGTCGGCACCACCCCGGCATCGAGCCACAGGGTCAATGCCACCAGGCCGGAGCCGAGCAGACTCCCGACGGAGAAGTATCCGTGGAACGCCGACATGATGGGCCTGCGGTACGCGCGCTCCACGGCGACGGCCTGCGCGTTCATTGACACGTCGAGCGCCCCGTTGGCGAACCCGAACAGCGCCAGCGACGCCGCGAGCGCCTCTGGATTGCGCGCCAGCGCCGGACCGATGATCGCGACGCTGAGCAGCAGCGCGGCGGCGATCGTGGTGGGACGTGACCCCCACCGGTCGATCACCGGGCCGCACAGTTGCATCGCCACGAAGGCCGACGCCCCGATCAGCAGCAGCAGGCCACCGAGCTGGGCGTGCGACACATGCGCCCGCTCCGTGATCACCGGGATGTGGGCCACCCACAGCGCGGCGAGGAAACCGTTCAGCGCGAAGACCGCGGTGACGCTGCGCCGGGCCCGGACCGCGGGAGGACCGTCGGCGGGCGTCACCCCGCGGACTACGCGGTCGCCGGAGATGTCGACGCGGAACCGGTCGAGAGCTCGGCGAGGTGCCCGTTACGCGCGGCCCACCACTCGAACACGAGCGTGCCGAACGGCGGGATGCTGGAGACCAGCGCCAGCCCGGTCACCTTGACGTTCCAGGCCAGTGCCTTCGCGGTGAGGAAGGAGATCGCCACGAAGGCGATGAACACGATCCCGTGCACCATGCCCGGCACCTGCACCGCACCGTCGTTGTCGGCGACCCGCTTGACGATCATCGCGATGATCAGGGCGAACCACGTGATCGCCTCAAGAATTGCGACAAAACGGAACCGCTTGGCGGGCGTGCTGAAATCGAAGAAGTCTTTCACCATGCCCACCATTGTGCCGAACGTCCCGGACCGACTACGACAAGGTGTAGTACAGATCTCCTTTTCAGGCCTTCGGAACCCGCACGATCAGGGCGTCGCCCTGACCACCGGCACCGCACAGCGCGGCCGCACCGATGCCGCCACCACGACGCTGCAGTTCGAGCGCGAGGTGCAAGGTGATGCGGGCGCCCGAGGTGCCGATCGGGTGGCCGATGGCGATGGCGCCGCCGTTGACGTTGACGATGGCATCGTCGATTCCGAGTTGCTTGGCCGAGGCCAGTCCGACGGCCGCGAAGGCCTCGTTGATCTCGACGAGATCCAGGTCGGACACCGCGATTCCCTCACGGGCACAAGCCTTCTCGATGGCATTCGCGGGCTGCGCCTGCAGGCTGGAGTCGGGCCCGGCGACGACGCCGTGTGCGCCGATCTCGGCCAGCCAGGTGACGCCGAGTTCCTCGGCCTTGGCCTTGCTCATCACCACGACCGCCGCGGCACCGTCGGAGATCTGCGAGGAGTTGCCCGCGGTCAGGGTGCCGTCCTTGCGGAACGCCGGACGCAGCCGGCCCAGCGAATCGGTGGAGGTGTCGGCGCGCACGCCCTCGTCCACGGTGAACTCGATCGGGTCACCCTTGCGCTGCGGGATGCTGACCGGCACGATCTCGTCGGCGAACACGCCGTTCTTCTGCGCGGCGGCGGCCAGCTGGTGGCTGCGGGCGGCGAATTCGTCCTGCTGCTCGCGGGTGAAGCCGTCGGTGTCGTTGCCCTGCTCGGTGAGCAGGCCCATCGCCTGATCGGTGAACACGTCGTGCAGGCCGTCGAAGGCGGTGTGATCGAGGATCTCGGCATTGCCGTACCGGTAGCCGCCGCGCGCACCCGGGAGGATGTAAGGAGCCTGCGTCATCGACTCCTGGCCGCCGGCCACGACGACGTCGAACTCGCCGGCGCGGATGAGCTGATCGGCCAGCGCGATCGCGTCGATGCCCGACAGGCACATCTTGTTGATGCTCAGCGCGGGCACGTCCCAGCCGATACCGGCCTTGATGGCGGTCTGCCGGGCGGGCATCTGGCCGGCGCCCGCGGTGAGGACCTGGCCCATGATCACGTACTGCACCTCGGAGGCCGGGACACCCGCCTTCTCCAGTGCGCCCTTGATGGCGACGGCACCCAGGTCGACGCCGCTGAAATCTTTGAGCCCGCCGCTCAGGCGACCGAAGGGCGTGCGTGCACCGGCGACTATGACCGTCGACATTGGGAAGACCTCCACGGTTGTTCAGGGTCCGAACCGCCCCGCACCGGCACCAATCGACCGAGCGGGCGTTCGGGCGTACCCGATTAACGCTACCGTGAGACCATGACCACACAATCGGCAGACCCCGCTGCCACCCCAGCCACCGCCCTCATCGCCGACCTCGTCACCGCCGTCGATCATGTCGGCATCGCGGTGCCCGATCTCGACGCCGCCAAGAAGTGGTATGAGGACAACCTCGGCTTCGTCACGCTGCATCAGGAGACCAACGCCGAGCAGGGTGTCGAGGAGGCCATGATCGGCCCCGCCGGCGCCGACGCCTCGGGTGCCGCCGTCATCCAGCTCCTCGCCCCGCTCAACGAGGAGTCGACGATCGCCAAGTTCATCGCCCGCAGCGGCCCCGGCCTGCAGCAGCTCGCCGTCCGGGTCACCGATGTGGACGCGGTCTGCGAGCGACTCACCGGTGCCGGCGTGCGCGTGCTGTACCCCGCCCCCAAGCGCGGCACCGCAGATTCGCGAATCAATTTCGTTCATCCCAAAGATGCTGGTGGCGTCCTTCTTGAGCTCGTGGAGCCGGCCGCGCACAACGTAGACCACTGACGCCGACTCGGCTAAACTCTGCGGCATGGCAGCTGGACCCGGGACGGATACATTCACCGTAGTGATGCGCGGTTTCGATCGCGAACAAGTGATCGAACATCTGCGGCGCGTCGACGCCGAGATGCGGCTGCTCGCAGCCGACCGGGACGCGGCCGCGGCCAACGCCCGGGAACTGGCCGCGCACCTCGACAGCGCCCGCGACGAGATCGCCGAACTGCGCGGCGAGGTCGACCGGCTGTCGGTGCCGCCGACCACCGCCCAGGGCATGAGCGAACGTCTGTCCCGGATGTTGCAACTCGCTTCCGACGAGGCCTCCGAGATGCGTGCGGAGGCCTCCTCGGAAGCCGCGGAGACGCTGTCCATCGCGCGCCAGGAGTCCGACGGCCTGCGTAAGACCGCCAAGGACGATGCGGAGAAGACCCGTTCCGAGGCCCAGGCGTTCGCGAACAAACTCAAGCGTGACGCGCAGACCAACGCAGAGAAGACCAAGCGCGACGCCACCGCCGACGCCGAGAAGGTGCGCCGCGAGGCACATTCGCTCGCCGACAAGACGGTCAAAGATGCGCAGGCGACCGCCGAGAAGACGGTCCAGGAGGCACAGACCTTCGCCGAGAAGACGCGCACCGAGGCCCAGTCGTTCTCCGACAAGACGCGTGGTGAGGCGCAGGCGTTCGCCAAGTCGACCACCGACGAGAGCAAGGCGCTCGCCGAGAAGACCACCAACGAGGCCAAGGCCCTCGGCGACAAGCGCATCGCCGAGGCCACCGAACGCGCCCGTGAGATCCGCGAGAAGGCGGATACAGATGCACAGGCCACCCGGGAGCGCGCCCGCGAGATCGCGCAGGCCCGCCTGGCCCGCTCCCGCGAGTTGCTCGGCTCCGCGGACACGGTGCGCCGCAACATCATCAGTCAGGTCATCGAGATCCGCAGCCTGCTCAACGAACTGCCCGAGAAGCTCACCCACGAGGGCAAAGACGATCCACTGCTGCTGGCCTCGGAGGTCGACGACGTCGACCTGATCAACAAGACGCTGACCGGCGAGGCGAAGATCACACCAGGCAAGGCACGCCACTGACCACCCGGCCGGGCACCGGGCGCACCATCGGCCGGCGCCCGGTCAGAACAACCGGAACTCGGTGCTCTCGGTACCGCGCAGCTCCTCGTAATCGAGCACCACGCACCGGATGCCGCGGTCCTCGGCGAGCGTGCGCGCCTGCGGCTTGATCTGCTGGGCCGCGAACACCCCCGACACCGGAGCGATCGTCGTGTCGCGGTTGAGAAGTTCGAGGTAGCGGGTGAGTTGCTCGACACCGTCGATCTCACCGCGCCGCTTGATCTCCACCGCCACCGTCGCACCGTCTGCGTCACGGCACAGGATGTCGACGGGCCCGATCGCGGTCATATACTCGCGCCGGATCAGGGTGTGCCCGGCGCCGAGCGTCTCGATATGTTCGGCGAGCAGTTCCTGCAGATGCGCCTCCACACCGTCCTTCACCAGGCCGGGGTCGACGCCGAGTTCGTGCTGGGAGTCGTGTTCGACCGAAGCGATGGTGATCCGCAGTTCCTCGCCCGCCTTGTTGGTGACCACCCAGTAGGCCTGCGCCTCGGTGCCCTCGGGCACCTGCGCCTCGGTGAGCCGGCAGGGCGGGCTCATCCAGTTGAGCGGCTTGTAGGCGCGGTCGTCGGCGTGCACGCTGACTGAACCGTCGGACTTGACCAGCAGCAGCCGCTTTGCCATCGGGAGGTGGGCCGTGAGCCGTCCGACGTAGTCGACCTGGCATTCCGCAATCACCAAACGCATCCCGCCGAGTCTAGTGGCCTGCCCTACACGCCCTCGAGCTGGATCGACTCGGCATCGGCGACTGCCGCCTCCATCGTCGAATGCACATGCGGCAGGATAATTTTCGACGATGAATCCACGCCGGATCCGTTCTCGACGCGGCGCAGGCCCTCGCGCACCACACCGTCGGGGTCGACGAGCAGCACCCGCTTGCCCCGTTCGGCCAGCGTGCTGCCCGCGCCGAGAACCATGCGCCGCGCCACCGGGTCGATCACGTCGATCCGGGAGATCTCGACGATGACGATGTCACAGGCATCGATGTCGAGGTCGATTCGCCGCAGGACGCTTTCCGCACCGCTGAAGGTGAGATCGCCCTGTAGCTCGTACACCCGCACCCGGTCCCGGCAACCGCGCAGGCGGGCGCGCTGAGCGCCGGTCCACTCCGTGCCGATCTCGAACTCGCCGATGTCGTAGACGGCGCGGATCGTCACCCGGCTCTCCCGCGTGATGTTGAACATGTGCAGACCCAGATCCGCCGACAGATGCCGGTAGGTGTCCACGCCCCGCACGCTGTTGCCGTGGTCGTCGAGTCGGGGCGAGAACACCCCGATACCGAGTTGTCCGGGCAGCGACCCCAGGATTCCACCCCCGACCCCGCTTTTCGCGGGGATACCCACGGACGTCACCCAGTCGCCGGCACCGTCGTACATGCCGCAGGTGGTCATCACACTGAGCAGGCGCTGCGCGGTGCGCCGGCTGAACACACGCCGCCCGGTGCGCGGATTGACCCCGCCGCAGGCGATCGTGACGCCGACGACCGCGAGGTCCGCGGTGGTCACCCGCAACGAACACTGCCGGAAGTACAGGTCGAGGGCGGCGTCCGGGTCTGTGCCGAGCACCCCGAAGCTGTCGAGCATGTAGGCGATGGCCCGGTTGCGTGAGCCCGTCGACTTCTCCGACAGATAGACCTCGTCGTCGATGGTCAGACGCCGGCCGGCGCAGGCCGAGTAGAACTCGACGAGCTCGGCGAATGCCTCATCGACCACGCCGGGTTCCACCTCGCGATGCTGCGGCAGCAGCAGCGAGGCCGCCGTGATGGCACCGGCATTGATCATCGGGTTGCGGGGCCTGCGCCTGCTGTCGACGCTGATCTCGTTGAACGCCTCCCCCGACGGCTCCACCCCGATCTTCGCGTCCACGACGTCGGAGCCGTGCCTGCCCAGCACCATTGCGTACGTCAGCGGTTTGGACATCGACTGGATCGTGAACTCGGTGGTGGTGTCGCCGACCGAGTAGAGGTATCCGTCGTGCGCGCACAGCGACAGCCCGTACTGATCCGGATCCACCGCGGCAAGCTCGGGGATGTAGTCGGCCACCGCGCCGGAGCGGTCGTCGGCACACTGGTCGGCGATGTGCTGCAGGTACCCGGCCACCAGCGATGTGCGGCCCTCGGTCGAGGAGGTCATGCGCCCAACGCTACTGGCCCGATTTCACCTCATCCGCCCGGCGCACCCGCATCGCCCCTGTGCACGTGATTCTCGACAGCGCCGATGATTCGGCGGTGACGTGGTGTCAGGAGCGCACGTCGACCGCGTCGGCGAAGCGGTACGGTCCGGCGACGATCAACCCGCCGAAATGCTTACGCAGGCGCGACATCTCGGCCCGGACGGTGACCGTCCGGTCCGGCACCCCGAACAGGTGCATCGAGAGCTGCGCGGCGCTCGCCCCCTCAGGGTGCGCTGCGAGGTAGGCGAGGATCTGCGCGTGCCGGGGCGACGGGCGGTGGGTCCATTTCCCGCTGCCGCTCTCGACGGTGACGATGGACCCACCGTTCGGTGCCGCCGACAACTCGACAACGGTGGTCCCGGCAGCGGCCGTCTCGGTGACCCGCACCAGCCAGCCGCCGGGCAGCGCCTCGATGTCGCATTCACCGAGCGTGTTGACCCAATAGCGGCCCGGGGAGTCGACCTGCGGCAGGAGCAGGCGTGAGCGCGGGGACACGGTGTCGAGCGCCGCGACCCAGCCGTGCGGATCGACGGCCAGCGCGGGACCGGGCGAGCGCGCCAGGATGGGCGCGGCCACCGCTCGCAATGTGTCGAGGGAACGATGATGATGTTCACGCAGCTGGGACTCGGCGAGCCGGGCGACGGCGTCGACCAGCGCCAGCGTCGTCGGGTGGATGGTGGCCGCCGGGCCACTGACATCGACGACGCCGAGCATCTCGCCCGAGCGCGGATCCCTGATCGGTGATCCGGTGCACGTCCACGCGTGATGGCTGCGCACGAAGTGCTCGGCCGAGAACACCTGCACCGGCCTGCCCGACATGAGAGCGGTACCGATGGCATTGGTGCCGACGTTGTTCTCCGCCCAGTCGGCGCCCTCGACGAAGCCGAGCCGGTCGGCCTTCATCAGCACCCGCGGTGACCCACTGCGCCACAGCACCCGTCCCTGCGCGTCGGCGACCACGAGGATGTTGTGGCCACCGTCGATGACCGCATCGAGCCCGCTGGTCAGGTCGGGCAGGATGGTCGAGAGCCCCGACGACTGCCTGCGTGACTCAAGTTCATCGCGGTCGAGGGCGCTGTCGGGGCCGCCGGTATCGGGATTGACCCCGGCGCCCTGGACGCGGTGCCACGAGTCACTGATCACGGCCCTCGGGCGTGCCGGCATCCGCGCACCCGACATCGCGGCGTCGTACACCGCGCTCAGGACCTGCGCGAACTGTCTCGGGTCGTCACCGACATTCACCGCCGGTTCGAGTGCTCCACTGCGTGCCATCACCACCGATTGTGCTCCGCATCACATAGTTGCGCAAAGCAGCCGGTCGCAAGCACGCGACGTCAGGTGACCTTGGCCAGCGCCGGCTCGATCAGATCGAGCACATACGGCACCGAGGCGACGGACGGCTCGGACAACGCCTGCGCCTTGTCGTTGCCGAATGGTGCTCAGGTGTGGGGGTACCGAGCGCCACCCCACGGCACCGCAACCCGTTGCAACCCTTGTCCAGGCCGTTTCCTCGTTGTGTGCTGTACATCACAACCGTGCCGATAACCGTCGGCACGTCTCTCCCACACAGGAGGTGCACTCACATGACGCAGACCCTTGAACCACCCGCCGCCGAATCCGTCGGAGAGGCTCAACAGCGTATCGACGCCTGGCTGACCACGTTCAACGACGCCCTGGCCTCCCGCGACATCGATCGGATCACGGGACTGTTCGCGACCAGCAGCTTCTGGCGCGACCTGGTCGCCTTCACCTGGAACATCAAGACGGTCGAGGGGCATGACGAGATCGTGGATATGCTCCGCTCCCGGCTCGACGACGTCGACCCGAAGGGATTCGCCACCACCGATCCTGCCTCCGACGACGGGGACGGTGTTGTCTCCGCGTTCATCAGGTTCGAGACCGCCGTCGGCCGTGGCGAGGGACACCTGCGGATCAAGCGCGACGAGAACGGCGAAGACAAGGGCTGGACGCTGCTCACCACGCTCCAGGAACTCAAGGGTCACGAGGAGTCGACCGGCCACAGCCGCCCGCGCGGCGCCGTCCACGGCAGCGACCCCGACCCGCGGTCCTGGGCCGAGAAGCAGGAGGCGGAGGCCACCGAACTCGGCCGCAGCCACCAGCCGTTTGTGCTGGTGATCGGCGGTGGCCAGGGCGGCATCGCGCTCGGTGCCCGCCTGCGCCAGCTCGGTGTGCCCTCGATCGTCGTCGACAAGCACGACCGACCCGGCGACCAATGGCGCGGACGGTACAAGACGCTGTGCCTGCACGATCCGGTGTGGTACGACCACCTGCCCTATCTGCCGTTCCCGGAGAACTGGCCGACATTCGCACCCAAGGACAAGATCGGCGACTGGCTCGAGTTCTACACGCGGGTCATGGAGGTGCCCTACTGGTCCAAGACCACCTGCACCTCCGCCGTCTATGACGAGGATGCCGGCACCTGGACCGTCGAGATCGACCGGGACGGCGAGAAGATGACGCTGCACCCGACCGAACTGGTCCTGGCCACCGGCATGTCCGGTAAGGCCAACGTGCCGACGTTCCCGGGCCAGGATGTCTTCCAGGGCGAGCAGCACCATTCGAGCGGGCACCCTGGTCCCGACCGGTACAAGGGCAAGAAGGTGGTGGTCGTCGGCTCCAACAACTCGGCGATGGACATCTCCAAGGCCCTCGTCGACAACGGCATCGACGTCACGATGATCCAGCGTTCGTCGACGCACATCGTCAAGTCCGACTCGCTGATGGAGATCGCGCTCGGGGACCTCTACAGCCAGCGGGCCGTCGAGAGCGGAATGACCACCAAGAAGGCCGACTTCACCTTCGCCTCGCTGCCGTACCGCATCATGCACGAGTTCCAGATCCCGGTGTACGACGCGATCCGCGAACAAGACAAGGAGTTCTACGACGGCCTGACCGCCGCCGGGTTCGACCTCGATTTCGGCGACGACGGCTCCGGCCTGTTCATGAAGTACCTGCGCCGCGGCTCGGGCTACTACATCGATGTCGGCGCGGCCGAGCTGGTCGCCGACGGGAGCATCAAGCTCGCCCACGGCAACGTCGACCATCTCACCGAGAACAGCGTGGTGCTCGATGACGGCACCGAACTGCCGGCCGACGTCGTCGTGTACGCCACCGGCTACGGCTCGATGAACGGCTGGGCGGCCGACCTGATGGGCCAGGAGGTGGCGGACCGCGTCGGCAAGGTGTGGGGCCTCGGTTCGGAGACGACCAAGGATCCGGGGCCGTGGGAGGGTGAACAACGCAACATGTGGAAGCCCACCCAGCAGCCGCACCTGTGGTTCCACGGCGGCAACCTCCACCAGTCGCGCCACTACTCGCTGTATCTGGCGCTGCAGCTCAAGGCCCGTTACGAGGGCATCCCCACGCCCGTCTACGGGCTGCAGGAAGTCCATCACCTGAGCTGACAGACCCTCGCCGTTGAGCCCCCGGAATGTATGTTCCGGGGGCTCAACGTCATTCGGATGCGCTGTGACCAAAGGGCACGGAATCGGACGGCGAGCGCGGTCGGGGCACTACGCTTGTGTCAGTTGCCGATCGGAGACACACAATGAAACTGCTCGTCGCCTATATCGCCACCGCCGGCGGGGCCGATGCCGTTGCCCTCGGGTCATCACTGGCCCGCACGCTCGACGCCGAGTTGGAACTCTGCGTCGTGATCCCACCCGAGCCACACGCTCCCGGCTCCGATGAGCAGAGCGATATCGACAAACTGTCCGACGCCCTCGACCACGCCGCGCAGGCATGGCTCGACGACGCCGCGGCCATGATTCCCGACGACATCGAGACCACCGCCACGATCGCCACCGATCCCAACCCCGCGCTCGGTCTCATCCGTCAGGCCCGGAAGTCAGGTGCCGATCTCATCGTCATGGGTGGTTCCGGCGGCGGGATCCTGGGCCGGCACACCCTGGGCACCGTGGTCAACGGCATCCTCCATTCCTCCCCGCTCCCGGTGGCCCTGGCGCCGCTCGGCTTCAGCCATGTCGGAGCCGAGCAGGTGCGCGAACTGACGGTGATGATCGGGCATCGTCCCGGCACCGACCTCCTGTTCCAGACAGCCATCCGGGCCGGTCTGCGCGCCCACCGGCCGATCCGCATGGTCTCACTCGTCGCACTCGACGAGGTGCAGCCCTGGGCCGATCAACCCGACGACGTCGCCGTCGAGGACGCCCGCAAACACGCTCAGTCAACACTCGACGAGGCGCACAAGCGGCTGCCCGACGACTACCCGATCACGTCGGCGGTCGCGCAGGGACACACCATCGAAGACGCCGTCACCTCCCTTGAATGGCACGACGGTGACGTCATCATGGTCGGTTCGAGCCGGCTCGCCGCGCCGAACACCACCTTCCTGGGTTCCACGGCGTCCAAGATCCTGCGCGCCCTGGCCATTCCGATGATCGTCGTCCCCGCCACCGAGCAGGAAGCCACCTAATCGCTGTCGGCTCTACCTCGTCCCCGGACGGGTAGAGCCGGCCATCTTGGCCCACATATGCTTTGAGGCCCCAACACCATTGGTGTTGGGGCCTCAAAGGGGGGTTGATTGCGGCGGTGTCCTACTCTCCCACACTGACTAGGGTGCAGTACCATCGGCGCTGGTGGGCTTAGCTTCC
>WBZQ01001189.1_pt1 | contig 18574 bp, 20 predicted proteins | sample 5204251 | NCBI WGS metagenome assembly WBZQ01 (sample SAMN12412402, study PRJNA552823) | activated sludge metagenome | isolation source: activated sludge from nitrification reactor of wastewater treatment plant... | place: USA: Virginia | collected 2017-09 | reverse complement strand
GCGACTTCCTTCGGCAGGCGGGACAATCCATGATCCGGCGACTGTCAGGGAGGCTCCCGGTCCAAACTGTCAGGGGGGTACCCGGTCGAACACTCCGCTGAATCGGGGTTTAGGTAGACACGGACACCCCGCCCACGGCGGGGTGGCGCCGCTGCCGCTGCCAGGAAGGCGTCCGCGGGTCAACTTGAGGCATGGACGGTGCACAGCTGATCGAATCCGTCGGCATCCTCGTACCCACAGGCTATGGTCAGCATGCGTGCCGACAGGATGTCAGCGACGCTGTGCATCACAAACAGTGGATTGTTGTTTAAGGCGCGAGGATGAAGCAGGATCTCTGACCTGCGCTGAATAAGATGAGGCAAGCGAGGATTATGTACGTGACACACATTAGCCCAAATCGTCTATTGGGTGTAGCCCTGTTGACCGGGTTGAGCATCTGCACGCCATCTGTATCACACGCTCAGACCGTGAGTGAGACTGTAGATTTTATATTCTCGTCGAGGGAACGGGATAGCAGTGCAAACGAATCATTTGAGGTATATTTAGATGATCCATCTTTACCCGCAAAACTCCGGAGAGACTCCCTTAATGTATTTTATAGTTCAAAATATAAAGCAACCTTACTAGGAGAATGTCGGATTAAGCTTGATCGTACAGCTGATTCACTTTCTATACTGCACAAACAGCCCATTGAATTTCGTGAACGCAGTGGAATTGTGTCTACAATGACCATTGAATTAACAAGACGATCTCCTCCATTGGAAAAGGATTCCTCCGAGATTATTTTCGGGAAGGCATATTTCAAAGGTTCCAGCGGATTTATTACCGGAATATACTATGAGACTATCGCGGTCGGAGGCGGTGACGGGACAAAGTACATTGCATCGTTAGATACAAAGTCATTTCATAGTACCACGTTGTCCATAAGCCTGGTGTCTGACTGGCGGGCTGCGCCCCAAAGAGAGCGTGAGGAAAAGGCATGGATGCATCTATTAAAGTTGTGTCCATCGAAATACTGGGCATTCTAAGTGTTTGATCTAGACTGTCTGTGATCGAATTCCGGCTGCAACCCATGCAGAAAATCCACGGCCCGCTGGGCATGGGCAGCGGCCGAGATGATGAACCGCTTGTCGTCCTTCAGGACCTTCAGCCAATAGGCGATGTAGGCGGCATGGTCGGGGCGGACCTCGGGGGTAATCCCCAGGTCGGCACACAGGAACGCGGCCCCCAGCTCGGCCACCAGCTCCTCCCGGGCATAACCCTCGTCGCCCCAGGCCTTCCGGCCAAAGTCCCGCTCCAGGCGGGTGGGATGACGGGTCCAGTGGGTCACCTCATGGGCCAGGGTGGCGGCGTAGCTCTCCGCGTCCCGGAAGGATTCAAAGGGGGGCATCTGCACGTAATCGGCGCCGATCGCGTAGTAGGCCTGGGTGCCTCCATGGCGGATGTCGGCCCGGGTGGCCGCGAAGAATCGGTCGGCCGCCTCGATCCGGGCCGCCAGCGGGAGGGCCGGGGCCTCGGCCTTGGTGTAGTACTGGGCGGGCAGTCCGTCGCACTGTTCGGCGTTGAACACGGTGTAGCCCTTCAGGAACGGGATATGCCGTTCGACCTCCTCGCCCTTGTCGTCGGTCTCGGTGCGGGTGATCCGGTCGGCGTAGACCACCAATTCTCCGCGTTCGCCCTTCCGGACCATCCCGCCCAGCTCCTGGGCTTGCTTGAACGTCAGCCACAGGGGGCAGGCATACCCCTTCGCCGTGGCGGCCACCCACAACATGATCACGTTGATGCCCTTGTAGGGGATGCCGTTGTGACGGAGCGGGCGGGTGATTTTCCCGACCGCGTGTTCGGCCGACCAGGGCCGCATCCAGGGGCGGACGCCTTGCTCCAGGTCAGCAACAATCTTGTCGGTGATACGGCTGTAAACGTCAGGCTTGGTCTCGGTCATGGCTGTTTTCCTTTTCCTGCGAAGCAGCGCCCAGCTGCTTCCTGCCCGTCGGCGAGACCGGGGGGTGCAAGCGGAAAGGGGCTTCTCGGGGGACCCGGCTGCACGGAGTCCGGAGCGCAGCGGAGGCGGAGGAAGCTGGGGCGGAAGCCCCTTGGAGCGCGCCAGGGGGCAGCGCCCCCAAGCCCTGCGAAGCAGGTCAGGCCGCGTCTGCGGCCATGCGCCTGGTGCCACCCGCACCCAGCCTCCTCAGGGAGAGGCGCGGTCGGGGAAAAGGATCAGCGCCGCTGAAGCGGGGGACTGGATCAAGGGTCGTAAGGACCCCGCCGGTTGCCCGGCGGGGCGAGGCGCTAGGCCTCGGGCGTGTCCTTGTCTTTCCGCTCGGTGATGACGATGCGGCCGGTGACGCTGAGGCCCGCCGGGATGACCAGGTCAAAGCCGCCGCCCTTCTTGTGGGGCCACACGGTGCCAACCTCGTGCCACTGCGCCTTGCGGTCGGTGCCTGCCTTCGGGTCGGTGACGACGTAGGCGGTATGGGAGGGTTTGTTGCTCATGGTTCGCTTCCTTTCGTTGATTTGAGGCCTCTGTCGTGGGCCTCGATGCGCTCCGTTCGGCGCGGGGCCTCGGGAGCGGAGGAGCGAGCCAGGGAGGGGTATCTCCCACGCTGCACACGCCCCGAAGGGGCACGGAAGCGCGGGGACACCCTGGCGAGGGCGTAAGCCCCTGCTCCGTAGCCCTGGGGTGCGCCGTAGGTCGGCGTGTTTCGGGGTCTCACAGAGGCGTCACGAAAGGCCTTGCAAACCAGCAACATGCCCCCCGCCCCCCGTCTCAGACCGGAGGCAGGAGGGTGCATGGATCGGCACAGGGCCGGTAACGGCAGGCAGGCCAGTCGGCAGAAACGCCTAGTCACCCGGCGGGCACCCAGGCGACCCCCGCCTTGCGGCGGGGGCATTGCACCGGTCAGGTGCCTTTCGCCTTGGCAACGGCCCGGTCACAGGCGGCGGCGATGTCGTAGCTGTCGGTGCGGGTGCCCTGCACCCGAACGGTAAAGCGTGGCGCGGTATTGAGCGCGGCCACAGCCAGCTCCAGGGCCTCCAGAAGCTCCGGCGCTGCCACGGGCAAGCTAGTGTCTTCGCAGTGCCACTCAGCCGTGTCGTCATCGTCGTCGCTGAGGACCTCGACCATTTCGAGCGGCTCGCAGTCTCCGTCGTATTGGCACCAGTCCAGCCCTCCAGGGTTGGCCGCGTAAAGGGCCTGAGCCTGTTGAAGTGCCTCGGCCGCCGTATCGGCCTCGACCTCTTCCACCGCGTAAAGGTGCGGCGTGTGGAAGGTGACAGTGTAGGTCTTGGTGGTCATGGGGGTTTTCTCCCGTTGGTTGCTCTTGGCCCTGTGGGGCGCGGGAGAAAGAGCCGCCCGTCTTTGGCCCGATGTCCTGGTCAACACGGGAGGCCAGACGGAACGCCTGGGCGGACGGAGCGGGCAGGCCATGGATAACGGGCCGCGGGCGGCTACACGCGCCAATGCCCACGGGGCCGCAGCCAAAGGGGGGGGGCCTGACTCACCCCCGTTCCGGTCTACGGCTGTAACGGCTTACAACGGCGGAGAGACGACCACAGGGGAAGGACGTGGTGGTTCTGCATCTCCGTTGGGCTGAAGTGGCGGCGCGCAATATGGGCGAAACCGGGTTCATCACCCCGGAACGCCTGACCGCGTACACGGAGACCTTCGCCCAGGTGATGTGCAGACACATGGCGAGCGGACATGAGGGGAAGCACAAGTTTGACATCCCCATCGCCTTCGAGACCGTCACCATGGCCAAGCTCTGCGAGGCCATCTTCTCCGGCTACGAGGAAGGCCACCCGTTCGGGGTGGGGTTTCTAGTGCTGCCCGAGTTCGCGGACATGCTGTTGAAGGACGTGGCACTCAACACGTTCCGCAACTTTCTGATGAGCAATCACATGACCTTGGTCGTCCAGCACGGCACGGAGCCGTGTGAGGTCGAAGGAATGCGCTACTTCCAGATGGCGCTCAACGTCGGGTTTACGGTCGGAATCACCATGGGAGGGTAGCGTGGGTCTTTTTGATAGTTTGAACTCTTTGTTTGACGGCCTCCGCATGGGGCGGGCCATAGCCAGGCCCATTCAACCGTATGCGCGGGCGGCGGGCGAAGCGCTGGGACGGAAAATGTTTGGAGGTGGTGGAACCGATTCCAGGGAGGCAAAAACGCCCCCGGTTGTGCACCGTCCTGTTCGCCAAGTGCCTCCAAGCAACCTGAACATGGACTCACGCCATCACTATTTTGGCACGGCGATTGCCCACGCGCGCGGAGTGACGGGCTACCTACCAGTTCAAGACGCCAACGCCATGATGGAGGCGGCAGACCAAGCGTGCATTGAGATGACGGCAAGAGCGTGCCAGCGGGGTGAGTTTCCGCGCGATTTCGTATTGGGTATTGGGCACCCGATTGATGCCATGGTGAATTCTATCAAGCGCCAGGGGTTGCTTGGGCAAAGATGGCTTTATCAACTGACGTTTTATGAGGGATACCAACAAAGCATCATGTCCAGCCCTGCCATGAAGAGCTTTGAAGCGTATCTGAATGAAAATTGCATGACGTTGGAGGTCCAGCAAGGCGCGCGCATCATCCATTGCGCGGGCATGCCGCTCAGGCCCGCCGTTATTTCGGTGAGGTTTACCGAAGGCGTGGTGGTCATGCCGTAGGTGAAGGCCTCCCTCTCCTGCCTATCCCGACGGCAGGCACCTTGCCTGCTGTTCCGGTCACCGCAAGGCTGAGGCGATGGACGTTCTCCGATGGATCTTCTGGCTGTGCTTCCGGGTCGTCCAGGGCTTCTGGCGGGCGGCCCGCTGGCTCCGGCCCTACGTGTTCCGGGGCCGCAGGCGCGGCCCGCGAAGCGGGGGCACCCACGGCACCGCCCGCTGGGCCACCCGCTGGGAACTGCTGCGAAGCGGCGCCCTGACCGGCCACGGGCCGGTTGTGGGCCGAGGCCCCTTCGGTCGCCTGATACGGTTCGCCCAGGACGGCATCATGATGGTGTTCGCCGCCACGGGCGCGGGCAAGGGCCTCGGCATCGTCATCCCCACCCTGCTTGATTACCCCGGCTCCGTGGTCGTGACCGACCCCAAGGGCGAAAACTACGCCATCACCAGACGCCGACGCGCCCAGCTCGGGCCGGTCCTGATGCTCAACCCCGGCAACATCGCGGACTCCGCCAAGTTCAATCCCCTCGATACCATCCGGGCGGGCACCCTCCGGGAAGCCGATGACGCGGCGGCTCTCGCCCGCCTGATGGTCAACCCGGCCGAGGACAATGACCCTTCCGCCCATTGGGACCGCAAGGCCGCGTCCCTGCTGACGGGCCTGATCCTTCACACCCTCCACGAACCGGCCGAGACCCGCACCCTCGCCCATGTGCGCACCCTGTCCGTGGGCGGGATCGAGACCTTGCGGCAGACCCTCACCGATATCGCCGAAGGCTCCCCGTCCCGCATGGCGGCGGAGATCGCGGCGGGGTTCCTGCCCAGCCTCCCCAGCGGCACCAGGGACAAGACCAGCGACGAGTTCACCAGCGTCCTATCCAACCTCCACAAGGCCACCGAACCCTGGTCGAGCGGCACCCCCGCCGGGGTCCTCTCCCAGGCCTCCACCTTCGCCATGGAAGACCTGACCGACCAGGTGTGCAGCCTGTTCCTCTGCGTGGATGAGGACCTGCTGAGCGTCTACGGCGCCTGGTTGCGGGTCGTAACCGGTTGCGCCCTCAACGCCATGATACGGGCGAAGGACCGTCCCAGGCCCCCGCACAAGGTCGTGTTCCTCCTCGATGAGGTCGCCGCCCTCGGCCCTCTGGAACCCCTGGAACGGAACGCCGGTCTCCTCCGGGCCTACTGCACCCCCGTCCTGATCTGGCAGAACATGCCCCAGGCGGAGACCATCTACGGTGCCAAGCGCGCCGAGGCGTTCCTGGCCAACTGCTCCTGTCGGGTCTTCTTCGGGGTCGCGGACAACAACACCGGCCACTACGTCGCCACCATGCTGGGCAACACCACGGTGCTCTCCGCCTCCCAAGGCGTCTCCCAATCGAGCGAGGCCTGGCTGCGGGAGAACCGGAGCGAAAACCGCAGTGAAAGCGGCTACTGGCTCCTCGACCCGGCCGAGGTCCAGCGCCTCGGGACCGCCAAGGTGGTCTGCCGGTTTCGTGACCTGCCGTTTCCGGTCATCGGCACCCGCCTGGATTACCGCCGGGTGCTCCGCTGGCGCGGGCTATGGGATGCTTGGCGGGCTACCGCGCCCGGCCCGGCCGGTCCCTTGAGGGGCCTTCCAAGGCCCTCTGCGCCGTCCGGCCCAGGTCCCGCGCCCAGTCCGAGACCTGCCGCTGCCGCAAGAGCATCCTTTCCCGCGTCTGCTGCGCCATCTGGAACCCACGCCCCAACCCCTCTATCAGCGCCTTGACCTGGGCCGCCCGCTTCGCGGCGTGGGCCTGTTTGCGCTGAGCCTCCGCCCGCGCGGCCTCCCTCGCCGCCCGTTCCTCCGCCGCCTTCTGCGCCCGCAGCCAACGGAAGCGGCTCCCCCGGATGGCCCCCTCGATCTTAAAATCCGCCTGACGCGACCAGTGGTCCAGTTTGCGGTTCAGCCGGGCCATCCGCCGCTCGAGCTTCGCGATATCCGCCTTCGCCTTGGCGTTGTTCCCTGCCAGGAGGCTTACCAGCCATCCCACCCGCGTCCCCTGGTCCTTCTCCCGGTAATCCCGCACCCGGTGCCGGGGCGGCTGCCCCGTCTCTCGCGTGCGGGGGGAACCCGTGGGCCTGACCGTGCTCGGCACCGCCCGCCCCCGTTCGGTGGCCCTGGCGTGCACCTGCCGCGCCCGCGGGCCGACGTGGATTTCCGGGGTGCGGTCGAGCAATCGGGCTGCCGCATAATCCCCGCGCTCATAGGCATCGGTCCGCTGCGCTTTCAGGGTCCGACTGTCGATCCGGGCCTTCCGCCCGGCATCCCGAAGCGCGCTGTTGCAGTGGGCCGCCCAGCTCTCCCGCCAGTTTCCCAGCAGCTCCTTACTGTTCCATTCCCGCGTCTTGACCGGGTCCAACCCGAACGGCGTGGCCCGCCGGAGGGTCAGCATGATATGCGCGTGGAAGTTGTGGGGGTGGTCCCCCTTCTCCTCCACCGGGTCATGCAACGCGATGTCCGCCACCATCCCCCGGCTCACAAACTGCCGCTGCACAAAGTCCCGTACCAGCTCCAACCGCTGGTCGTGGGTCAGTTCGTGCGGCAGGGCCATGTTCACCTCGCGGGCCAGTTGGGCATCCTTCCGCGTCTCCATGGCCTCCACCTGGCTCCACAGGAGACCCCGGTCGGTCACCCAGTCCGGCGCATGGTCGGGGGCCAATATCTCGGCATGGGCCACCCCCTTCCTTCGGCTATAGTCGTGCGTCTTCTCATGGTGGGCATCGTGCAGCCGCTCCCCGCTCCGGTACGCGGCTGCCGCCACCACCTGGGACCCTGGCCTCGGCCGTCCCGTGCTCCGGTCCACCTTCGGTGACCTGCCCAATATCTGGGCCGAAAAGTGGTAAATCGCCACAGGTGGTTCCCCGTCCACAGGACAGGGCCAGGTCACGCCCACCGTGACCGCCGCGCACCTATGTTGCGAAGCAATGTATAAGTGCGCTATTCACCTGTCTACCTTCCCTTTACCCCCGCCGACTGTGCCTTTGCGCCACCCCGTGCTTTCGTGGGTCTCCCCCCTCTCTCCGCCCCGGTTCTGTCGCCCCCATGCAACTCCTGCCACCCACCCAGCACCCCGCCTGGCGTCCCGGGAACCTCATCGCCAACCTCGTGGCGCTGATCGGGATCGCCCTGGCTCTGGCCTTCGCGCTGGACCAGCTCGTGGGCCTGTTCGGGGGTCGCCCCTTCGCGGTCTGCTGGTTCGGCACCGCGATCGAGGTCATGGGCCGCATCCCCGGCATGATCATGGCCTTCGCGGGGTTCGTCGGCTGGGCGTTCACCAGCTTCCGCAACCAGGGCCTTCTCCTCCTCGGCCTCGGCGGCCTGGCGGTCAGTGCCGCCCCCATGATCCTCGCGGCCTACATGGGCGTCTCCTGCGGTCCGTAGGACGGGGGAGGTTGCAACCGGGGGTGGTTTCCGCCGGGTTCGGTCTTCGTCTCGGGTCTGGCTTCCCGCAACAAAAACGCCGCCGCTGCGCGGCGGATGGGGGCAAGCCCCCATACCCCCTTCCCTTGGTTATCTGGATGGTCTGGAACGCGGGATACCCCGTGGGGGGCTGTCTGCCCCCCACACCCCCCGAGGATATTTAAACTCGGAAATGTTCATGGTATGGTCCTTCCACGGTACAGGCTGGGAAGCCGATGACCGTCGAGGAAATGGGGGGCTGCTCCGTAAGGGGTGGCCCCTTTCTGTGTCCAGGTGAGTGCCCCTGGCGTACGCACGTCCGTGGCCAGCAACCGCCAAATCTGTAAGGGTTTGGTCAACCTGTCAGGAAATCTTGCAATGATACTACTGTGTGATACTATATGGAGGTAAGCGGGAAGCACAGGACAACCCTGGTCGCCATCTTCGCCGACCCGGTACGCGCCAACATCGCATGGCGCGACATTGAGGCCCTGTTCGTGGCCTGTGGCGCCGAGGTCAGCGAAGGCAACGGCTCCCGCGTCCGGGTGGCCTTGAACGGCGTGCGGGCGGTGTTCCATCGCCCGCACCCTCAAAAGGAGACCGACCGGGGCGCGGTGAGGTCCGTCCGGCGCTTCCTGGCCGAAGCAGAGGTAAAGCCATGAACACGATGACGCATAACGGATATGAGGCCCTTGTCACCTATGACGAGGATGCGGAGCTGTTCCATGGCGAGGTGATGAACCTGCGGGACGTGATCACGTTTCAGGGGAAGTCCGTGGACGAACTCAAGCAGGCATTTGCGGACTCCATCGCGGATTACCTGGCCTTCTGCCGAGAACGGGGCGAAGAGCCTGAAAAGCCCTATTCCGGGCAATTTGTGGTGCGGGTCGAGCCTCCCCTCCACAAGGCTGTCGTGACGGCGGCCAGGCGGGCGGGGCTAAGCCTCAACAAGTGGGTGGCCGCTACCCTGGAACGGGCGAGTGCAGGACGGTAGGACCCTCGCAACTAAGCCTTCTCGCCCTCCCAGGGACAGTTTTATGCGTTTGGGTGGGGAAAGGATCATCTACCACCCCAAAACTTGCCCTATGGCCTCGGTAGGCGTCCCAGCACCCCTTTCCTGAGCCATCTTTCTTCCCTCCACCTGCTCCCAGCTTCCCATTACCCCCCTTCCCCATCAGTTTCTTAGTTCGGCTGAAAGGGACTGGAGTGAGCACCCTGGCATTCTGGCTGCAGGGAGCCGTAGTAGCGCGTTGGGTTTCGGGTTAGCAGCCGGGGCACAGGCCGGGTGCCGCTGCGGATACCGCCCGCAGAAACGTCACAGCATCACAGCGCTACGACGCTATGATGTCGCGGTACGGATGGGTCGGTTTGACTAACCTATCCCCTCAAGGTGTGTGTTCTGCCCCTTCCTGACCCAGAGGGAGGCGTCACGACAAAAATCCCCCCACGACAAAAAGGGAGGTCTCACGTCAAAACCAACCCTCTCTCCCCAACCTTCTTCAGAACGCCTCTGGCGCTGTTTTGAGCTTGAGGGGCACTCCGGGGCTTACCCAGACCCTTCAACAGCCTCCTACGCTCTCTCTGGGACCTTGGCGGGGATGTGGCATTGAACCCCCCTCCCCTTCTTCTCAAACAATCATGAAAAAATCTGGCCGAAGGCGTTTTAAGTATGTTTTCTAAGTTTTATATGTTTTAGGACAAAAATCGACGTTTTTTCTCATTGATTCCAATATCTTGATTGGAATGCGTGTGGGCGATAGACGGAGTTTTGTGGGTGATAGACGGGATTTTGTGGCCGATAGACGGAAAAGTGTGGGCGATAGACGGTTTCCGACAGAAGTTATCCACATATCCACAGGAACGTAACGTGACTGCCTGACTTGATCTTTGGGGGTATGCCTCGGGGGGCAGGTGTGGGCGATAGACGGTTTCCGACAAAAATTCACGACAAAAACGGGGGCGCAGGGCGTCGGTGATAGACGGGTTTCCGACAAAATCCAGAGGATTAGATTTATACATATCAACGGTTTAGGTTTTGTCGCATGTGGGCGATATACGGTTTCCGACAGATTCCACGACAAAAATCTCAGGCCTTCTGCGGCTCCGCCAGCAGCGGCAGCTCGGTGGCGGTGGCGTCGGTCAGGCGGCCCCTTCTGTCCGTGGGCGGCTTCTCCAAGGGACGGTAGCGCATGGTGAGGGAGGGACCGGAGCGGTGGTCGTTAAGCTCCAGGTCGTAGTCCGGCATGGCAAAGGCCTGGGTACGCACGACCAGCTCCCGGAGGTCGCGGAGGAAATAGCGGAACTCCTGCTGGCTGCCGCTGCGCTTCTTCAGCTCCGCCACGGAATAGGTGGCGGTGTCCTTCCCTGCCGCCTTCCGGGCCAGGCGATAGATGAACCGGGCAAGGCCGGAACTGATCAGGAAATAGTCCGGGTTCACGGTCAGGAGGGGCAGCGCTTTGTCGTTTTTGACCACGCTTGTGTAGACCCAGTCCGGGATGGTGATTTCCACCTCGTCCACCTTGCCCTTGGCGGTCTTGCTGACCACCCGGTACTCGCCGATGAGCGGGCGGGTGTCCACCTCCCGGCGCTTGCCCCCGGCCATGTTGGTCACGGTGATGGTGGTCATGCCGAGGCGGCGGAGCGCGGCCTCCACTTCTTCGTATTGGCGGCCCCCGTCTTCCCTGCGGCAGAATTTGAGGATGTGGGCCACGCTCGGCCGGTAGACCTTGGCGGGCAGGCTGGGGCGGAGGCCCTTCTCGGTTTCCAGGCGGAACCGGCGGACCTCCTCGGCCAGGTGGGACACCATGTTGAGGAAGATGTCGTAGTCGAACACGGTCGCAAGGCCGGTCTCGTAACCCCCTTCAATGGTGATGAGGCTGTCTTTGAGTTCGTAGCGGATAACCCCGAAACGGGCCGTTTTGCCGAGGGCGAACGGCGCCACGTCCATGAGGTGCACGTCATCCTTGATGGGGGCGTCGTACACCGTGGGCACAAAGAACATGAGCTGCGTGTCGTCGTCCGGAGCCTCCCGGAGGAGTTTTTTGGGGGGAAGCTCCTGCATAAGGGCGGCCCGAACGTCCACGGTCACGTCTTCGTCGCGGATGGCCTCGCCCAGGCGGCGCAGCACTCGGTTCAGCTCGGAATCCTGTCCGTCTGCCAGCTTCAAATCTGCCCAGACCCGCCGGGAATAGTACCGCCGGAGGCGGCTGAGGGCGGGTTTGTCCAACGGACGGTGTTCCCGCCCCTGCTGCACTGCGAACGCTTCAGCCAGCTCCTGGAGGTAGGCGTTCTTCTGCTCAAGGGTGAGTTCCGCGAACGCGGCGCGGGGCATGAAGGTCAGGCGTGGCTCGGCCATGGTGTGTCCCCTCCCCTGCCCTTTAGTTGATAACGCCAATGCATTACACCATTATACCATTATGACATCATAGCATCACGATGCCTTGATGTCGTCCATGGTTTTCCCGACGTATTTGAGGAGCATCATTTCAATGCCCTCAACCACCAGGTCGTGCGGCTTCTTGTTGTAGTCCAGGGCAATGCGTTTGATGGTTTTGTGTACCACGGGGTCGAGATAAAGGGTGGTGCGCTGGAACTTGCTCGCGGAGGCGTTGATGCCGGGGGCTTCCGGCGGCGTGTGGGGGTCCCCCTGCACCATGGGAACCACCACACCACCCGTGGGGGCTTGGGGGAGGGTATTCTGGGTGAGGTCCGCGAGGAGGGGGCGCTTGGGTTTGGCCATGGTTCTTATCCCTTCATCTTGTTTTTCGCCCAACGCCAGAGGCCCTGAAGCTCCCCGGCGGCTTTGCCGCGTGGGTCATACTCGGTCACACCGAGGCCGAGGGCGAAGGCGTCCATGTGATCGGCACGGAGCGCCACGGTCTGCTGTGCCAGCATGCCCAACAGGCTCAGGGCTTTGGCGGCATCGGTGATCCGTCCGCTTTTGAGCTGGGGGGCGCACTGGTTGAGCACAAACGCATAGGGGCGATTGAGGCGGCTGAGCGCCGCGTAGGTGGGCCTGGTCGCCTCGATGTCGGCCAGGCTGGGCCTGGCAGGGATGAGGGCGAGGTCCGCGGACCGCATGGCCGCCGTGGCAGCGGCGCTGTCGATCCCGGCAGTGTCGAGGATGGCCAGGGTGTACCCGTTGTCCTTGAGGGTGTGCAGGGCGGCGGTGAGCTTGTCGGGGGTGGTCTGGTCTACCAGGGGCGTCTCAGCCTCGCGCCGCTCTCCCCAACGGATAAGGGAGGCCTGGGGGTCAAGATCGAGAACGGCCACGCGTTCCCCGGCTTCTCCGGCGGCGACGGCAAGGGAGGCGGCGAGGGTGCTTTTCCCGGTGCCGCCTTTCTGGGTGACGAAGGCGATGACGTGCATGGCCGCAACCCTACCCGATTCGCGGAAGGTATCATAGCGCTATAACGTCATAATGCTGCAACGCTGTGGCATTGTAGCACTGTGGTGTTATGCCATCATAATGCTATACCACCATAGCACTATGATGCCGTTTCTGAAATAATGACTGGACTAGAATAGGACTAATGTTTTAGTAGACCTCCTTAAGGGAAGATTAGAGCTTTGCGTGTATTTGTTGTATTGGACGGTTTATTCACCAGTCAGGGCGGTATACCAAGCTGTCACTTAGATGATTATGATTTTTACAAGAGATACCTAGCGCGGTTTAGTGGGGTTGAGGTTGTTGCCAGGTTATTTAAGCGCCAGGACGTAACCGCGAAGCCGGTGACCGGAGAGGGGGTCACATTTAGGGCGTTCCCTGGCTACCGTGGGCCGGCCGAATTTTTGAAGCACGCTTCGGCCATCCTTCCGAAGATCATTCGACTATCAGGCGAGGAGGGGGCTTTCGTACTACGAATTCCGTCCACCTTGGGCTTGACGCTCGGCGTTTTGCTCCTGCTCCGAGGACGTCCGTACGGCGTCGAGGTAATAGCAGACCCCGAGGACGGCTATTCCTATGCGTCCCTCCGGAGCTGGTCCGCATTAGTTTTTCGTCAGATTTTTGTCTGGGGGACCCGCATCATAACGAAAAACGCGTGTATGGCGGCCTATGTAACAGCGTCAACGCTTCAGAAAAAATACCCAAATAAGGAGCGATTACGGGAGGTATCCTATACATCCCTAGATTTACCGGACCAGGCTATTATTGAGTATCCCCGAACCATTGGCGCTGGCGCAACAGGTAGGACTCGCTTGTTAATGGTCGCCGCTATGCAAAACTACTACAAAGGGCACGATATAGCCTTACATACGCTATCCCTTCTCATAGAGAAGGGTCTTAACGTCGAACTCGTGTTTTTGGGTGACGGCCCTAAGCGCAAAGGCTTTGAATCTCTATCAGAGGAACTGGGGCTAGATAAGTATGTGAAGTTTGAGGGAAAACGGCCATCTGGCGAGGCCGTTTGGAAAATGATGGATGACGCGCACCTCCTTTTCCACCCTTCTCGCCAAGAGGGCCTTCCTCGGGTTGTTATAGAGGCTATGGCACGGGGCCTTCCATGCGTTGCCTCCGGTGTCGGGGGAACACATGAGCTTCTCGATGAACCTCAACTTGTCACAGACCTAAGACCCTCGGGCTACGCAAAAGCCATTGAGCATTTCCTGGGAAACAGGACGGCATGGGCCACGGCATCTGCCGAAAATCTCCAAAAGGCCCGGAATTACACTGTCACCACGATGAGCCGTAACAGGCTGCTGTTTTATAACGGTTTGTACAAATCTACAGCGTAAGACATGCGTATAAGAGACCTCCAGTTCGGCGTCGTGATAGCAGGCGTTCGGGCTTTAACAATAGGCCTCAAACTAGCTGTCTCGGTCTTGATTACGCGCACACTTTCTTTATCGGATTTGGGAGTTTACGGCCTTGTTGCCGGTGCGCTGACTGTAAGCACCGTTCTGCTAGGGTTGGGGTTCATAAGCCAGATCGGCCGGGACTTGGTCACCGAACCCCGTGAGCGGGTAACACACAGCCTAGTTTACTACTGGCGTTGGTTGCCAGCGCTTTACACAGCATTTGGGGTGGCGGCACTCACAATCGGCGGACCATCGTTGCGCGACCTGACGTGGTTGGTCCTTGGCGTGGCCTTGCTTGAACACCTGGCCCAGGATGCGTTTATCCTTTTAATCCAGATGAAACGCTCCCTTTTGGCCAATCTTTCGTTGATGGTACGCGCCCTTGGTCCTGTGATGGGGCTTTTGTTTCCTCTAGCTTTCGGGGAAACAAGCTCCCTTGGGGCCGTGTTTTATGGGTGGCTTTTGGGGGCGTTCTGTGCCGTCGGCATGTTCGGTGTCGTTACACGTGGCTGGCCCTGGGTAAAAGCGTTAGGGCAAGATTGGAAGCCAAAGGCACTAGTGTCACATGTGCGCGCCAACTCTCGGATATATGTGGCGGACGTGAGCAACATGGGGAGTCAGTACTCCGATAGGTATCTGGTCTCCGCGTTGTTTGGATTGGAAATATCAGGCCTTTATATTTTATTTTTCTCCGCGGCAAACGCCGCGTATAACCTTGTCAATCAAAGCATTATGGCAGGGTTTCGACCTCGGTTAATAGAAATTTACGCCCGGTCTGGAAAACAGGCTCATTGGCGGGAATTAATAGAGTGTGGGCGGACGACTCTCCTTTTTGCATTCCCCGTTTTCGGGGGCACTTTTCTTGCTATCTGGGCATTTTTACCGCTACTAAAAGAGCCTTTGGCGAGCCGCTATCTACCGCTTTTGGTGATGATGCTTTGCGCGATGTGGTTGCGTTTGGGGGCTGACGTTGGGGCCTATGGCCTCTTCTCCCGGAGGTATGACACACAGTATGCGGCGACTTACGCAGGGGCGTGGTTGGCGAGCGTAAGCGTTATGGTGCTGCTTTTGTCAGCCTGGACAAGCATTTACATGGTTGCGGCTGGGCAGTGCCTAACAATGTTCACGTTAATGTGGTGGAGATACCGTATTCTCCGGGCGCCGGAGCCCTGTTGAACTCACCAGTAAGACAAGAGCAATAGGAACAATCCAGTTAAAATAGACAAGGGGAGTTGTGGCGCTATACCCGAGAAGGAAAATACGGGTAGCGAATAGGTATAAGTACATGAAGCCAAAAGGGGAAAGGCGGTAATCTTTATACTGGAGGCAGTAGGCGGAGATAATCAGGCCGCTTATCACACCGCCACACAGAACGCCAAACCAGCCGAAGTTTATCCACCATTCGCCGACGGGGGTGAACGGCCATCCACCTGGGATATCCCCTTCAAGCATGGCCCGAAGCCAGGTTCCAGGGTGGAGGTCCTGCGGTTTATCAGGCCAGACAGCCCGTGGAATGATCCCCAACAGACCGGTCACAAAGTCAGCCCCCCACCGCAAAGGGGCGTACTCCCACAAGCGGACGATAAGGATGAACTTGTCATAAACATCAAGGTTAAGACCACTTGAAACAGCACGCCACAGGCTAATAGGGTCATACGCCCCCCCCCAGACTTCACGCCGAAGGATTTGTGAGATTGTCATGTAAGCAATCCCCCCAATACCAGAAACCGCGATAGTGATCGTTCCAATGCGGCGGACATAGATGGACCAACAGGCGATACAGAACAAAACCCAGAAAATAAACTGGTCTCGCTCGCCCATCAGCATGGTTGAGGCAGTGCCCAAAAACCCCATAAACACAAGCAAAACGACGATAAACCAGTTGCAGGCCTCTCCAGAAGTCACTTTTTGCCGGTGATAACTTATCGCCAAGGGTACTGAGAGGTAGCCAACAAGCGACCCAAGAACTTGAAGAAAGGCAACTCCGGAGAAGTACTTATCAATCCGAATTGCCCACGCTGTTGCGGCTAGGTCGAAATCATTTGCGATAATTGCCGATAGAATCAAACCAATGCTCACTGCGAACATAAAACATATGATGGTAAATAGGCGGGGGAACGAAATAACGTCCGGTACGCGAGGGTGTAAAAAAAGAAGTGGGTTGCGTGTGGCATGTCGCGATAAGCTGAAAGTCAGAGCTGATGTCAATACAAAGGCCGAGATAGCTAGGTCCATAGTGTTTTGGTAGGGCAGGGTGTCAAACGAAAACAAGTACTCTGGAAAAGGCTCATCCAAGCCCAGTCGAATAAGGACGGCCCGACCTAGATAGAGGAGTGCAAAGAAGGCGAACGTGATGGAAAACCCATCAAATTTGTCTTTACAGACCCGAAAACCAATACTCGCGACGGTGAGCCAGACCACCAATATTATGAAGAGGACCAAAACAGTCATAAGAGGGCTTAGAGAACTCTTGCGGGTACACCAACGGCACGGGCGCCCTCTGGAACGTCGTTTAGCACGACGGCGTTTGCACCGATAACTGCGTTGCGACCAATCTGAATATCCCCCAATATGCACGCACCGCAGCCGATGAAGGCACCATCCTGGATATTAACGCCCCCACCAGAGTTTCGGTGCCGTCGGCCGAGAGTGACGTTTTGGAGAATAGTGACATTGTTTCCAATGGTTACTCCCTCTCCTATAACGATGCCAACGGCATGTGGAAGATAAAGGCAGGTGCCCAGCTTGGCGTAAAGGGATATCTCACAGCCACTCAAGAGCGAGGCGGCATAATTAATGGTTTTGGCCATCGGCTTACCCAGCAAGGGAATACGAAGCACCTGCCGACTGAGGCGGATGGAGAATGTGAGGTGAAATCCTCTATTCCACAGGGCAATGGGAAGCCAACTTGGGCGCGGAAAATCAAGGTCGGCGTAAACAAAACGACCCAAATCCCCCTTGACTAAGCCACAAAACCCCATAAATGTCTCCTTAAACTATTAAATACATGTTGTATATAAGTATTTAATGGCTGTACTGTGCTGCGGCAGTATAATCCCTCACAAACCCGGAAGCCCTATGCTTGGAAGCCCTCGCCCAAAAAGCCGCTTAGTGGATGACAACCCACTTTTGAGATATGAGGTTCATGAGCCAGATGATGGCGCGAGCATGATATTCGCTGTGGCGTTCTTGTATGCTGTTGTAATCCCTGCTGTGAAGTGCATTGATTTTTTTGCAAAAATACGCTCTAGCCTGTTCCGAGGTTGACGCTTTTTTCTTCTCTTAATCCCAGCTTTCTGGTTCGACTGGCCAGCCTGCTTTCTCGTCCCGACCTGGCGTCAGCAAGCCACGGAACGGAGCGGAGGGGAGGGGATGGGAGGAGCGGAGCCACCCGGAGCCACGCACAGCGCGCCGCACACCAGGCAGGGCAGGGGACTGCGGCGCCTCCTTCGCGCGAGCATGGCGAGGATGGCGAGCACCGGACCTTCCCCGGAGTGAGTACCGTGGCATACTTCCCCCAGGTTAGAGGCGTGACAGATAGGGCAGCATCAAAGCGTTGTGATGCTGTAGTGCTATAGCACTATAGCATCATGGCGCTATAACGCTATGATGGCGCGCTTCGTCGCAACGGCGTACCCCCGCCTTGCCTTGGCCTCTGCCAGCCTGGCCCTGGCGGCTTCGGCCGCCCCTTGGTCGGGGTAAAGGTCTCGGCGGACGGTGCCACTGCACCCCATCCGGCCCCATTCCCGCCAGAGGGACCAGCCCCCGAAGAGGTCGGGCTGTACGTCCAAGCGGTAGAACCTGGCCATGTTCTGGTCGGGGTCCGTGCGGGTGAGCTGTAGGGCGGTCATGCGTTTGCCCCCTGTGCCACCATCAAAGCCGCATGGCGCCGGATCACGCTCCGCACCGCGGCGCGGGTCCATTGCCCTCCTCCGCGTGGTGTGCGGATGCCGCGCGCGGTGAGGGCGGCGGCAGCCTTCCCATACCCGCCGCCCGTGATGGTGTCCTGCGAGGCGGCCAGGGCGATCGGCCCCACCTGGCGCGCGTAGTCGTCTGCGGCACGGGCGCGGGCCGCTCGGCCCTGGGCCGGGTCCACCTTCGGCCCGCCCCGATTGCCCCCCAATTTCTGCCCCCGCGCCTTGGCGGCCGCCAAAGCCGCCTTCGTCCGCGCGGAAATCATTTCCCGCTCCTCCTGGGCGATGACCGCCATGAGGCGCACCGTCAGCCGGTTGGCGTTGGGCATGTCGGCCGCCACAAACTCCACCCCGGCCTTTTCCAGCCCCAGGAGGAAGTGTGCGTCCCGGCTGAGCCGGTCGAGCTTGGCGATGACCAGCACGGCACCGGTCAGGTGGCAGGACTCAAGGGCCAGCCGGAGTTGGGGCCGATCGGCGTGCTTGCCGCTTTCCACCTCGGTGAAGCTGTCGGTCAGATCACCCTTGTTGCTGTCCAGGAAGGCCCGCACCGCCTCGCGCTGCGCGTCGAGGCCCAGACCGCTTCTGCCCTGCCGGGCCGTGCTGACCCTGTAATAGGCGATGAAGCGGGAAGGGGCGGCGAGGTGGAGGGCCATCAGGGGGTACCGTACCCCTGTGTATGGTTCTAGTCAACAGTCGTTGACTAGTATGATACGGCCTCGCTTTCTGCCTCCGCTCCCGGAAAAAGAGGGAGTCAGGCGAAACCGACCGGACATCGCTGTC
>WBZQ01001188.1_pt1 | contig 18577 bp, 14 predicted proteins | sample 5204251 | NCBI WGS metagenome assembly WBZQ01 (sample SAMN12412402, study PRJNA552823) | activated sludge metagenome | isolation source: activated sludge from nitrification reactor of wastewater treatment plant... | place: USA: Virginia | collected 2017-09 | reverse complement strand
ATCCCTGCCAAAGAGAGCCCGGCGAACGCCAGCCCCGACGTTCTGAGAAAGTCGCGACGATCGTAGGTCATGGTGGGCTCCTTTCCAGGTCGGAACGCCAGACCGGCAGAAGAGCCGGAGGGCGTCCCCGCCCCGCTTCATTGCTTCTGAAATTCCGGAGAACCCAAGAGCAGCCCGGCCATGCGGCTCGCGAGATCCGGCTTTGGCGTGCGCGCTTGCGGGACCGCGGCGAGGTTGTCTGTGTCTGCATCGGCGGGCTTGCCAAGTTGGGAGAGGATCGTCTTTCTCGTGACCTCACCGAGGTCTCGATGAAGGAGAGCGCGCGCCAAGAGGTGAAGGGCCATATCGACATCCGTCTCCGTAGGGCTTGTGTCCTTGAGCCCCGCGGTCTTTCGGAGCGTGAGGTCGTCCACCACAACGCCCGAGAGCCGGTTCGCCGAGAGCGCCAACGCGAAGTTCAGCCGGCTGAGAAGCGATCCGCTGCTCACCCAGGTTTCGGCGTCTTCCTTGTATCCGGTCGGCGGTTGGCAAAGATAGAGGGGTTCGCCCATTCGGGAGATCGCCTGCGCGAGCTCGCGACCGGCGAAGGCCTTCGCCCCGGTCGCACGCAGCGCCGAGGCCGCAAGCTCCAACGGTGTCTTGGTCTTCGCGGCGAAGACCGCGTCGGAGAAGAACTCCGGGGAGGAAAAGAGCGCCCGATAGATCTCGCGGAGGTTCCCGCCGGTCTCTTGGTAGACGGCCGCGAGCCTTCTCACAAGCGCCTCGGGCGGGTTGTCCGAGACGAACTTGACCGCGAGCTTGCGAGCCACCGTCCGCGCGGTCGAGGGGTTCTTCGCCAGAAGGTCGAGAACCCTCTCCCCATCGTCTTTCCCACCGCCCGCAGGAATCACTTGGCCAAGCACGTTCTTTGCGCCCTTGTCGTGCGCGATGTCGCGGTACCTGAAGGTCGCGGCCTCCCGGGGTCTCGCCAGCGACCAGCCGGTGAAGCAACGCGCGACCTCGCGCACGTCCGCCTGGCTGTAGCCGCCATCGACGCCCAAAGTGTGGAGCTCCAGAAGCTCCCGGGCGTAGTTCTCGTTCAGGCCTAGCTTGCGGTCATTGTCCATGAGCTCGGCTGGCCTCTCGTTCCCGGCCCGTTTGGGCGCGCCGCGACGGGGCGAAGCGAGGCGTCGTCCCCGCCCACGCTCTTCCGCGATCAGCTCCCCTCTCGTGACGCCCTCCCGCGTCGAGGCCCAATTGTCGAGGTACCACAGCATCGCGGGATGAGAGGCCGTCGCGCCGAGGAGGTCCCGAAAGCGCCCAAACACGTTCGGACGGATCGCGTCGCGCTCGTAGGACGTCACCATCCAACGTGCCTCGCCCTTGTTCAGGAAGACGTTGAAGTGGTTAAACCAAAGGTCCGTCAGAACTTCCTCGAGCTGTCTTTCGCTCAGAACGGCCCGGAGAAGCTTCTGACCGACGAGCTCCTCCCCGATGCGCGCCGGCCGCTTTCCAGGTTCGAGCGCCTCACGCACCTTTCGGCGCAGCTCGGGATCGTCCTTGGAGAGCCCCAGCTCGCGCGCCACCTCGGCCGGCCTTGGGTACTCCTTCTGAAGCTCGGGGATCGTCCGACTGAGAGTTGGAAATGCGGCCAGACGGCGCGCCACGTCCTCGTCGGGAATGGCCTTCGGGCGGAGCTGGCGGGCGATGTAGGTGCCAACGCCCTCTGTGGCAAGGCGTTCCACGTCGCCAGGTCTTGGGCCGTAGGCCAGCCGATTGAGAACATGGACGGCTTGCTTCTCCGACGACCAATGATCGGGATTGGGGAGCTCAATGGCCGTCTCGGAAGGGCCAGAGGCGCCGGCCGGATGGCGAGAAGCGTCCTGAGAAGAGGCACCCGAGCAATCCGCCAGCACGATGACCGCAAGGCTCAACACGCCAAGCCTTCCCAAGCTCGCGCGATCTTCTCCATGTTCTCTTTGGCAAGTTGTCTTCGGGCGGACCATGTGCTCACCTCGCGCGCCTTCGACGTGGGGCCGCGCGGGGCGGTTTACCCGGCCTCTTGCGGCACCTTGGCAGGTGATCTAGAGTCCGCGCCGAGACAAGGCCTCTGACTCACTTCCTCTTCCCTCTCACACGAGCCGCGGACACGGTCTGACGGAGAAGACCGGCGCGGGTGGGCACGCGGGGCCCTAGACGGGTCGCGTCGGTGCTCTTCTGTAGACGCGCTGGCTTCTCCTCCCTCCTTCCCCATCTTTCCAACCGCGTGAAAGAAAAAGGAGGAACCCGTGTCTTTGAAAGACCACGGATACCACCGCCATTTCGAGGAGGCCTTCGAGGCGCACCGGCGCGAACGAGGCCCTTCGCACATTGATGTCTTCCCCGGCCGCGTGCTCTTTGCAAGCCGCGAAAGCTATCGTCTCGCGACCGAGCAGGGGGAGCGGCTCGGGACGCTCTCGGGTCGGGTCAGGCACCAAGCCCACGAGGTCGGCGCGACGGCCTTGCCCTCCGTGGGCGATTGGGTTGTCTTCGACCGCGGAGCGACGCCGCAGGACGCCGACTCCAACCCGGCGAGAATCCGCAGTGTCCTTCCCCGCCGAAGCAAGCTCTCGCGCCGGGCGGCGGGCCACGGAACACAGCCCCAGATCGTCGCGGCGAACGTCGACGCCGTTTTTCTCGTCTTCGGCCTGGATCTGCCGCTGAATCTCCGCCGCCTGGAGAGGGCGCTTGCCGTCGTCTGGGACAGCGGCGCGAGCCCGGTCGTCATTCTCAACAAGGCGGACGTTTGCCCAAAAGGAGAGGTCGAGTCAGCGTCCGCCGCGGCCGAGGCGGCGGCGCCGGGCGTCCCTGTCTACGCCCTGAGCGCACTCTCTCGGGCCGGCCTCAGCAACCTGACCGAGCAACTGCAACCCGCGCGGACGGTCGCCCTGCTTGGCGCTTCGGGGGTCGGCAAGTCGTCCCTTGTGAACGCGCTCTCGGGAGACGGGGGGCGAGCGTTTCGGCTCACCTCCGAGGTTCGACGGAGCGATCGAAAGGGGCGGCACACGACGACCGCACGCGAGCTGATTCCTATCGCCAAGGGCGCGCTCCTCATCGACACGCCGGGCCTCCGCGAGCTTGGCCTCTGGGATCGCGAAGAAGACGGCACCGGGCTTCGCGACGCGATCGCGGAGACCTTTGACGACGTCGTCTCTTACGCGAGCCGTTGCCGGTTCAAAGATTGTCGCCACGGTAACGAGCCGGCGTGCGCCGTTCGGGACGCGATCGCGAGGGGCGCGCTCGATTCCGGGCGGCTTCGAAGCTTCGAGAAACTGGGCCGCGAGATCGAGCTCCTCGACCTCCGCCTTCGGAGGAGCGCGGCGCACGCCGAAAAACAGCGATGGAAGAAGCTGTTTTGCGGCGGCTCAGAAATGAGCGTGCGCTAGACCCAGGACCCGCCGGGATTCGCGATCTCCGAAAGGCCACCTCGCGCACCGCGCACCGAAGGAGGTCGCGGTTCCCGGATCGGATTCACTTGCGCCAGATCTCGAACTTCACCTTCATGTTCTTGACGGTCTTGTAGTGGCGGGTCTTCATCTTCACGAACATCTTGTTCGTGTCGCCGATCTTGCCCTTGTCCAGCGTGGCCGTGCGGTCGTTCTCGCCGTAGAGCTCGCCCTTGTCTCCTGGAATCATGACCGTGTACTTGCACTTGTAGTTGTGCACCTCGTCGCGGTTCGAATAGCGGAACTCCACGACCATCGTGTGCTTGTCGTTGAGATCGCGCTCCGCCTTCTCGAAGTCCTCGGCATCGGGCCAATGGCGAATGCGCACCGAATCGATCGTGACATCGCCAACCTTGATCCCGATCTTGATGTCCTTGTCGCCCGCGAAGGGAAGCGTCTTTTCGATGACCTGCTTCTCCGACGGATCGAACGCGGTCAGCGTGGAGGCCGGAACGAGAAGAATCGCCGCGAGGGCCGCAAGCGCCGTCAGGGTCGGTATTGCTCGAGTTCGCAGGGTCGTCTGCATCTGGGAATCCTCCTTGTCGATGGGTCTGGGAAAATTCCCGAAAGCTTAAGCGCGGGAGAGCCGCTCGTACAGCGTCAGCAGGGCCTGCGTGCCCTTGTCCGACTCGCCGCCGGCCTCGAGCGCCGAAAGGAGCTGGTGGACAAGGGCCGTGCCGGGAAGCGGAACGCCCTTCTCGCGAGCCGCCGAGAGCACGATCGCGAGGTCCTTCTGCTGATGCTTGATCGCGAAGGCCGGCGCGAAGTCGCGGGAGAGCATCTTCTTTCCCAGGACTTCCAGAGCCCACGACGTCGCGGCCCCGGATGTGAGCGCGTCGTGGAGATTCGCCAGCGGAAGCCCGGCCTTTTCCGCGAACGCGAGGCCCTCGCAGACCGCCATCAGGTTTCCCGCCACGATGATCTGGTTCACCGCCTTGCCGAGCTGACCCGCGCCGGAACCGCCCAGGTGCGTGAGGCGGCGCCCCATCGAAAGCAGCACCGGCCGGGCTCTCTCCAGCGCTTGCTCCTCGCCTCCGATGAAGAACGTGAGCGTTCCCTCGATCGCGCCCTTCTGGCCGCCGGAAACCGGAGCGTCGAGGAACAGGATCCCGCGCTCGGAGAGGGATGCCGCGATCTCCCGGGCGGCCTGGGGCGCGATCGTGGAGCAGTCGACCACGACCGTGCCCGGCCGCGCGGTGGACGCGGTTCCCCGCTCACCGAGATGAACCTCCCGGACCTCGGGAGCGTCCGGAACACACGAGATGATCACATCGCAGGCACCCGCGAGCTCGCCCGGATCGCGAAAGGCGACGGCCGCGCGGCGCTCCGGATTAGGGTTCTCCCGCTCACAGAGGGACAGTTCCTCGGCCAGCCTCGCGGCCCTCTCGAAGCGGCGCGAGGCCAACGACAGCCGAAAGCCCTTTCGCGCGAGGTTGTGCGCCATGCCGGTGCCCATGGTCCCGAGACCAATGAAACCCACGGTCGGAAGAAGCTCGGACATATTTCACGAGTGTATCGATCTCTGGTGTTTCCAAGGCTGCGGCCCTGGTAGCATTTTTCGGTGCGCACTCCGGACACTCGCGAGGGGGCCGAGAAGCCCTCGTCCCGACCGCCGAACAAGCGGATTCCGGCCGCCGCGGCGGTTGTTCTCGTCTTGGCCGCGAGCGCGTTCCTTCCGCTCGGACACGTGCTGCGCTACGCGACCGTGAACCCTTCGGCCACGGTCTCCTTCGCCGTTTGGCTGCTTCCCGTCGTGCTCGCTCTGGTCCTCGCGCACGAGGCTCTCATTCGCGGCTACTTCTATCGCTTGCTTCGGAGGAACCTCCCAACCGGCTTCGCGGCGCCGGCCGTGGCCGCGGTCTCCGCGGCCATCGCGGTCTATGCGCGTCTGTCGCTTCTGGACCCGCCCCGCGGACCCTACTCGCTCGTGGTTTCGCAGGCGCTGTTTGTGGAGTTTGCGCTCGGGCTTGCCCTGACGCTCCTCGCGCTCGCGAGCTCGTACCTTTATTCCGCGGCGGCTCTCTTCGCCCTGTGGGCCTTGCGTCTGTTCCTCGAGGTGCGGTTTCGCGGAGGGACGCTTCCGATGCTGGAGCTTCTCGCGGCCCTTCTCGCGCTCGGCGCCGTGGTTCTCGTTCTCGAAAAGCCGCTCGCGCCCCACCGGGAGGCGCTTGCCGAGGCGCTCGAACCGTCTTGATCCGATCGGCCGATCCTCTTCAGCTCGAGCTCTTCGAGCCTGCGGTTCCAAAGCCCGCGCTCTTGCGCGCCGATGAGAAGGCGCTCCAAGTCCGGTATGACCGGCTCGCGATCGACTTCGGGCTCCCCTCCGCGCGAATCGTGCTGACCACGCGGCGCGCGACCGGCGGCGTGATCCACTACGGGCCGCCCCACGTGATCCGCATCTCCGGACACATGTCGAGCGAGGACCGCTTGCAGACTCTGCTGCACGAGGCCGCGCACGCGATCTGCCACGCGCGCTACGGGCCCGAAGAGGGCCACTCGCGAAGGTTCTGGTCCATTGCGCAGAAGCTCGGCGTGACGAGGCGCAGCGCCCCGGAGACCGAGCGGCTCGCCGAGATCCGGGCCGCGAACTCGCGCTACACCTACCGCTGCATGGGCTGCGCCTCGGAGTGGAAGAGAAAGAAGCCCTTCGGCCGGGCCCGCCTCTGTGCCTCGTGCGACCGGAAGGGACGCCCGGCGAGGCTCATCCTCGTTGAGAGGCCGCGGCGGCGGGCGCCAGGCCAGGAACCCTCACGGCCCCTCGGACGGCGCTAGCGCGTCAGCGCCCTCGCGCGGCTCAGCAGGCGATGCGGCTGGGCTCGTGCGCGGGGCGGTGCTCTCCGAGGCAGCACGGATCGGCCTCCGACGCCTCGCCATGCATCGCGTCGGTCTCCGGCTGGATGGTCGCGTGCGTGATGCCGTGCCGCTCGCGTAGGAGCCGCGTGGCATCGCGCACGACCCGATCGCCGCTTCCCGAGGCGTGAAGGCGCGCGTGGCAGCTCATCGAGACGAAGCCCGACGTCACGGTCCACACGTGAAGATCGTGGACCTCCTCGACGCCCTCCACGGTCTCGAGGTCGCGCCTTAAGCCCTCCATGTCGAGGCCGCGCGGCGAGATCTCCAGGAGCACCCCCGCGGTCTCCTTGATCAGTCGCCATGCCGAGCCGACGATCAGAGCGGAGATCAGGAGCGTGACCACGGCATCGGCCGGCGTCCATCCGGTCGCGAGGATCGCGAGCGCCGCGAGGATCGCGCCCACCGAGCCGAGCGCGTCTCCGACGACGTGGAGAAACGCGCCGCGCGTGTTCAGGCTCCCGTGCCGGTGGCCACCCAGAAGCCTCAGCGAAATGAGGTTGACGATGAGCCCCACGACCGCCACCGCCAACATCGGGCCGCTGTGGATCTCGGGTGGCTTTCCAAGCCTCTCTACGGCCTTCCAGGACATGTAGACGACCAGGATCCACAGCGCCACGCCGTTGAGAAACGCGGCGAGCACCTCGACCCGGTGAAGCCCGAACGTGCGGTGGCGCGTGTGGCGACCCGCGGCCAGGCGCACCGCCGCGAGGCTAAGACCCAACGCCGCGACGTCCGACGCCATGTGGACCGCGTCCGCCACGAGCGCGAGGCTGTTCGTGAGAAGGCCGGCGACAAGCTCCACGACCATGAACCCCGCGGTGAGGACCAGCGCAAGCCCAAGGGCTCGGGTCTCCCGCCCGTTCGCCCCCGCAAGACCGTTTCGGCCTTGAGGCTCGTGGGTGTGTTCGCCGGGAGGGTCGTGTCGATTGTGTCGGTCGCCTCGATGCGGCTTCATCGCGAAGGAGCCATTTTCGCAGCAGGCAACCGATTGCCAAGGCCGCAAGGGCTGGGGCGCCTCAGCCCTCGCGCAAGGCGTCGGTCGGGTTCACCCGGCTCGCTCGTTCCGCCGGGATGAAGCTCGCGGCGAACGCGGCGGCGGTCACCACCAGAACGACGGCCACGAGAGTCAGCGGGTCGCGCGGGGTCACCTCGTAGAGCAGGCTCGCGAGCACGCGCGTGAGAGCCATCGCGGCGAGGAGGCCCGCCAGGACTCCCAGGAGGGGAAGGCGCATGCCGTGGCCCACCACCAGCCGGCGGATATCCGACGCGCGCGCGCCCAGAGCCATGCGCACGCCGATCTCCCGCCGTCTGAGGTTCGTCGAGAACGACATCACCCCGTAGACGCCAATCGCGGCGAGGAGAAGCGCGACGCCGCCGAACGCCGTCAAGAGCAGCATCGAGAACCGCCGCGGCGAGAGCGAGCGATCGACCGCGTCGCGAAGGACCTCCACCTTCGCGAGCGGCACGCTCTTGTCCACAAGCGCGAGCTGCGCCCTAAGCACGGGGACGAGTTCCGAAGGAGCCCGGTTCGTCCTCACGACGAGGATCGGTTGCGACGCGGGGGACGAGTCGTAGTGCAGATAGACCTCGGGGCGCGAGTCGGTGTCGAGCCCCAGGTGCTTGACGCTTCCGACGACCCCGATCACGGTGAGCCATCGGGCATTCGGAGAGTCGGGTCCAAGCCGGATTCTCTTGCCGACTGGATCCTCCCCGGCGAAGAAGCGCTCGCGAGCGATCCCGTTGATCAACACGAACCCCGAAGCCCCCTCCGCCTCGGTGAAGAGCCGGCCGTTCTCCAGCGGGATTCCCATGGTCCGGAAGTAGTCGGGGCTTGCCCTTCGAAAGTCGATCTCGAAGCGCTTGCCGCCCGCCGCCGCCTGGCCCTCGACCAGGAGCTCGCTGGTGATGTTGTTCTCGCCGCTGAAGAAGGGCAGCCGTGTCACGGCGCCCACCGACACGACACCCGGCACCGCCGAGAGCCTCGCAAAGAGCCGGGTTACGAACGCGCCGCGGTCCTGTGGTTGAGCGTAGGAAGCGCGCGGCAGCGCGACCTGAGCCGCCAACACATCCTGGGTCGAAAAGCCCGGGTTCACGTTCAGAACGTTCGCGAAGCTCCGAATCAGGAGCCCCGACGCGACCAGAAGGAGGATCGCGAGCGCGACCTCCGTTGCCACCAGGACCCCCCGGAACCTCTGTGACGATCGGGTCGGCATCCCGGCGCGGCCCTCGTCCTTAAGAACTTCCGAGAGGACGGTCCCCGAGACGTGGAGCGCGGGCGCGACGCCGAAGACGACGCCCGTCGCCAAAGACAGCAGGAACGCGAACGCGAAGACCGGTCCACCGATCCCGATCGCCTGGGCTCGGGCCGCGAGCTCGGGAGGGCCGAACGCGATCAGGGCCTGAATCGCCCAAAAGGCGGTCCCGAGGCCCAGGACGCCGCCCAGGGTCGCGAGCGTCACGCTTTCGATCAGGTGCTGGGCCATCAAGCGGGAGCGCGAGGCCCCGAGCGCGGCCCGCACCGCGGTCTCCTTGCGCCGCGCCGACGAGCGCGCGAGAAGGAGGTTCGCTAGGTTCGCCGAGACGATCGCCCAGATCCCCGCGACCGCTCCCCAGAGCACCAGGAGCCCCGCGCGGACACGGCCCGTGAGGTCGCGATGCAGCGGCTGCGCGAAGAGCCCTGAGAGCCCCACACCGGCGTTGGCCTCAGGGTGTTCCTTGACAAGCTGGACCATGAGGCTCGTGAGCTCGGCGCCGGCCTTCTCGAGCGAGACGCCCTCGGCCAGGCGCCCTGTGAGGCCCAGGAACGAGACCGCACGTCCTCTCCCAATGAGCGGGTTGAAGGCCAACGGCCCCCAAAAGTCTGCCTCGTTGTGCCAGACGAATTCCCTGGGCAGGACGCCGACGATCGTCACGGCCATCTCGTCCAGCCGGACGACCCGGCCGAGGACGCTCTTGTCGGCGGCGAAGCCGCGCTCCCAGAACGCGAAGCTCAGGACCGCCGCGGGCGCGGCCTCCGGGCGATCGTCCTCGGGGCGGAGGAGCCGCCCCAGCGCTGCTCTCACCTTCAGGGTCTCGAACAGGTTCCCGGACGCGAAGTGAATGCGGACCTGCTCGGTTTCGCGATCACCAAGGAGTGACATGTTCCAGGGAAACGTCGTGACCGCGGCAAGGCCGGTGAACAAATGGGAGCGGTCCCGTAGGTCTTGGTAGTTGAGGAAGGAGACCGGTTCGCGCGCGGATCCGGTCCTCGAGTCCGTCCGCCAGACCGAGACCAGGCGCTCGGGAGCTCCGAACGGCAGCGGGCGAAGCAGCACCGCATAGACGACCGTGAAGACGGCCGTGGTGAGACCAAGACCCAAGCCCAGTGTCGAGAGGGCGGCCGCGGTGAAACCAGGGCTCTTGCGAAACGACCGCAACGCGTGACGGCAATCCCCGAGGACGGCGTCGGCCCGGAATCTCAGAGAGCTTGCAATGTTCGCCATACAAACCTCCGCCAAGAGTGCCGTACGAGCAAGGCGCGTTCCTCAGGACCGGTCGCCCAGGACGCGAGGCCGCCCCCGCAGACCCCGGGGCCATGACCGCCCGTGGAACGGAACCGTGCGAAATCGAACAAGGTCTCGCGGTCCGGGACAGAGCGCGGCTCCATAGACCTGAACGGCAAGCCCCCGGTGCGAGTCGCGCGACGGGAACCCATTCCTACAATGGACGGTTCGTGAAGACACAACCGACCTTGCGCCGTGAGAGTCCCTTTCCTCTCTCCGTCCCGATCGTCGTCGGCGCGCTCGTCGGTCTCTTGGCGGCCTTTCAATATTGGCTCCATCACCGGCTCTTCGCCGCCGGCGTTCCATGGGGGGAAGCGCTCTTACAGCGCGGGGCCCCTTACGCGTTGCATGGATTGATGGCTCCCTTCATCGTGGTCTTTGCCACTCGGTTTCCGCTGCGTGGAGGCCCATGGCGGGAGAAGGGTTGGAGGACCGGGCTCCACCTCGCGACCGGCGTGCTTTTCGTCCTCGTATTCGAGGCCTTGCTCAACGCGGTGCACGCGGCTCTCGGCCGGACCGAGTGGACCGTTCGCAATCTGATGTGGTCGGTGACGGGCTTCGGAACCATGGTCCTGCTTTTGTACTTCGCGACCGTGGTCGCGACCGAGGCGGCGCTTCACTACCGCGAGGCCCGCGAGCGCGAGGTGCGCGAGGCGCGCCTCGAAGCGGGCCTCTCGGAGGCCCGCTTCGACACGCTTCAGGCACAACTCAACCCGCATTTCCTCTTCAACACGCTCAACGCCATCACCGCCCTCGCGAGGCGAAAAGATCACGAGGAAGTCGTTCGCGTCATCGGAAGGCTCAGCGACCTTCTTCGGGGATCCCTGGACGGACAAAGACAGCAGCTCGTCCCGTTCGCCGAAGAGCTCGACCTCCTCGAAAACTATCTCGCGATCCAGAGCGTCCGGTTCGGAGACCGTCTTTCCATCGAGCGCGACATCGCACCCGCCGCACTCTCCGCGTTGGTTCCCAACATGCTCACCCAACCCCTCGTCGAGAACGCCTTCGTGCACGGGATCGCGGGACGTCGCGGACCGGGGCGTGTCGTCGTCCGGGCCGCGCGGGAGCGGGGCCGGTTCGTCTTCGCGGTCCGCGACACCGGCCCTGGCTTTGCCGCCGACGTCTCGAGCATCCGTGAGGGAATCGGGCTTGGCCATACGCGCGCCCGCCTTCAGATGCTGTACGGTGGCGACGCTCTCCTCACGCTGGGCAATCACGGGGAGGGCGGGGCCTTCGTCACGGTCTCTTTGCCCTTCGCGAGCGCCGCCCTTTCCGCATAGAAGGCCGGTTCCTGCGGTGAACACGCTCCGGACGTTCCTCGCCGACGACGAGCCCCTCGCGCGCGAAGGGCTTCGCCTGCTTCTCGCCGAACACCCCCATCTCGCGATCGTGGGAGAGGCCTCCGACGGTTTCGAGGCCACGGAGGGAATCCGCCGCCTGAAACCGGACCTCGTGTTCCTCGACGTTCAGATGCCGGGCCTCGACGGCTTCTCCGTGCTCGAAGACGTGGCTTCGATTCACCTTCCCATCGTCATCTTCGTGACCGCCTATGACGCGTACGCGGTCCGGGCGTTCGAGGTGCACGCGGTCGATTACCTGCTCAAACCTGTTCAAGCGGTGCGCCTTCGGGATGCGCTGAGCCGGGCGCGCCACGCTCTCCTCAAACCCGAAAGGGAGGTCGCGGCGCGGCACCTCGGGCCGCTTCTCGACGACGTCTTTTGCGAACGAGCGGGCCCCGCGCGCGCGCCCGTGCGCCGCCTGGCGGTCCGCCACGGCGAACGCTTTGTCCTCGTGAAGACCGAGGAGATCGACTGGGTCGAGGCGGCCTCGAACTATGTCGAGATCCACGTCCGCGACCGGGTCCTTCTACACCGCGCCACCCTGTCGGCTCTCACCAAGGAGCTCGACCCGGAACGCTTCGCGCGCATTCATCGTTCCACCCTCGTCAACGTCGACCGCGTTCTCGAGATCCGGCCGGATCCTCACGGCGACTTCGAGATCGTCTTGTCCGGCGGAAAGCGCCTTCGCATGAGCCGCTCATACCGTTCGGCGCTGCTGCCTTAACGAGGCCTTCCCGGCCCGTCCCGGCGAGGACGCCCCTTGCAGAAGCGCCTCTCCACCCGGTCCCATGGAGCTGGTCCCGCGAGCCAAGAGCACGCAGGCTTTCCTCATGACAATCCTCTCCAGAGCGCGCGCGGCGCTGCCCCTCGTCGCGACCCTGACCTTCCGAACAACAACAGCCGCCGCATCCGAACCGTGTCCCGGCACCTGGACCGAGCGGCCTCAGTCCGGGCCAGCACCTCGCGCCGCGCACGGCATGGCCTACGACACCGCGCGAATGCAGACAGTCGTGTTCGGAGGGACGGGAGATATCTTCGGCACAACCAATCTCGGAGACACCTGGGCCTGGGACGGCACCGCCTGGACTCGTCTCTCGCGTTCCGGTGAGGGACCGCAGCCCCGGCGCGACGGCTTTCTGGCCTACGACTCGGCGCGGCGCCGAATCGTGCTCTTCGGCGGTTCCGACACCGAGCTGATCAGCGGCAATCGCTACTTCCCCGAGACCTGGGAGTGGGACGGAAGCGCCTGGGCGATCCGCGCCCGCACCGGCCCTCCCGGGCGCACCGGCCATGCTCTCGCCTTTGACAGCCGACGCTCGCGTGTGGTGCTCTTCGGAGGCGACGCGGACCACGAATTTCGCCCAGCCGATGTTTGGGAGTGGGACGGGGCCTCCTGGGCAGTCGCCGCGACAAGCGGCCCTCGCCCCAGCCCTCGAATCGGCGCCGCGCTGGCCTACGACTCGCGCCGGGGCCGTACGGTGCTGTACGGCGGCTCCGGCTTCGGGGGCGTGCTCTCCGACACTTGGGAATGGGACGGGACCCTGTGGACACGCCGTGACATCGCGGCCCCGCTTCCCCAGGACCGCGCCGGCGCGGCCCTGGCATTCGATTCGGCCCGCGGTGTCGTCGTCCTCTTCGGCGGCGCGGACTCCGCCGAAAACCCGATCCCCGGCGTTTGGGAGCTCGACGACACCGGCTGGTCACGTCGCGAGACCGCGGGGCCCTCGCCCCGGATCGGGCCGGCCATGGCCTATGACGAGGCTCGTTCGCGTCTCGTGGCTTTCGGTGGGATCACACGGATGTTGGGAGCCTTTGGGGACACATGGGAGCGAACGGTAAGGACCGCGCCGGAGCGTCTGGTCCCTGTTGTCCTGGACGCGTACGGCCGCAACGACTCACATTTCACAACCGAGCTTTCACTCACCAATCGGGGTCCAAGGCCCGCCGCGCTGACGCTGCGCTATTCGGCCTCGCTTGGGACCGGAAGCGGCACCGTGACCGAACGGCTCGACCCGGGGCGGCAGCTCGTGATCCCCGACGCGCTCGCGTATCTCCGCGGCAAGGGCCTCGGGATTCCGGACGCCGCCTCACAACAGCAGGCCGGAGCTCTCCTGGTCACGTTTGGGTGTGAGACCTCGCCCAAGGATGTCGCGATCACGGCCCGGACCACGTCGGCAACAAAGGCGCCCCTTCCGATCGGCAGCGCCGGCCTCGCCTACACGGGCGTCGATCCGCTCGCGAACGACGTGTCCTCTCTTTCGGTCTTCGGTCTCCGGGCCGATGCTCAAGACCGGGCAAACGTCGCGGTCTTCAACCGATCCGCATCGCCGATAGCGGTACGCATCACCGCCGTCTCGGGAGCCGGGGATGGCAAGAGAGCCGTCTTGGAAAACTCTCGACCGCTTGGACCCTACGAATGGGCCCAGGTCCCCTTCAGCGCCAGCGGCGTCACGAACGGCTGGGCCGTCGTGGAGAGAGTCCAAGGGACCGGGTCGTTCGGCGCCTACGGCGTCCTCAACGACAACGTCACCAACGACGGCTCCTTCGTGACCCCCACGTCTACTCTTCCCGAGGCGTCCGGGGCAGCGACCGAACCTGGAGCGCTTCAACTCCCCGTCCTTGTCGAAACCACGTTCTTTGCAAGCGAACTCGTCCTCGCGAACGCCGCCGAGACCCCAGCCACATTCACACTCAACTACGTGGAATCGCTGGCGGGGCCCGCTCGCGGCCGTGTGGCGTTGAGGCTCGCTCCAGGAGAGCAGCGAATCGTGCCCGGCGCAATCGACTTCCTTCGCCAAAACGGGATCGCGTTGGGGATTGCCGGCGAGACCAGGCGCGCGGGCTCGGTGCGCATCGACGTCGAAGGGGCCCCGCTCTCGCAGGTCTATGCCGGTGCCCGCACCGCGTCCCCGACGCCGGTCGGGGGACAGTTCGGCCTCTTCATGCCGGCCGGGCGCCTCACGCCGACCCCGGTCGCGGAGTCGTTCATCTACGGCCTCCGCGCCGACGCGACCAGCCGTTCGAACGTCGCGGTCGTCAACGCGGGACCGCCCAACACGTCCGCGATCCGGATCGCCCTCGATGTCTTCGACGGCGACGACGACGGGCGCATGAAAGGAACCTCCAGCCTCAATCTCGAACCCGGCGCTTGGGCACAGGTGGACGGAATCCTGGCCACCGCCAACGTGCAAAACGGCTGGGTGCGCGTTCGGCTTGTGTCGGGAACGTCGCCGTGGCTCGCCTACGGGGTGATCAACGACGGGGGCGCGCCGGGCACACGAACCGGCGACGGCGCCTACATCGCGGCTATACCCTGATTTCGGTGAGCCCCTGTTCTTGTCTAAGTTGGTTGGGAGATCTCCTCCGCGAAGGCGAGGACGTGGCCGTCAGGATCTTGAGAGTAGGCCACGCGATGCCGCCAGCTCCGCGGCGAAAGAGGGCTCAGCTCACGCGCTCCCGCCGCGAGAGCGCGCTCGTGGAACGCCACCGCCTCGGGAACCACGAGATAGAGCTCGGCACGGGGAATGCCGCTTCCGAGGGAGGGGTCGGGGAGGGCCGGCCCCAGCAGGCGGCGAATGCCTTGTTCCGGCATCAGGCCCAGAACCGCGGACGGGCCGAGCGCGAATTCCGTCATTCCTGGGACGTCAAGCGCCGGAGCGCGATCGAGCACGTGCGCGTAAAATGCTGCGCTTCGGCGCTGGTCCGCCACATAGAGGATGAGATGGGTCTTCAGAGCGCCCCCGGCTCGCGAAGGGCGATTGCTAAATGACCCCGAAATCGCGCCCGACCGCTCGAAACGCCTCGACGGCCTCCGCGAGATCCGCGTCGGTGTGCACCGCCGAGATCTGACAACGCAGCCGCGCGTGGCCCTGCGGCACCACCGGAAAACCAAACCCGGACACGTAGACGCCCCTCTCGAAGAGCGCCTGGGACATGGCAAGCGCCTTGGCGGTGTCGCCCACGATCACGGGCACGATTGGATGGATGCCCCTGGGAATCCGAAAGCCAGCCTCTTCCATGCTTGTTCGGAAGGACCTGGCATTGGCTCTTAGGCGATGAACGGGGGAGGGGTCTTCCATCAGCATTCGAAAGGCCTCCAGCGAGGCGCCTGCCACGGCCGGCGGCAGCGAGTTGGAGAAGAGCGTGGTGCGCGAGCGCTGCCTCAGGAGGTCGATGATCGGGGCCGGACCGGTCGTGAAGCCGCCCGCAGCCGAGCCCATCGCCTTTCCCAGCGTGCCCGTGAAGACCGGCACGCGGTCCATGACGCCGAGCTCCTCGGCCGTTCCGCGCCCGGTCTTGCCCAACACGCCGGTCGCGTGCGAGTCGTCGACCACGAGGGTCGTGTCGAACCGCTCGCACAGCGCGGCCAGCTCGGGAAGCGGGCCGAGCTCGCCCTCCATCGAGAAGACCCCGTCGGTGATGAAGAGCCTCTTTTCGGCCGTCTGGGCCTCGGTGAGCGCCTTCTCCAGGGCCGGAAGGTCATTGTGTGGGGTGATGAAGCGGCGCGCCTTGCAAAGCCGCACGCCGTCGATGATCGAGGCGTGGTTGAGGGCGTCGGTCAAGAGCGCGTCGTTCTCGCCGAGGAGCGGCTGAAAGAGGCCCTCGTTGGCATTCCAACACGACATGTAGAGGATGGTGTCCTCGGTGCCGAAGAACTCTGAAATCGTGGCTTCGAGCTCCTTGTGCAAGCACTGTGTGCCGCAGATGAACCGCACGGACCCGAGCCCGTTTCCCCAGGTATCGAGGGCCTTCTTAGCCGCCGCGACCACGCGGGGGTGGTTGGCGAACCCGAGGTAGTTGTTCGAGGTCAGCATCAGGACCTCGCGGCCGTCGACCCGAACCCGGGCGCCGGTCGGGCCCTCCAAGATCCGCTCTTTCTTGTACGTCTTTTGGGTGTTGAGGGTGTCGAGCTCGGCGCGACAGAAGTCGATGAGGTTCATGTTGGCGACCTCGCGTTTGTTCAGGGGAACCGTATGGGTGGCCCGGCTCAGAGCTTCAGCCAGACCGATTTGGGTTGCGTGTAGCCCTCGAGCGCCGCGGCGCCGAGCTCCCGTCCGAAACCCGATTGCTTGGTTCCGCCGAACGGGAGCGCGGGGTCGTAGAGGTTGTACGTGTTGATCCAGACCGTTCCCGCCTTGAGAAGGCGTGCCATCCGGTGCGCCTTCGAAACGTCCTTCGTCCAGACACCGGCCGCGAGGCCATAGATCGTGCCGTTCCCGATCGCGACCGCATCCGCCTCGTCCCGAAACGTCAACACCGAGAGCACGGGTCCGAAGATCTCCTCTTTGGCAATGGTCATCTCCGGCGACACGGCGTCGAAGACCGTGGCCTCGAAGAACGCTCCGGCGCCGTTGACCTGCGCCTCGGAGCCCCCCGCGACGAGCCGCGCGCCCTCGGTCTGGGCCTTGTCCACGAAGCCTCTAACGACCCGCCGTTGCTCTTCGGAGACCAGGGACCCGAGCCGGGTCTTGGGATGGAGCGGATCCGCGGGAACGAGCTTCTTGGCGCGGCTCGCGACGTTTTCTAGGAACGCGTCGTGCACCGAGGCCTCGACGAGCAGCCGCGAGCCCGCCGCGCAGACCTCGCCCTTGCCATAGAAGATCCCGTTCAGGGCGCCGCGCGCGGCCGCCTCGAGGTCCGCATCGGCAAAGACGATGTTGGGCGACTTTCCACCCAGCTCCAAGGAGAGCTTCTTGACCGAAGCGGCGCAGGCGGCCATCACCTGCCGGCCGACCTCGACCGAGCCCGTGAACGCGATCTTGTCGACGTCCGGATGGGAGAGGAGGCGCGCGCCGGCGGTGCGTCCCGGCCCGGGGACGACGTTCAGGACCCCCTCCGGAAGCCCCGCTTCCCGGCACACGTCGGCAAACGCCAGCGCGGAGAGCGGCGTTAAGGACGCGGGCTTCAGGACCATTGTGTTGCCCGCGGCGAGGGCCGGCGCGATCTTCCAGACCGCGAGGAGGAGCGGAAAATTCCAGGGCGTGATGGCCCCGACCACGCCGACGGGCTCCCGCAGCGTGTAGTGAAACGAGTCCGGCTGGAGGGCGATCGTGTCCCCGGTGAGCTTGTCGGCCCACCCGGCGTAGTAGAAGAGGATCTCCGCGCAGGTTGGAATATCGACCTGGCGGCTCTCGAAGATCGGCTTGCCGTTGTCAAGGGTTTCGAGCCGCGCGATCTCGTCCGCGCGCGCCATCAAACGATCGGCGATTCGCACCAAGACGTGTCCGCGCTCGCGCGCCGGCATGCGTGCCCAAGCGCCCCCGTCGAAGGCCCGCCGGGCCGCCGCGACCGCGCGATCGACGTCCGCGACGCCCGCTTCGGCGACTTGGGCAATCTCCTCACCCGTCGCCGGGTTGACGCTTGGGAACGTGGCTCCCGACGCCGCCTCCGAGAAGGCGCCGTCGATGTAGAGGTTCGTGAACGAGGCCGGGGAAGAGGCGGATCCGGACACGCGACCGCCTTACTCCGCGGCGGCCGCGGCCTCGGGCTTTTCGCCTCCGGCCGAACTGCCCGCGCCTTCGGACGAGCCGTCCACAGCACCCGCCCTCTCCGCCTTGGCCTTCTTGGGCTTATCGGCCTTCGAAGACTTCGTGGGCTTGGCATTCTTCTTCGCGGTGCCCTTGGATCCTTTCGCGGGCTTTTTGGACTTGGCATCCTTGGCAGGTTTCGGCTTGTCGCGTTTCTGAGCCTTGTCGGTCTTCTTCGTGGACTTCGAAGACTTGGAAGAGGACTTGGCACCCTTGGGCGCCTTGCCGGACTTGGAGCTCGCTTTCGCCTTGCTCTTGGCCTTGGTCTTGACCTTGGCTTTCGAGGAACCGGCCTTGGCGGAGGGCTTTGCTTTCTTGGTCGACTTTGCAGCCTTGGTTCCTTTGGCAACCTTCGTCTTGGCCGCTTTGGCAGGCTTCGCGGACTTCGAGGCCTTTGAGACCTTGGCCGGCTTGGAAGCCTTGCTTGCTTTCCCCTTGGACTTGGCTTTTTCGGATTTGCCGGACTTGCCGGCCTTTCCCGCTTTAGCCTTCGCGGCCTTGGCGGCGGCCGCTTCTTTCGCGGCCCGGGCCTTCGTGGCCTTGGCCTCCCGGGCGGCGGCTGCCTTTTCCTCGGCCTTGGCCTTCTTGAGGGCCTTGGCCTTTGCCAGCTTCGCCAACCGGGTCGCCTTCGCGGCGTCGGCCTTCTTCTTGGCCTCGGCCTTCTTCTTGGCCAGGGCGAGCTTCTTTTGCGCCTCCAGCTTCTTTTTGGCTTCGGCCTTCTTCCTGGCCTCTTGCTCCTCCGCGATCTGCCGCTTCTTTTCCGCGACGGCGGCCTTCCGCTCCTCTTCACGCTGCTTTTTCGCGAGCTTCTTCTCGGCTTCCCGCTTCTTTTTTGCGGCCTTCGACTGCAC
>WBZQ01000823.1_pt1 | contig 18589 bp, 14 predicted proteins | sample 5204251 | NCBI WGS metagenome assembly WBZQ01 (sample SAMN12412402, study PRJNA552823) | activated sludge metagenome | isolation source: activated sludge from nitrification reactor of wastewater treatment plant... | place: USA: Virginia | collected 2017-09 | reverse complement strand
AGCCGAGCGAGAAGGTGCCGAGGATGAGGAAGATCACCATCACGGCGAGGCCGCGCCAGGTGGGACCGGCGAACGCGATGGCGCCGGCGGCAAGGAGGCCACTTGCGATCTCGATCGCCGGATAGCGCCACGAGATCGGCGCGCGGCACGAGGCGCACCTGCGACCCAGCGCCAACCACGAGAGCACCGGCACGTTCTCGTACCAGCGCAGCGTGTGCCCGCAAGCCGTGCAACGCGAACGTGGCGAGACGATCGACTCCTCGCGCGGCCAGCGGTATGCCAGCACGGTGAAGAACGAGCCGAAGGCAAGGCCGAACACGCCGGCGGCGAGCGACCAGAACCACGTGGGCGCGATTGACGTCAGCGAGGCAGCCGGGATGTGTGCGTGCAAGCTCATGCTGATTGTCAATCGGCACTGAGACCGATCGACTTAACGTCCGCAGGTTGAAACGGGAGGTATCGAATGCACCGTTAACGCATGCGACCCGCCGAAGCGGGTCGCATGGTCGAACACAACAGGTGTTGGGTGCTTACCAACCTCCGGAGAACACTCCCGAACAGCTGGCCGGAGCGGTTCCGACCCAGGCGATCGGATCCCCCGTGCCACTGCAGCGAAGCGCTGCCCCGGCGGACTGCCGGTAGTAGACAAAGGACTTCCCCGTCACGCTGGTCGACGCGAGAATGTAGCTGTCCTGATTCGCGGGAGCCGGACCAAACGTCTGGACGAGAACCTCGTTGTCCTTTGCGTGGGCCGTCGCCGGTGCATCAAGCCAGGTCACGTTCTGCTCATGAGATCCGAGCATCGCTGCAACCATTCCGGCGAAGTTCTCCCTGTTCTCGTTGTAGTAGCTCTCCGCGGCGATGATCCCGCTCCGAACGATCGACTTGGCGGCCTGATCCTGCGCGGTCTTCTTCTGACCGAGGAATGCCGGAATCGCGATCGATGCGAGGATGCCGATGATGAGCACCACGACGAGCAACTCGATAAGCGTGAAACCCTCCTGCTGTGTCCCGTGCCGTGGCGGCGTCGTGGACATATGAGCTCCTTATGAAGACAATCCTGAGATACAGGACTGGAAGCCTTATCGGCTTCGTGGGAGGATTCCTTTAGCGGCCGAGCGGGCTGAGCGACCCGCCGCCCGGTCCGGCTTTCCGCCGGCGAGCGACCCGGGAGGCCACGCACCGAACCGGGATCGGGCCGCACGGCCATGACGCCCCGATCGACCAGGACGGGCACGCGGCACCTGACCCGAAATACACGTGGGGCCCGCCGAGGCGGGCCCCACACACCGCTGACCGAAGTCAGTCGCGAACTACCACTGGTTGGTGGCGCAGGCGACCGTTCCGTCGTTGCACTTCTTGACCGATGCGTCCTCACCACGGACGTAGGCGAACTGCCGACCCGAGGCGCTGCTCGTGCGGAGGTTGTAGGCGTCGCTGGTGACACCGGCGGTGGCGCCGTTGGTGACCTCGACAGCGATCTCGTCGTCCTTCGCGTCAATACCGGTCCAGACGTTGCCGGCCGACCACTTCATGTTCGGCTCGATCTTGACCATCTCGGTGGCGACGGTACCAGCGGGAACGCCGTGGGTGGTGTAGCTGAAGTCCTGGTACTCCGAGTAGTAGGACTCCATCGCGATCGCGCCGTTGCGAAGCAGCGACTTGGCGTTGCTGTCCTGCGCACCCTTCTTCTGACCGAGGAACGCCGGAATGGCGATCGCGGCAAGAATACCGATGATGAGCACGACGACGAGAAGCTCGATGAGGGTGAAACCCTCCTGGCCCTTACGGGACTTGATCATGTGAATCCTCCATGAGTACATGTCAGCGGCGATTGAGTTCACGCTGCTCTGGATGTCTTATCGGCAGCCCGGCCGCGTTTCTTGAGCAACGAGTTCGCGCCATGCGCTACGGTCCGCCAAAACCATCCCCGACGAGCAGATGACGACCTCCGCCACTTCGAAGAACCCTCTCCGTGACCCACGGGACAAGCGCCTGCCGAGGATCGCCGGTCCCTGCGGCATGGTCCTGTTCGGCGTGACGGGTGACCTGTCGCGCCGCAAGGTGATGCCGGCGATCTACGACCTCGCAAACCGCGGGCTCCTGCCGCCCGGGTTCTCGCTCGTCGGGTTCGCGCGGCGTGACTGGGCCGACCAGGACTTCGGCAAGATCGTCCATGACGCCGTGCGAGAGCATGCTCGGACACCATTCCGTGAATCGGTGTGGCGCAGCCTCGCCGAGGGCCTCCGTTTCGTGCCCGGCACCTTCGATGACACCGCCAGCTTTCAGCTCCTGTACGACACGCTCGCCGCGCTGGAGCGCGAACGTGGTACGGGCGGCAACACGGCCTTCTACCTCTCGATCCCGCCCGCCTACTTCGGGCAGGTCTGCCAGCAGCTCCAGGAGAGCGGCCTGGCGACCCCCCGTGACGGCACGTGGCGGCGCGTCGTCATCGAGAAGCCTTTCGGCCACGACCTGCAGAGCGCACGCAAGCTCAACCGGATCGTCGAAGGCGTCTTCCCCGCCGACTCGGTGTTTCGCATCGATCACTACCTCGGCAAGGAGACGGTGCAGAACCTGCTGGCATTGCGCTTCGCCAACCAGATGTTCGAGCCGATCTGGAACGCCAACCACATCGATCACGTCCAGATCACGATGGCCGAGGACATCGGCATCGGCGGTCGCGCCGGCTACTACGACGGCATCGGCGCCGCACGCGATGTGATCCAGAACCATCTGCTCCAGCTGCTGGCGCTCACCGCGATGGAGGAACCGATCGCGTTCGACGCCACCCATCTGCGCGCCGAGAAGGAAAAGGTGCTGGCCTCGGTTCGCCTGCCCGCCAACCTCGCCGCCGCCACCGCGCGCGGGCAGTACTGTGCCGGATGGCAGGGCAGCACCCCGGTTGTCGGCTTCCTGGAGGAAGACGGGGTCCCGAAGAGCTCGACCACGGAGACCTTCGCGGCCTGCAAGCTCGAAGTGGATACGCGACGATGGGCCGGGGTCCCGTTCTACCTGCGCACGGGCAAACGGCTGGGCAAGCGCGCCACGGAGATCGCGGTGGTGTTCAAGCGGGCGCCGCACCTGCCGTTCACCGACACGCAGACCGAGGAGCTCGGCCAGAACGCCCTCGTGGTTCGCGTGCAGCCCGACGAGGGCATCACCATCCGCTTCGGCTCGAAGGTCCCCGGCGCGCAGATGGAGGTGCGCGATGTCACCATGGACTTCGGGTATGGAACGGCGTTCACCGAATCGTCCCCGGAGGCGTACGAGCGGCTGATCCTCGACGTCCTGCTCGGCGATCCTCCCCTGTTCCCCCGTCACGAAGAGGTGGAGCTGTCCTGGCGGATCCTCGACCCGATCGAGCGCTACTGGGCCCGCCAGGGCAAACCGGAGCCCTATGCCAGCGGTGGCTGGGGGCCAGCGAGCGCCCACGCGATGATGCGGCGCGACGGTCGTGCGTGGAGGATCCCGTGATCATCGACCTTCCCGACACCAGCACCGGCGCGATCGGCCAGCGTCTGGTGCGGCTGCGCAACGAGAACGGGGCGATGGCGCTTGGGCGCGTGCTCACCCTAGTCATCGTGGTCGACGAGGACCGCGCCGAGAGCGCCATCGCGTCTGCGAACGAGGCCTCCTACATGCACCCGTGCCGCATCATCGCGGTGGTACGGGGCAACCGCCGCGGCGCCCGTCGCCTGGATGGCCAGATCCGCGTCGGGGGCGATGCGGGCGCCGCCGAGGTGGTGGTCGCCCGCCTCTACGGCGAGCTCGTCCACCACGGAGCGGCGGTGGTCGCCCCTTTGCTGCTCCCCGACTCGCCCATCGTCGGCTGGTGGCCAAACGTCGCACCGAACGACACGTCAGACGATCAGATCGGCACGATGTGCCAACGCCGCATCACCGACGCCGCCGTCGCCACGAACACCCTCACCGAGATCAAGCGCCGCGGCGCGAACTACGCGCCCGGCGACACCGACCTGGCGTGGAGCCGCATCACGCGCTGGCGTGGGGTGCTGGCCGCGGCGCTCGATCAGGCCCCGTTCGACCCGCCGACGGGCGGAGTCGTCACCGGCGGGGTCGACTCCCCGTCCACGGACCTGCTCGCCGCCTGGCTGGCCGACCGTTTGCGCATCTCGCCGGTACGCGCGCGCACGCCCCGAGGCACCGGCCTCATCAGCGTCAAGCTGGAGCGCGTCTCCGGCAACCTCGAGCTGGTACGTCCGCTCGGAACGTCGATCGCGACCCTCACACACCCGTTGCAGCCCGAACGCCGTATCGCGATGGTGCGCCGCAGCGATGCCGAATGCCTGGCCGACGAGCTGCGCCATCTCGACCCCGACGAGATCTACCACGCCACCCTCGCGAAGGGACTGCGTCGGATCATCCAGCGCACCGCCCCCCGCGGCGCGGTCCTGCGCGCACACGCCGACTGATCACCGGGGCCGATCCGCCCGCACGCGCCCGACGGGCGACACCGCGGGGCTGCCCCGACAGCTGGAAGAATGCGATGAGACGACCACGGCGATCAGCGGGTGAGCAATGCAGCAACGACTTCGCGAGTACATCGACCAGATCCGTGACGAGGGCTACACGGTTCGCGACGATCACGGCTCCGACCCCGACCTCATCGACCCGGGCGGCAAGGCGGTGGAGACCTGGCGCGAGGACTACCCGTACGACGAGCGGATGGACCGCGACGAGTACGAGGTGCAGAAGTACCTGCTGCAGATCGAGCTGCTGAAGTTCCAGTACTGGGTGATCGACACCGGTCGCCGCCACGTCGTCGTGTTCGAGGGTCGTGACGCCGCCGGCAAGGGGGGCACGATCAAGCGCTTCATGGAGCACCTCAACCCGCGTGCCGCGCGGGTGGTCGCCCTGACCAAGCCGACCGAGACCGAGCTGTACCAGTGGTACTACCAGCGCTACGTGCAGCACCTGCCGACCGCGGGCGAGATCGTGCTGTTCGATCGCTCGTGGTACAACCGGGCCGGAGTCGAGCGGGTGATGGGCTTCTGCAGTGACGACCAGTACGCCCAGTTCATGCACCAGACACCGCTCTTCGAGGAGATGCTCACCGCGAGCGGCATCTCGCTGACAAAGTTCTGGTTCTCGGTGACCCAGCAGGAGCAGCGCACGCGCTTCGCGATCCGTCAGATCGACCCGGTCCGCCGCTGGAAGCTCTCGCCGATGGACCTGGAGTCGCTTGACAAGTGGGACGACTACGGCGCGGCGAAGGAGGCGATGTTCGCCCGTACCGACACCGACCACGCACCCTGGACGACGATCAAGAGCAACGACAAGAAGCGGGCCCGCGTCAATGCGATCCGCCACTTCCTGCACCAGTTCGACTACGAGGGGAAGGATACGTCCGTCGTCTTCGCTCCCGATCCGCGCATCGTCGGGCGGGGTCGCGACACCGTGGGCGACTGACCCCACCCGCTGTGCCCTTAAACGCGTGGGGCCCGCCAAAGGCGGGCCCCACAGCTGACCGAAGGTCAGGGACGAACTACCACTGGTTGGCGGCGCAACCGAGGGCGTCGGCACCGGCACCGAGGGCGGCGACAGCGGCGCCCTTACACTTCGCAACACGAGCGTTCTCGTTGCGGGTGTACGAGAAGTGCACGCCGGAGGCGCTGATGGTGTGCAGGATGTAGCGGTTGACGGGAGCACCGACACCGAACGTGCTGGTCGTGACCTCGATCTCGTCGGCCTTGGCCTGCGGCGAACCGGCGACGGCCGGCGTCCAGTCCATGTTCGGCTCGATCGCGGTAAGGTCGAGGTCCAGGGTCGCCGAGTTCGGCGCGAAGTCCTGGTTCTCCGAGTAGAAGGACTCCATCGCGATCGCGGCGTTCCGCAGCAGCGACTTGGCGTTGCTGTCCTGTGCGCCCTTCTTCTGGCCGAGGAACGCCGGAATGGCGATCGCGGCAAGAATACCGATGATGAGCACGACGACGAGAAGCTCGATGAGGGTGAAACCCTCCTGGCCCTTACGGGACTTGATCATTGAAAACCCTCCATGCGATTTCATGAGTACGGCGCGGTCAGGGGAGGCCGCGGTTACTTCTCATATCGGCACGTCGGTGCCCAACTTGAGTGCACGCGTGACATCTCGTTCGAAATGAGCGAGGGACCGGTCTCCCGGTCCCTCGAACACACGCGGATGCCGCGGACGGCTAGCCGCTCTGCTTGCCGATCTCCTGGATGACGGCGAACAGCGGCAGGTACATGGCGATGACGACAGTACCGACGATGCCACCGATGAAGATCATCATGATCGGCTCGAGAATCGACGTCAGCGCCTTCAGCTTGGCGGCGACCTCGTCGTCGTAGAAGTCGGCGATCTTGTGGAGCATCGTGTCGAGTGCGCCCGTCTCCTCACCCACTGCGACCATCTGGGTGACCATCATCGGGAAGACACCGAGGGTGTTGAGCGGACCGGCGAGGGACTCGCCCTCCTTGACGCGCTCCACCACCCGCTCCATCGGGTCGGACACCATGCGGTTGCCGGCGGTGCGGGCGGTGATGTCGAGCGCCTGCAGGATCGGCACGCCCGACGCCGTCAGCGTGCCAAGCGTGCGCGTAAAGCGCGCGACCGCCACCTTCCGGACGATGTCGCCGATCTGCATCGGGATCTTGAGCTTGAAGGCATCCCAAACCTTCTGGCCGCCGTCGCTGCGCTTCCAGCGCTTGAAGCCATAGACGAGGCCGAAGGCGCCGAGGAAGAACAGGTACCAGTGCGAACGCCCCGCGTTCGACAGGTCGATCATGAACTGGGTGAGCTTCGGCAGCTTCGCGCCCAGGTCGTCGAACATGCTCTTGAAGATCGGGATGATGAACAGGATCATCGCCACGAGAATCAAAAGCGCGAACGAGCCGATCATGACCGGGTAGACCATGGCGGACTTGACGGTGCGCTTGAGGTTGTCGTCCTTCTCCAGCTGCACCGCGACGCGCTCGAGCACCTCTTCCAGGTTGCCGCCGACCTCGCCGGCCTTGACCATGCTCACGAACAGGTCGCTGAACACGCGCGGGTGCTTGCCCATCGCGACCGACAGCGAGGTACCGACCTCGACATCGCCGCGCACGGCAGCGATCGTGGACTTCAACTTCGGGTTCGACGACTGGTCCTCGAGGATGTACAGGGCGCGCAGCAGCGAAAGGCCGCTGGAGATCATCGTCGCCAGCTGGCGGGCCATGACCGTGACCTCGCGGGCCTGAACCTTCTTGAACCGATCGAGGTTGATCTCGATGCCGCCGCCCGACTTCTCGTCGAGGTCGACGACCGACAGCCCGCGAACGCGAAGCGCCGCGGCCGCGGCGGCCTTGTTCTCGCCTTCGATCTCGCCTTCGGTGGTGGCTCCGGACCGATCACGGGCGGTGTAGACAAAAGTAGTGCTCATCGTCTATGCCCTCGCCGGTCGCGCGTTGGGTTGGGTCTTGCGCTGCGGGGCCGAACCGCCGCCAACCGATCCAAGGATGCGACGAAGCTCCTCGGGGCTGTGGCAGCGCTCGATCGCCATGTTGATGCCGACCTTGCCCGCGCGAACCAGCTCGGCGAGCGAGTAGTCCATGGTCTGCATGCCATGCGCGGAGCCGGTCTGCATGACGGAGTAGATCTGGTGCGTCTTGCCCTCGCGAATCAGGTTGCGGACGGCCGGCGTCGGGTTCAGCACCTCGCACACCACGGTTCGTCCACCCGAGACGGTCGGGATGAGCTGCTGGCAGCACACGCCCTGCAACGAGTTGGCGAGCATGACGCGCACCTGATCCTGCTGGTGTGGCGGGAACACGTCGATCACACGGTCGACGGTCTGGGGCGCGTCCGAGGTGTGGAGCGTGCCGAACACCAGGTGGCCGGTCTCGGCGGCGGTCATGGCGATCTGGATGGTCTCCAGGTCACGCATTTCGCCGACGAGGATCACGTCGGGGTCCTGACGGAGCACGCTGCGAAGCGCGTTCTGGAAGCCGTGGGTGTCGGCTCCCACCTCGCGCTGGTTGATCATCGCGCGCTTGTGGCGGTGGAGGAACTCGATCGGGTCCTCGACCGTCATGATGTGGACGGCACGCTTTTCGTTGATCTCGTTGATGATCGACGCGAGCGTCGTCGACTTCCCCGAACCGGTGGGCCCGGTCACGAGGATGAGGCCACGGGGGCGCGTGGTCCATTCGTGCAACGAGGCCGGAAGCTTCAGCTCTTCGAGCGTCTTGAGCGCGGTCGGCACGAGCCGGAACGCGGCGCCCAGCGACGAACGCTGGTAGTAGGCGTTCACACGGAAGCGGGCGCGGCCGGGGACCGCGTACGAGAAGTCGATCTCGAGCTCGGTCTCCAGCTTCTGCCGCTGGCTCTGGTTGAGGATGCCGTACACGAGCTCCCGGGTGTCCGGGGGCCGCAGGACCGGCATGTCGAGGCGCTCGAGCGATCCGCTGACGCGGATGGTGGGCGGCGAACCCACCGACAGGTGAAGGTCGCTGGCGCCCCGTTCGAGGACCTGGGTGATGATGTCTGCGAAATCGGCCAAAGCCTTGGTTCCTTCCTCGCGTCACGGGCCATGCGGCCACTGGACGTTCCTATGCCACGGTGCGGGCGAGTTCCTCGAGGGTCGTACGCCCTGACAGCACCTTGATCAACCCGTCCTCGCGGAGGGTCCTCATGCCTTCCTTGCGCGCCTGGGCGGCGATCTGCGCACCCGACGCCTCCTGCAGCGCCAGATGGCGCGTCTCCTCGCTCATCACGAGGAACTCGTACATGCCGAGACGGCCCTTGTATCCGTTGCTGCACTTCGCGCAGCCGGGGCCGGCCTCGTAGATCGGGGCCGGGTCCGGCAGGCCGCGCGGCAGCGTCTTGGTCTCGCCGATCTCCATGAGCTTCTCATGGGTGACGGTGGTCTTCACGCGACACTCGGGGCACAGCTTGCGGGCCAACCGCTGCGCGAGGATACCGATGATGGCCGATGCCGAAAGGAACGGCTCCACGCCCATCTCGGTGAGTCGCGGCAGCGCGCCGGCGGCGTCGTTGGTGTGCAGCGTGCACAGCACGAGGTGGCCCGTGAGCGCCGCTTCCACGGCGATCTGGGCGGTCTCGCGGTCACGCACCTCACCGATCATCACGATGTCGGGGTCGCAACGCAGGATCGAGCGCAGACCGGCGGCGAACGTGAGGCCCGCCTTCATGTTGACCTGAACCTGGTTGATGCCCTGCAGGCGATACTCGACCGGGTCCTCGACGGTGATGATGTTCTTGCCGGGCTCGTTCAGCTGGTTCAGCGTGCCGTACAGGCTGGTGGACTTACCGGAGCCGGTCGGCCCGGTGATCACGACGGCGCCGTACGGACGGCGATAGGCCTTCTCGTAGGCCGACAGCACGTCCGGTTCGAAGCCCACCTGCGACAGCTCGAGCATGACGTTGCTCTTGTCGAGGATGCGGATGACGATCTTCTCGCCGAACACGGTCGGCAGCGTCGCGATGCGCAGGTCGAGCGACTTGCCGCCGACGTTGATGCCCACGCGGCCGTCCTGCGGCACGCGGCGTTCGGCGATGTCGAGGTCGGCCATGATCTTGATGCGGCTGGCGACGCCGTTGGCGAGCTGGCGCGGAACCTGGGTGATCTCCTTCAGCACGCCGTCCACACGGAAACGGATCAGCATGGAGTTCGCCTGAGGCTCGATGTGGATGTCCGACGTGCCGAGGTCCACGGCCTGGCTGATGATCCAGTTGACGAGCTTGACGACCGGCGCGTTGTCGGTCTCGTTGCGCAGGTCCTCGACGCTGCCGCCGCTGAAGTCGTCATCCTCGACGATGCCGATGATGTCGTCCACGCGGTTGGTGCTGGCCAACAGCTGCTGGACTTCGTCCTTCGTGGCCCGCGCCGGCCGGATCGTGTGGCCGCTGACGATCTGCAGGTCGTCGATGCCCTGCAGGTTGGTCGGGTCGACCATGGCGACCACGAGCATGCCGTCGGCGTCGAAACGCACCGGCACCGCGTTGTAGCGCCGTGCGGTCTTCTCGTCGATGAGCGCTGCGACGCTGGGGTCCACCCCGTCCTTCGGGTTGAACACCCCCATACCCATCTGCAGGGCCATGGCGCGGTCGATCTGTTCACGCGTGACCTTGCCGGCAGCCATCAGGATCTCGCCCAGCTTGCGCCGGTCGGTCGTCTGGCGGGCGAGCGCCTGCTCCACGTCCTCGGGACGCACGAAGCCCAGCCGGATGAGTGCTTCGCCCAACGGCACGCCGCGCACCTGCGGGCGGCCGGCCTGGGCAGGCTTGGCCGTGGTCCCGTTCGCCCCCTGCAGTGGCGGCGTTCCGGGCTGCCCTGCACGCGGGCGCACAGGTGGGGAGGCTGGGGTCGAATTGCTCATCGTGTGGTGGATCGGCGGGATCGGGGCGAACCTTTACGTTCTGTCAGCAATCGGCCGAACGCGGTCGACCGACATGGATCGACGCCCGCACCGGCCCTGCGCGACGACCGCGCGTACAGGCGCGCACAATCGCGCCGGCGATCTGCTCGATTGGCAGCACGTCGTCGGCGACGCCCGTTTCGACGGCGGCTCGCGGCATGCCCCACACCACCGACGAGTCCTCGTCCTGGGCGATGATGCGACCCCCGGCGCGATGCATGTCGGCGAGGCCGTCGCAGCCGTCCCGTCCAATGCCGGTGAGGATGACCCCGAGGCCCGAGGAACCGTAGACGTCGCCGATCGAACGAAACATCGGCGTGGCCGACGGGCGGTGGCCGCTGACGGGGGGGTCGGCCACCAATCGGATCCGGCGGTGTGCCGTGAGGGTGAGGTGCGACCCGTTGGGAGCCAGCAGCACCTGCCCGGGGGTCGGCGGCTCGCCGTGACGGGCAAGGCGCACTTCGAGCGGCGACACGGTATCGAGATACGACGCAAAGCCGGCATCGAAGCCGGCGGCGATGTGCTGCACCAGCACGATCGGGACCGGCAGGTCGGGCGGCAGGCTTCGCACGATGGCGCCGACGGCTGCCGGCCCCCCGGTGGAGGCGGCGATGGCGACGATGTCAACCCGCTGGGGGCGGGGGTGCGGCGCTGCCACAACCGGCGCGGGCGACTCGGCGCCGGGTCGTGCCCGGCGTGTGACCATCTTGAGGCCGTAGACCGACCTGATGGCATCGATGAGTTCGGCCGCAATCGCCTCGCCGCCGGGAACGTTCAGCCCGACCGGCTTCCGCAGCACCATCATGGCGCCCGCATCGATTGCCCGAAACGAGCGGGCGATCTCGGCCGGCTCGTGGGCGCTCACCATCACGATCGGCTTGGGTGTGCTGGCCATGATGGCGGCGGTCGCCTGGTAACCGTCCATGACCGGCATGCGGATGTCCATCGTGAGCACGTCCGGATCGAGTTCATCGACCAGCCGGATCGCCTCGGCGCCGTCGCCGGCCTCCCCCACCACCCGCAGGTCGGGGTGACCAGAGACGATGTGGGCGATCAGCCGCCGCGCGACGACCGAGTCGTCAACGACGAGGACGTTGACCATTGCGCGATCCGTTCGCGGTGACGAGGCGCCGAACGGTTTCGAGCAAACCCTCCTGGCTGAACGAGCTCTTCACGATGTAGGCGTCGGCGCCGGCCTCCATGCCACGGGCGTGGTCGTCCGGCGCATCGAGCGACGTGACGAGCACGATCGGCGTGTCGCGCAGCTGGACATCGGCGCGAATCTGCTGCGTGAGTGCGAGGCCGTCCATGTTCGGCATGTTGACGTCCGAGACGACAAGGTCCACCGGCGACAGGTGCAGGCTGCGCAGCGCCTCGACGCCGTCGGCGGCGACGTGGACCGCGTACCCGGCGGCCTCGAGGATGCTCTTCTCGAGCATCCGCGTCACGATCGAGTCGTCCACCACCATCACCGTGCCCATACGGGCGGACGCGGAACCTGGCGCATTGGCTCCCGGTCCCCCCGGTCGCTCCACCAGGCGATCGACACGAGCCGCGGTGCGCACCGCCGAGCGCACCAGGTCCGACGTGTTCAGCACCACCACGACCTCGCCCGACGCCAGGACGGTGGCGCCTGCGGCGTGGCGCACCCGCTCGAACGGCTTGGGCAGCGGCTTGACGACGACGTCCTGTGTACCCAGCAGCTGATCGACGGCGACCCCCAGCCGGCGCTCCTCGGAGCCCACGATGACGACGGGCCGCCTGACGCCGTGCGCCTCCTCGTCGCTGGGCAGCTGCAGCACGTCTTCCAGGCGGACGAGCACCACGGGACCGTCGTCCAGCACGATCATCTCGCGGCCCTGAGCACGTCCGATGTCCTTCCGGGCAGCCGACACGATGCGGGTCACTGCGCCGATCGGCAGCGCGTAGGTCATGCCCGAGATCTCGATCAGCAGCGCCTGGGTCGTCGCGACCGACAGCGGCAGGCTGAGTGTGAACGTCGTGCCGGCGCCGAACTCGCTCGCGACGTCGACCATGCCGTTCAGCCGTTCGACGGTCTCACGGACCACGTCCAGGCCCACGCCGCGTCCGGATACGTCGCTGACCGTGGCCATGGTCGAGAAGTTCGGCCGAAAGACCAGGCGCAGGATGTCGCGCTCGCTCATCACGCGCAGCTGATCGTCGGAGACCAGACCGCCGCGCACCGCCGTCTCACGCACCTGCCCCACGTCGATGCCCGCGCCGTCGTCGGACATCGCAAGCAGCAGCGAGCCACCACGCTGCGCCGCCGCGAGTCGCAGCGTGGCACGCCGTGCTTTGCCGCCGGCCTCGCGGACGTCGGGCGTCTCGACGCCGTGATCCACGGCGTTGCGGATGAGATGCGTCAGGGGGCTGCGAATGTGCTCCAGCACCGAGCGATCGACCTCGGTGTCGCCACCCTCGACCTCCAGCTGCACCTCCTTGCCGAGGTCGCGCGCCAGGTCGCGCACCATGCGGTGCAGGGGGTCGAAGACGGTCGACACCGGCAACATGCGCGTGCGGCGAACCTCGTCTTCGATGTCGGTGGTCACCTGGCCGAGGCGGCGCTCGTCGGTCTCGATACCGGAGCGCAGCTCCGCCACCTGGCGTGAGAGCTCGTGCAGCCTCTGGTCGTTCTGCGCGAGGGCCGGCAGCAGGCGCCGAAGCTCCGGGAGGAGGTCATTCGCCGTCGCGGTGTCGTCACGCAGGGCGGCCGCGACCTTCTGGTACTGCGGGCGCACCCGCCGCCAGGTGTCCTGCCAGGCCGACACGACCTCTTCGAGCGCGCGGACCTCGGTGGTGCGCCGGCCGGTGCCGATGCGGGTGACGACGAGCTCGCCGACGCGAGCCATCAGGGAATCGAGCTTCGCGGTCGACAGGCGCACCACCTCGTCCGCTCCGCCGTCGGCACGCTGCGGGACACGTGCAGTTGGCGCAGACGGTGGCGCGACGACGGTCGCGACGGCGGCCACCGGCGGGTGTGCCGGCGCCGATGCCACCGAGCCCACCGGACTGGCGGCAGGCGGGGCAGCGGTCGCGGGCGACCAGGGGACGTTGTGCAGAAACGCATCCGCGCGCGGCGACGGCGGGACGGCGTACGGCGAGTCGGCAGGCTCGAACGGGCGCTCCGCGGCTGCGGCGGGCGCCTCCACGGACTCGGGTCGGGTGGTCGTCTCCGCGACGTCCGCAGCGACTGGGGCAGGCGTCCCACCGGCGATCGCGGCGAGCACCGCCTCGACGTCCACTTCGGCCCGCTCACCGCGCTGGCCGGCGAGAATCAGCGCGCGCATCGCGTCGAGCCCGCCGTAGCCACGGTCGTAGATGTCCTGTGCGATGTCCGGTTGGGTTGCGGCGACGCCGAAGTGCGTCTCCAGCGCGTGGGCCAGCCGGCTGACGTCGGGCAGGTTCACGGCACCGGCCGAGCCCTTCAGCGTGTGCAGCTCGCGCATGAGGTCGGCGAACAGCTCGCTGCGCAGGTCCCTGTCGGCGGTCTGCTCGATGCCCAGCAGGCGCTGATCGATCGCCGTCAGGCGCTCGTCGGCCTCACCGCAGAACACGGTCATCAACTCGCGCATGAAGTCGCTGTCGGTCGGCTGCATCGGTGCCTCGGAATGGTGGATGGCCGGGGAGGATCGGCTGGGCAATCATCGGCAGGTACGCGGGACGGCATTACAACCCGTCCGCCAGGCCGATCAGCTCAGGTCGAAGCCCTCCTGCACCACGAGCGCACGATCCGACAGCAATGCCTCAACGTCCAGCACGGAGATCAGGTCGCGTGTCAATCCGACGTGGATCTCCGCTCGGTCGGCGCTGCGTTCCACGAGCGGCGGACCGATGTCGGTGGCCTTGAGGGAGCGCACCTCCACGACCTCGTCGACCCGCACCCCGATCGTCAGGTTGGCACCGCTCACCAGCACCAGTTGCGGGTTCGCGTCCCCGGTGGCGCCCTGCACCCCCAGATACCGGCGCAGATCGAGCACCGAGTAGAGGTTGCCGCGCAGGTTGGCCAGCCCGAGCCAGAACGGCGGCGTGGCCGACAGCGCCGTCACACGCTCCAGCGGCTTGATCTCGCGCACGTTGTCGATCGGGATCGCGTAGCGCTCACGTCCGAGTCCGAGGATCACGAACGTCGCGGTATCGCCGAGCTCCTCGTCCTCGGGCGACTGTGCGAGCGCGGCCGCGCGCTCCTCCAGGATGCGCTGGATCTCGTCGGGATCGGTGATTGTCGCGCTGTCGTTCACGTGGTCACCTCGTGGTGCAGGAGTTGGCGACGAATCTCGGCCAGGTGACGCAGTCGGCCTGCGGTGAGACCCTCGTCCGCGTCGATCATGGCCTCGTCGTCATGCGATTCCAAGAGCTCGACCGCGCGATCCAGCGACGTGCGGGCGCGGTGGTGCTGGCCCATGGCGTCGAGCAGCGAGGCCAGGGAGACGTAGGCGAGCACGCACCCGGGGTCCAGGTAGGCGGTACGTCGCAGTGCGTCGAGTGCCTCCGCCTGTCGTTCCAGGCCCTGCAGCACGAGGGCGTGAACGTAGTGGGCACCGACGGCGAGCGGGCTGCGGGCCAGCGCCCGGATGATCAGACGCTCGGCGGTGGCGTATTCGGTGGCACCCGCCAGCAGCCGTGCGGCGACGACCAGCGGCGTGGGGTCCTGCGGGTTGCGATCGGCCTCGGCGTCGAGCATCGTGATCGCCCGGTCGCGATCGCCTGCGGCGAACACCTGGCGCGCCGCGACGATCGCGTCGCTGCCGAGCCCCGCATCCGCCGGCGGTGCGACCGCCGCGGCCGACGCAAGGTCGGTCGGCGGCGGCGACGCCACCGCCTGACCCGGCTCGGGCTCGACCGGCAGCCATGGACCGAGCGTCCCCGTGCCGCGGTGGGTGCTGCCGGCGCGCTTGCGATAGAGCACAGCCATCGGCAGGTCGTGGGGGTCGAACAGCGCGCGGAAGATCGGCATCGGCGACTCGGCGTGACCGGCGATCATCCAGCCGCCCGGCGCGAGCGCCGCCTCGAGCCGCACCACGACGGCCTCGATCGTCTCGGGCCGGAAGTAGATCAGCACGTTGCGGCACAGCACGAGATCCATCGCCTGGACGGCGCGTGCCGCCCAGGACGCGTTCTCGTCCACGAGGTTCAGGTACTCGAAGCGCACCATGTCCCGAATTGCCGGCGCCAGGCGGAAACGGGACCCGTCGGGCTGGAAGTACCGCCGCCGGATCGCCTCTGGCACGCCGCGGAACGACCATTCCCCGTAGCACGCGGTCCGGGCCTTCTCGAGTGCGTCGGCGTTGATGTCGGTGCCGAGGATCGTGATGTCCCAGCTGGCGCGCTCGGTCAGCAGCATGTCGATCGCGATGGCCACCGAGTAGGCCTCTTCCCCGGTCGAACAGCCGGCACTCCAGATACGGATCGTGCGGTCGTGCGCGTGGCGCGCGATCAGGTCCGGCAGCACCACGGTGCGGATCGCATCGACCTGCGGGTGATTGCGGAAGAAGTGCGTCTCCCCGATCGTCAGGGATGCGACGACGTCGGTCAGCGCGGCCGTGTTGCGCGGCTCGGAGAGAAAGGCGGCCAGCTCGCCGACGCTCGCGAGGCCGTGGAGTTCCATCGCGGCCTGGATGGGCCGTTCGATGCCGGCACGTCGCCCTTCGGGGAAGTCGATGCCCCCGAAGTCACGGATGACCGCGAGCAGTCGCTCCACATCGTGTCGCTGTGCGTCCAGGGTCACTCCGGGACCGGGATGAGCTGTTCGGCTCCGCCGGCGATGGTGTCCACGTCGGCCACCCGGACCAGCCGCGAGCCGATGCGGGCCACCGCAGTCACCAGACCGCCCTCGGCCGCGTCGAAGAACCCGTCGCGCGGGAGATCGTGCAGCTCGGTGATCGAGTCGGCGATCAACCCGACCAGCGCGCCACTCGAGGTGCGCGCGATGATGATCGGGGTGGCAAGACCGCGCTGAGGTGTTCCGAGCCCGAAGCGCACGCGCAGATCGACGATGACGGTGGGTCGCCCGCGCAGGTTGATCATCCCGGCCACCCACGGCGGAGCCTCCGGCATGGCGGTGATCGCCACCATCCGCAGTACCTCCCGCACCGAAGCCGTCTCGATCGCGTGCGCATGCCCATCGAGCGTGAACACGATGAGCGGAACGATCTCTGAAGCGCTCGCAAGGTGTGGGGGCACTGTGAACTCCATCGGGAACGGCCGTGCTGCGATGGGGTATCGGCTCCTTCTCACCCGACCTCAACACCCTCGTCCACCTGACGCGCAGGGAAGAGTTGCCGCCGAAATCTCAAGTCGTGCGCCCCCCCGCCGATGATGGGGAGGATTCGCCGCCGTGCGTCATTTGCAGGAGACCCCCTGATGGAGCTGTTCACCGACCTTCCCCAGACCACCCAAATCGGCATCGGACTTGCCGTTCTGCTCCTGCTGACGGTCCTGATTGCGGCTGCGATGCGTCAGCGTCATGCGGTCGCGGTGAAGCCGGCCGACGAGGCGAATCGCAGCGAGCGGAGGCGGCGCAGCATGCGGCGCGCCGAGAAGGGTGTCGACAAGACCCCGCGCCGCAAGCGGCGCAAGCTGGCACAGGAGGCCGCCCACGCGATGGGTGGGGCGCAGGCCCCTTCGGGCGCGGCCAGCGAGGTCCCCGCGACGACCGCCGCACCCGTTGCCCACACCGATCCCCTGGTCGCCACCGCCGAGGCGCCGAGCGCAGCCGAGGTCGCCGCAGCGGTGGTCGACGTGAAGGACGAGGACCCCTACGTCACGGTGGAGTCGGCCCCGGCGGTGCCCGTCGCCGCCGGTGCGGTGGCCCAACCGGGCTGGCCGAGCCCCGGTGAGTTGGCGTCGGGCTTCGACCCGGACGCCTTCGATCCGCTCCCGCCCGAGGAAGAGCACTTCATCCACGACCCCGCGGCGGTCGCGGAGGCGGCTGTGGAGCCGGTCGCGAGCGACGACACACAGGTGATCGCGATCGCTGACGGCGGCGACGACTGGGACAGCGACGACGAGTTCGACCCGGCCACGGGCTGGATCGACGAGGATGTGTCGGTCTCGACCTCCGCTGCGATCTGGGGTGACTCCCCGGCCGACGTGGAGGCCGACGCCGGCGGCCCTGCCGACGTGCGCGCGTACGACGCCGACCACACGGTGCTCGCGGGCGATGCCGAGTGGGATGACGACAGCGACGAGGACGCGCGACAGCTGGACGCCGCCTTCGCGATCGATGGCATTCCAACCGACGCGGTGGCGGCACCGGATCCCGTCCAGGACGAAGCCGTCGCGTGGCTCGACGATGACGACGCGTGCGAGGCCGATGCCCAGGCCGCGGCGCCGGAGCCGATCGCTCCGGAGCCGATCGCAGCGGGCGAGGACGACTGGACCGAAGGCGACGACGCGGTTGCCTGGTCAGGCGATGACTGGTCGGACGTTGCGGCTCCGGACGAACCCGCGCTGGCGATCGAGCCCGACGACGCACCCGAGGCCGAGTTTCCCGCCGACGAGGAGTCCGGTGCGGCCTTCGACGCGGAGGCGGACCTGGCCGTCCCGTTCCCGCTGCCGGGCACGCTGCCGGCCCATGAGGCGACCGCGGTCGACATGCTGACCCCCGAGCCGATGCCCGCCCTGAGCGGTCGCATCGACGCAGGCCCGAGGGCCCCCGTGGTCATCGATCTGGCGAGCCTCGTCGCCCACGGCGATCGTGTGCAGGTCGTCATCGAACACGACGAGCACGGCAACGGCGTGCGCCTGCGATTCGAGACCGCGCCCGCGACGCAGGCCGCAGCGACGGCGGACGCCTCCGCAACCCCGGACGCCGAGCCTCCCCACAACGACGCGACCGCAGCGGTGGGCGATGGCGAGCCCACGGCCGAGGTGCGCGAGCCCACCGTGGCCGAGATCGTCGACACGTTCCCGACCGCCGATCCAGCGCCGAGTGTCGCGCACGAGCCCCTCAACGTGCCGTTCCTGATGGGCGAGGCACCGGAAGCCGCGGAGCGCACGGGCCCCTGGGAGCCCGTGGACCAGGAAGACACCGCCGTCGAAGACGGCGCGTTGGACGTGCTCGACCACGACGGTGAGATCTCCGTCGAAGTGGCCCCGGACGCCCGGATGGATGACCCGACCCGCATCCTGGCCGACATCCGCGCCCGGTTGGCCGCGCTCGACGCCC
>WBZQ01001184.1_pt1 | contig 18615 bp, 16 predicted proteins | sample 5204251 | NCBI WGS metagenome assembly WBZQ01 (sample SAMN12412402, study PRJNA552823) | activated sludge metagenome | isolation source: activated sludge from nitrification reactor of wastewater treatment plant... | place: USA: Virginia | collected 2017-09 | reverse complement strand
ACACCGAGCCCACGCACGAAGGAGGAGCAGCATGGGGCTCGTTAAACGGAACAATATCTGGTGGATGTCATTTACGTTTCAAGGGCAGCAGGTGCGACGATCGACCGAAACCTCGGACAAAAAGCTGGCCGAAGCTATTCTCAGTAAAGTCAGGGTGCAGATTGTGGAAGGAAAGTACTTTGACAAGCCCAAAGAGGAAGCCAGGACATTCCGAGAGTTGATGGATCGGTATCTGCGGGAGCATGCCAGCCGACGGTCGGGCTACCGTCGTTATGTGAACATGGTCACGAATCTGACCGCGCATTTTGGCAATCCCAAGTTGGAGCACGTGACACCCAAAACGATCGTCGCCTATAAGAACAAACGGTACGCGGATGGGGTCACCCCGGCCACGATCAATCGCGAATTGGCGCTCCTGAAGAAGGCCTTCAATTTGGCCTGTCGCGAATGGGAATGGACCAAGGACAATCCGGTCTGCCGGGTGTCGATGGAACGGGAAAACAATACGCGGGATCGATGGCTGACGTGTGAGGAGGAACAACGCCTCCTTGCGGCTTCAGCGCCGTGGTTACAGGAAGTGATCGTGTTTGCGATCCATACCGGGATGCGATGTGGGGAAATTCTCCATCTCACATGGGCCGGTGTGGACCTCAATCGACGAACCGCTACGGTGTTTAAATCGAAGAACGGGGAGCGGCGGACGATTCCGCTCAGTCACACCCTCGTGCAGGCGCTTCAGAACAAGGCCAGCAGCCGCCGCATGGATTCGGAATTAGTGTTTACGACCGCGGCACACACACCCTTGGATGCTCCGAACCTACGACGGAGTTTCCGGTTAGCGCTCAAGCATGGCCAGGTGTCGGATTTCCGATTCCATGATTTGCGCCATACCTGTGCGACTCGCATGGTGCAGGCGGGTGTGGACTTGTACAAGGTCCAACGGATTCTGGGGCATAAGTCGCCGATGATGACGCAGCGGTATGCGCACCATTATCCGGAAAGTTTGCGGGATGGAGTGGCGATTTTCGATGCGGGAAGGTCGTTTAGCACAAATTTAGCACAAGCGGGGAGTCGGCCAGAGAAGGTTTCGCTAACCTGTTGAAAAATTGGTGCCCCCGACACGAATTGAACGTGCGACCCGCGGTTTAGGAAACCGCTGCTCTATCCAACTGAGCTACGGGGGCGTCGTCGTACGATACTGAAAGACGGTGAGATTGTCTACAGCATGGCGTGCCTCCGAAGGGAGGTGAGCACCTCCGGAGGCTCGGCATGCATCAAATCGAAATGTCGGATTATCGCTGGTTGGCTTGGTCGCGCTTGCAGCTCTCTTCGGCCAGCATCCGCTGACCCACCGACCCGTCTTTCGGGATACGAGACATGCAGGCTTCCAGAGTATCTCCGGCTGCTCCGGCTGCGGCGCGGTTACCGCTCTTCGCGGCGGCGTTTCCTGCGATCGCCTGGCGGAGGGTTTCATCCCTCTGACAGCTCTCTTCAGCAATCATACGCGTCCCCGCGGTGCCTCCGGATGGGATGCGGCCGAGGCAGGACTGGAGGGAATCATAAGCCTGAGTGGCGGCCTTCATCGACCCACTCGCCGATGCAGCTTGCGTCGATCCGCCGCTGGTCATGGTTTCTTCCGTCGCACAGGCACTGAGCAAAAGCAAAGATAAGGACAGAACAACGGCACCGTGAGAACGCGAGTACATCATTGAAGGATCCTCCTTGATCAAGAGCGATGGGCGCACAGTAGCATACTCCCCCTCTTCCTGGAAACACCTCTCCGAGCGGTTTAGGGCGGTGTTTCCGGGCCGCTGGCGAGGAGGGCGAGCCGCGAGGGGATCTGGGTTAAGAGGTCGGGGCGGACCTGAAACACGCCGGGTATGCGGTGGCCAATGGCATACACGAGTCCTCCCGATTGGTTGCCGAGAGCCAGGCGTCCAGCCACGCGACCGTCTTTTCCGGTGGCGACAAATTCGGCGACCGGCGCGACGAGTCCATAGGGCGCCAGTGGGCCGACTTGCTTGAGCACACGTTCTTCGGCCGGAAGATTCACGATTCGGCTGACGAGGAGATCGGCGACGTCCTGCCGCAGTTTGTCCGTCGGCTGATCCTCGAGCATCCACCCATCGCGGTCGTGTACCAGCGTGTACTGCTCTTCTCGCGTCTTAATGGCGAGCAGGGCAATGTCGCCGGTTTCTACTCCGAGTAGCCGTTTGTCCTGCAGCGCAAACAGGTCTTTCGTCAATTCTTTAATCACAGAGGGACTGATTTTATAGATGGGGCCGTCCGGGGCGGTTTGCGCAAAGGCTTCGCCACTGGTCGGATCGGGTTGGAATAGACGAACGACCTGGTCAGCCCCGGCGGCATGCACGGTGACTTTTATCTTCGGCTTCGTCAGCAATGGCGCGAGCTTCTCCCGCTCAGGTCCTGGATCGACGATGGCCAAGGCCTTGAGGTCTTCTAACCGAAAGAGGAGGGCTTGGACTTCCGTGCGATCTGCCTCTGCCTCGATGGGGTAACGGATTTTCCACTTCTTCTTCGGTTTCTCCTCGATCCCATACAGCACGATTTCCGTGGTTGGGTAAGTGAGACGGAGTTGCTCGGTCTCCTGCTGATTGAACTGCAACAACTCTTTCCGCCGGAAGGAGAGGAGGGTTCGGTTCAGAAAGTCCTTCGGCGCCAGGTCGGTCAGAAGGACCGCCTCATCCGACGCTCGCAGTGCATAGAGGGTGGACGAAAGGGGGCCGGCGTCTCCAATGGAGAGCGTTTCGCTGCGATCCCCAGCGGTCACGGTCACGACTGTTGAGGGATGATCCAGGCCGAAGGGCGTCAATGAGGCCGGATGGGTTTCGACAAGTCGAGAGACCTTCCCCGTGACGAGGGCGCGGAGCAGCGCCTGAACCTGTCGTTGATCGGCGTCTGTTTGAATCGGCGCGGTAATGCCCCAGGGATGGCCAGGGTTCTGGCTCAGCACCACTTCCCCCGAGTGGCTGCGGACCCGCAACGCCGTGATCTGGGCTTGCTCAAACGGCAGGATTTGTTTGGCCTGGGTTGCGGTGACGAGTTCCGTGCGTTGTTCGGGCAGTTCGACGAAGTAGAGGTACAGGCCGAGCCCTGCGAGGACGCCTGCCATGAGGACTGTCGGCCAATAGCGCGCCATGGCCTACAAGCGACGCCGTTTCCGCCAGACCAGGAGGCCGCAGAGCACGGTCATGGCTGGAAGGAAAATCACCTGGACATAGAGCAGAATCCGCTCCTGGAGCGGATTCGGCGTAAACGGTCGAACCGCCGGGTCCTTCGGGGTGAGTGAAATCAAGTCACGCTCTTCCGACAGCCAACCCACGGTGCGCTGAAAGAAATCACTGTTGCCGACGAAGTTAATGAACCCGTTGCTGGCAAAGGCGGAATTACCGACAACGACGACGGCAGGGCGAGGCTTGCCGTCCTCAGGGGCCTGTTTGGGCGTCAACGCGGCGGCGAGCGCCAAAGGCCCTTGCACATCTTCTTTTTCGTCATAGCTGACGACGCGACCTTTCATATCCGTTTCGGCCCAGCTGCGTGGCGACGTGCGCGCCAGGGGCACATAGTCCCAGTCTTTGCCCTGTTCTTCGTGAAAGATCAGGTGGCGAGCCAACGGGAACAGCACCGCAGCGGTCAGTTCGTGGGTGATTTCGTGGTCGGTGAACGTGCGCACCAATAGGGCTGTCAGGTCGCCCTGTGCGAGCCGGTCCTGCAAATCGACGAGGACCCCAGGCCCCAGTTCCAGGCCCCAGATCTTCAGCAGGTCATCCATGCTCGATTGCGTGTCTGGATCGAGCAAGACCAGGAGGTGGCCGCCCTTTGCGACATAGGCCTGAATGCGCTCCTTCTCTTCCTTGGTGATGGCGCGTCGAGGCCCTGCGACGATCAGGACGTCCGTGTTGCTCGGCACAGCCGGTTCTTGCAGCAAGGTGACGGTGCCGATCTCGTAGCCTTGTTTTTCCAGTACTTCCTTCGTGAGCGCCATTCCGCCGCGGTCTTTGTCCTCCAGGCTCCGCTCACCGTGGCCCTCTAAAAAGACGATCCGCTTCTTGCTGTCTTTCGAAACCCGCACAAGGGCACCGGTGATCTCGACTTCTGCCGGCGAGGTGATGCGAACAGATTGCGGACCGCTTTCGAAAATGGCCACATCGGTTCGGGTGACGCCGTAATTTTGCGCCACCTTCGGTTGGCGTTCGGGGTCAATGAATTGCACCGTCAACTTGGGGCTCGCCTGACGATAGCTATCCAGGCGCTCTTTATACGCCTGATAACCGGGGTCTTTTTCCCGTGTAAACACGGTGACGCTGATCTCGCGCGGCAGATTTCGCAGGACGCGATAGGTTTCCGGGGCGAGCGTGTAGTTTTGATTTTCAGAGAAGTCCCAGCGGATCGAATGCCGGGCAACCAAGAAGTTCACGATGGCCAGGATAGCCAGAAACAATGTCACCATCAGCGCGCTGTTGGCGCCCATTCGTGTGGACCGTTGCGATGAGAACCGTTTCACCTGATCAAAATGGGTGGCAAACGCCCAGATGAAGCAGGCAAGCGCCAGTCCTTCCAGGAGCGTAACGAGCCATAGCTTGTCGGGGACCAGGGAATAGGCAATGACGCCGGCGATGGCCAGACCGGTTCCGATGGCACCAATGGGGAGCGGATGACGCGTCATTTCCATCGTGATGAATCCACAATGCGGTGCGCGAGGAACAGCATCAATACGGTTCCGCTCAGGTAATACACCAGGTCTCTCGTATCGATCAGGCCGCGCACCAGATGGTCGTAGTGTTCCATGAAGGAGAGGTAGGAGATCACCTGTCCGGCAGGGGTGTCTCCCAGCAGGGAGCCGAGCCCGGCCAACAACCATGACATGAGCAAGAGCCCAAAGCTGGTAAAGGCCGCCACAATTTGATTCTCTGTGATGGAGGAGGCAAAGAGGCCGACGGCTAAGAATAACCCGCCAAGGAGTGTCAGGCCGAGATAGCCGGTGAGCACTGGATACCAGTCGAAATCGCTGAAGAGCGCCAGCGTGAGCGGAACCAAGGTGGTCAGCAGCAGCATCCCGACAAAGACCAGATAGACGCTGATAAACTTTCCCACGACGATTTCGCTGACTCGTATCGGTGCAGTCATCAGAAATTCAAAGGTCCGAAGCTTGCGCTCCTCGGCCAGCAGTCGCATGGTGAGGATGGGCAGGATCAAGAGGAGGACGAACCGCATGCTCGCAAACAGATTGCGAAACACGAGATCGTTGAGATTGATCTGCGCCGGGCCGCCCTGCATTTGCGTCAGCTGGATGGCCTGGGCTCCGGTAAACACGATATAGAGGTATGCGAGAAAGCCAAACGTCAGGAGGAAGACTCCGCCCACGACATAGACGATGGGCGAAACGAAATACGAACGTAACTCTTTTCTGATGATGGCTTGAACGGGTGGCATCAGCTCGCTCGTTCGCTTTCCTCGGTCTCGCCTGGGCCGGAGGGGCCGTCCTCACGCTGAGTGAGGCGGAGGAAGACGTCCTCAAGGGTCATGGAGACAGGTTTCAGTTCGAGCAGTCCCCAACCTTGCCCGACGGCAAAGCGAGCGACCTCTTCTCGAATATCCCGACCCAACGCACATTCAATGAGGACCGTGTGTGGATCGGCGGTGGTCAGGACATGCTCTACCCCTGCGACGGAACGGAACCGTTCCAGCAAATCGACTGGGGGGGTCTTGAGGGTGACGCTGATCTTTTCCGACCGGCGCAGCCTGGCAGACAGCTGGTCCGGAGTATCTTCTGCGACGATTCGCCCGCCATTGATGATGACGACGCGCTGACAGACGGCCGTGGCTTCCGGAAGGATATGGGTGCTGAGAATGACCGAATGTGAGCCGGCCAGGCTTTTGATCAATTCGCGAATTTCAATGATCTGCTTTGGGTCGAGACCGACGGTGGGCTCGTCCAGGATCAGGACCGGAGGATCGTGAATGAGCGCTTGTGCCAGCCCCACCCGTTGCCGATAGCCGCGCGACAGGTTGGCGATGAGGCGTTGTTGAACGGAGCCCAAGGCCAGTCGTTCCATCACGCGATCCATGGCGTTTCGTAACTCCGTCCCACTGAACCCGCGTAGTCTGCCGACAAACGCCAGATACTCTGCGACCGTCAACTCCTGGTACACCGGCGGTGTTTCGGGCAGGTAGCCTATGCGCTTCTTGACCTCGTCCGGTTGTTCTGCGCAATCAAACCCCGCGACTTGTGCGCTGCCTTCTGTCGCCGGGATGAAGGAGGTGAGGATGCGCATCGTGGTGGTTTTGCCCGCACCGTTCGGACCGAGAAAGGCTAAGACTTCACCCTTGTCGACACGAAAGGTCACGCGGTCAATTGCCGTGAGGTGACCATACCGTTTTGTGATGTTGCGAACTTCGATCATGCAGTCGGGATTGACGGCTGGATGGGTGTGCGCCTCGCTTGTTCGTAATACAGCACGTGGTGTGGCAAATCGGGCGTGATCTTACCGAGCGTCCGTAGCTCAGTCAAGAGATGGACCATCGGTATCGGCGTGGTATTCGCGAGAAGGATCCTCCGTTCCTATCTTTACAGCGTGGTGCGTAACTGCTACAGTTCCGCGACTTTATCCGGCAAGTGTGCGTAGGCGATGCACCGCGATGAGGTAGTGCGGGATGACGAATGAGATGAAACAGCCCCGATTGAGTCTGCTCGGTGTGCTCGTACTTGGTGCGGCGCTCTGCGTGGCCCTCGCTGGTCTTGGAAGCTTCCTCACTTCAGTCTATGCAGCCAACAACACGGTTCATGAAATCCGAGGGACGGTTGAAAGCGTCGGTGCCGGTGACGATCCTCCCGTCATTGTGGTGAAGGGGCAGCACGGATCAAGCGAAGGCCTTGTGGTCGGCGCAGTTGTCCAGCAGGGAGCGACCATTCTGCGAGGGAAGAAGCGGATCGGTCTGAATCACATCCATGCGGGCGATAAAGTCACGCTGAAATATATCAAGACGCGTGAAGGGCTGAGTGTGCGGTCGATCGTCCTTCAACGCTAATGATGCGAAGAACAACGATGTGTCGATGATGTGTTATTCACAAGGAGGTAGAGAGATTTTATGATTCGACAGCATGTGGTGCGGGGGATATCTGCGCCGGTGGCCGTCGGGTTGCTGCTCCTGTTGGGCTGCTCCGGAAAAGGCGACATCATTCCCATGAACTTGACCCCTAAGGCTGGCAAGGACGCCGCCGCTTCCGTGCAGGCCGTGAAGCCGATGGCGGGTCCACGGGTTGCCGTGATTCCGTTCGAAGATGCACGTGCCGATCGCGCGAAGGTCGGCAGCCGCACCTCGATGTGGGGCGGGGAGACCGATTTTAATGTTTCAAGCGGAAGTGCGGGAGAGGAAATCGCTCAGGCACTCGCTGACTACCTCAAGCGCAAGGGCTGGCAAGTTCAGTATGCCAAGGTTGCCCCGGCAGTAGCAGAAAATGGTCCAGACATTGTGCTGTCCGGAAAAATTTTGGAGTTGGCCGTGGATGCCAAACGGGGATTTCTTCTCACCGATATCGAAGCCAGAACGAAATTGGTTATTCAGGCCAAGAATCGTGAGGATGAGAGCGCCATCGTGAGAACCGACGCCCATTCCGGTAACCATGACAATGTGTTTTGGTTTGAACCCCAGGATGGTGAAGACATTCTCTCGGAAGTGTTGGAAAAGAATTTTGAACGGTTTGTTGTGAATACCCGCTTTGAAGATCGATCCCTACGATTCCGGTAGGCAGCATCTAACGTGGGGCTGTGCATGGTTGCCGGGGCTCACCCCTATGCCGCGGCAACCAATCACGAATGCCTTGGCGGGGCGTGTGCGGCACGCTTGCGATAGCTAACGCCTTGAGTTTCTGCGGCTATTCGTATGTGTGGACGCTGTTCCTGTTTTGCCGCGGTTCGTATTGTCTGATCCAAGGCCCTGTGGCGTTGATGAGCGATTTCGCCCATTTGTAGGGGGCCTTGCTACCCAGACGGTATTGTCGCGATGAAGGATCTTTCGTAGCCTACGATCACCTTCCTGAAGAGTGCTCACGCAGACGGTGATCAGCAGGCTTACACATGAGGTGCTTCTATGGATAGGAAATTCCGGACTGTTGTTGGCGGTAAGACCGGATACGCAACAATTTCCCTCCTCGCGTGCCTTTTTCTCAGCGCCTGTTCTTCCCTGCCGAAAGGCGAACTTTCTCTGGATCTCGGAATTAAGGATCGAGGCATTGCCTCGTGGTACGGGAAGGACTTTCATGGAAAACTAGCCGCGAATGGTGAAGTGTTTGATATGACCGCCTATACGGCGGCCCATCGTAAGCTTCCCCTCGGAAGCCTGGTGCGCGTGGTAAATCTAGCCAACGGGAAGTCGGTTCAAGTTCGAATTAATGATCGAGGACCATACATCCCGGGAAGAATGCTGGATCTGTCCCACGCTGCGGCGCTTGAATTGGATATGGTCGAAGCGGGCACTTCGGTGGTGCAAATAGAGGTCATCGGTGAGCATCGCCCCGTGGCGCCAATCCCTCCTTCGAGAATTCCCACTGTTGCGGGTTTTGTGCTCAATACCGAAATGCATGCGGCCAAGCGACCGACCCGCCAGGATTCTGGCCTTGAAGTGCCTGCAGTTCCTCCGAGAATGATGCCGCAAGAGGCCCTCTACGTTCGACGTGAGCGGCGAATCGGAAGCCTGTTGGCCGCGGACCATTCTGCTCACAACATCATCCCCGTTTTGATCGTGTCATAGTAGAGCCAATCGACGCGCGCTCAGTTGACACGTCCTCCCGCACTTGATTAGACTGCCCGGTCTGGAGTGAGTATCGATCACTCCTCTCTTCGTGATGATTGTCGACTTTAATTGGTGGAGGCTTGAGCTGGATGGCAAAGAAACCGACGGGTGAATCAGACGAAGTTCGACTCAAGAAGAAGGTTGCGGCGCGTACAAAAGAGGAGAGTGGTTCCGGCGATTCAGCCGTGCGGTCATTGCGCAAACGGCTCAAACGCGTCCAGCGTAAACGGCGAGCGTTGTCGCTCAGAAAAAAGCATGCAGCGGGAAAACAGGTAGAGGCAAAATCGTAAGCTCATTCTGGACCCGGATCACCCACGCTCGACGTCACTCCTGCGGAACAAGGAATATTGAACATGGAACATGCTGGTGAAAAAGACGAACAGGCCCAGGCTGTTTCCCCTGTCGGCCAAGTTGCGGATGAGGCTTTGACGGATCAGGTCTCAGACGAACTTGCTGCGTCCTTGGAATCGTCAACGGGCGGGCAGGAACTTACCGATCCCACGCAGGAGGTGGTGCTCGAGGAAGAGAAGGTCAAGGACGAGATCGATATTCAGATCGACCTTCTCAAAGATCCTGACTGGGTGGTCAGGCGAGAAGCCGCGATTACGCTGGGGGAAATGGGCGACGAGCGGTGCGTTGAACCTCTCGCTGCTGCTCTTCGCGATGGTGATTGGCAAGTACGGGAAGTTGCGATCGAGGGGATCGGGCAGATCGGATCTCCTGCTGTCGAGGTACTCCTCAAGCTTCTCCGTGACTGGGATGTACGAAAGTCCGCGATCATGGCTTTGGGGAAAATCCGCGATGAGCGGGTCCTGGAGCCGCTCATGCAGCAACTCCGGAACGACGAGTTCATGGAGGATGCGACGGATGCCCTAGTCAATCTCGGCGAGCCGGCCTTGCCAGGGTTGATCAAAGCCTTAAAAGATAAGGAAGAATTGGTTCGGAAACAGGCGGTCATTGCGCTGGGCCGAATCAAGTCGCCTGAAGCCATCGATCCCCTGATCGAGATGTTGCATAATAAGGATTGGTTCACACGTCTTACGGCTGCCGCAGCGCTCGAAGCGATTGGTGATGAGCGTGGTCGTGAAGCGATTAAGCCGTTGTTGAAGGACAGCGATATGGTCGTGAAGATGCGGGTTGAACGCATCCTTGCGAAGTGGAAGAAGCAACCGGCTGCGGTGTAACTGGTGTCCTTGAGGTGAAGAGGACACCGCGGTTTCCATCTATTCCCTAATTCTCGGTAGTCAAAACGTCTCGCATCGTTAGCTCTGAATCAGCTCCTCCCCAGCTCGCGCTGATTCCTACTCCCAAGGCGCCTTGCGTCCGCGGCCTTTCGTCGCTCACCACTCATGAGCCTTAGTGGCCTTTGGCACCTGTATTCCAGGCTGCTGCGTGCTTGCTGCTTCGGATCTTCCCGCCCTTAGCCACGAAGCGCGCGGCGCGGATTTCATCCGGCCGCGGGCGAATCTCCGTGGGCTCCTCAGCTTCTAACGGTTACTCGATTTTTCTTTTCGGGATAGGACGTGCACCAGGCTTCCGGCTGAAGTGATTCGAACTGCGGGGTCCGAGTCTTGGAGGCCGATCTTCAGGGCAGGAATGAGTGCCTTGAGTGGAGATTTGCCCAAGGCTCTGGCCGCCATGAGGCGTGGAAGTGGTTGTTGATCCCGGAGAAGCGTTTCCAGAATGGGGAGTGCATTGGGAGCCGTCGCGATCGCGAGGGCGTGCGCGACATCGCCACGTACGGATGGGTCGGGATGCCGTGCGAGATCTGCCGCATTCAACACGGCACTGGGATCACCTAACCGAAGCAGAGCCTCCACCGCACTGATCCGGACATGTTCATCAGCATCTCGCAGGAGCGGCTGAATGACGCTTCTGGTGTCGGCGACGCCCAAACGGCCAAGGCTGGAGAGGGCGACCGCACGGACTCGCGGGTTTTCATCACCCAGGGCATGGGTCAGTGGTGCAATGCCCTCAACACTACCAAATTCTCCCAGGGCTCCTGCCGCAAAGGCCCGGACGGCGGGGTGAGGATCATACACAGCCTGACTCAAAATTGAGAGACTCGCGGGACGACGCAGGCGCCCGAGCACCCCCAGCGCTGCCATGCGTACCTCCGGATCCGGCAACGTGACGGCGCTGGAGATGTCGGTCAACACGTCAACTCGTCCGAGCTTGTACAACCCGGCAAAGGCAAAGATAGATTCGGGGCCTTCGTCGACACGGGCGATTTCGGTCAGTTGATCGGTGATGCTAGAGACCTTGGCGTCACTGAGGGCATTGATCGCCGCGATACGCACCCCGGGAGCTTCATCTCGAAGTGCTCGTTTGAGCGCGGCCGAGCGCCCCGCCAGTCCGGCCCGGCCAAGAGCTTCTGCCGCCCGCGCACGCACAAGGGCCGATGAATCCAGAAGGCCATCCTCAAGAAGGGCCAGCGTCTCGCCCTCGCCCATTTCGGCCAGCGCCGTGTAGGCTGCAATCCGTATATGTTCCTGAGGATCGCGGACGCGAGAAAGAATGAACGCTCGTGCGATATCGCGTAGCAAGTTCGTCTCGTCAGGGTGGTTGGCGGTGACGAGTTTAGGATAGAGCTTCCAGGCTTCCTCGGGCTTACCCAATTTGAGCTGACTCAGGAGCCCATACTTGATGACCTCGCGACCAGGCTCCTGGCCGGTGGGAGCTTGTTGAAGCAGATCGAGTACGCGGGTGTATTCTGCCGCTTGGTACAGCGTCATTGCCTCCCGCTCCAACGGAGAGGGGGAGGTCTTAGCTGGCAGCGCAGCAGCCAAGACCGGGAGTGTGCTGCTTAGGGCGAGCAGGAGAAATCCGAGAGGGATCCCTCGTACGGACAGCAATCGACCTGGTGTAACGCGCGGGTCCTGAGCGATCATGCTACCACTTGCTCGGGGTGCGCGCCGTGGCCGGTGCATACAGCTGTCGCATATATTCTTTCACCATGCGTTTGGTGCAGAAGCGGGGAGCCACGGTTTTAATGCTTTCTTTGACAATCTGGAGCCAGCCGCGCGGAATACCATCAAGATCGCGTTGGTAGAACAAGGGGATGACTTCTTGTTCAAGCAACCGAAAGAGCTGTTCGGCATCGTGTGCATCCTGTGCCTGCGTGTCGGTTCCTTCAGGCAGTGGTTGAATGCCCCAGCCGTTTGCGCCGTTGTACCCCTCCTGCCACCACCCGTCCAGGACACTGAGGTTAATGACTCCATTGAGGGCTGCCTTCTGCCCGCTGGTCCCGCTTGCTTCAAGCGGCGCACGTGGCGTATTCAGCCAGACATCAACGCCTTGGACTAAGTACTTCGCCATGTGCATGTCGTAGTCTTCCAGGAAGGCGATATGGCCGCCCAGTTTGTGGTCGTTACAAAAGTTCAGGACTTCATGAATAAAATACCGTCCTGGCTCATCGGCGGGATGGGCTTTGCCGGCAAAGATGATTTGGACGGGCCGCCAGCGATTGTGGAGCAGCTGTTTGAGCCGTTCGAGGTCGCGGAACAATAATGTTGCCCGTTTATAGGTGGCGAATCGCCTGGCAAACCCGATCGTCAGGGCTTCCGGATCCAACAGCGTGCCCCTCGCAATGGCTTGCATTGGTTGCAGGTGGCCGCGAATCCAGCCATCTCTGGCACGTTCACGAATAAACCGCATCAGCTTGCGTCTGGTCGTTTGGCGAACCGCCCAAAGCGCGTCGTCCGGCAGGTCTGCGACCCGTTGCCAGATGGTTGGATCATCGATACGTTCTGCCCAGTCGGGGCTGAGATACTTGGCATACAAAGAATTGGCTTCCGGCGAAATCCACGTCGGCGCGTGAATCCCATTGGTCAGACTTCGGATAGGAACCAAGTCTTGCGCCAGACCCGGCCAGAGGTGTTGCCACATTTGTCGAGACACGCGCCCGTGTTCGCGGCTCACGCCGTTGACGTGAGCGGAGAGGCGCATGGCGAGAGCCGTCATGTTGAAACCGTGTCCGGCGCTCTCCGGTGTTTCGCCAAGTCGCAGGAATTCTTCGCGCGACAACCCGAGCTGACCCCAGTAGTTGTGGAAATACCGATCCATCAGGTGAAACGGGAAAATGTCGTGACCAGCAGGGACCGGCGTGTGGGTGGTAAAGACGGTGCTCTGCCTGACGAGGTCACTGGCTTCAGCATGGCCCTGACCGGCGGTGACGAACTCGCGGATTCGCTCCAGCGTGAGGAAGGCAGAGTGCCCTTCATTGCAATGCCACACGGCAGGATTGATACCGAGCGCGCGCAGGATTCGCACCCCGCCGATGCCTAAGAGAAACTCCTGGCAGAGCCGGATTTCCTGGTCTCCGCCGTACAATCGAGCGGAAAGGGCGCGATCCTCCGGTGTATTGTCGGCGACATCGGTGTCGATCAAATACAGGGACATACGGCCGGTGCGAACTTGCCACACCAACACTGTCACTTGACGGTGGCCGATCTCCACCTTGATGGAGCATGGGACACCGGTTGGCGTCATGGCCTGGTGGATTGGTGAATCGTGCCGATTGAAGGGAACATACGTGGCTTCTTGCCATCCTTCCGGGTTGATACGCTGTTTAAAGTACCCTTGTGGATACATGAAGCCGATCCCGACCAGTGGAATGCCCAGATCGCTGGCCTCCTTGCAATGGTCTCCGGCCAAGATGCCGAGGCCACCGCTATAGATCGGGATGGAGATATGCAGTCCGAATTCTGCGGAGAAATACGCGATCGGCGAGTGCTGCAGCGCAGGGAATTCCGTGGCCGCCCAGGTGCTCTTGTCGCTCACATACTGGTCGAAGCTGCGTAGCACGGCGGAATATTGCCGCACGAAGGTCGGATCGTTCGCCAGCGTGGCGAATCGCTCCGGTTTCACGCCGGCAAGTAGTTGGACGGGATTGTGGTGCGTGAGAAACCAAAGCGTCGGATCAATGGATTCGAACAGTTGTCGTGCCGGCTGATTCCAACTCCACCAGAGATTTCGGGCCAGTTCGCCTAGCCGGTGCAGGTTTTGAGGAACCGTGTCTTGAGGGGGCTGAATGTGATCAGGTGCTTGCACGACGCCTCCATGGGGTGGTGATCGATGGGTGAGAGCGGAACGCAGGAGTTCGCTTTCGGAACGCTCCCTCAGGCATGTCCGGCTTTGTGCCAGGATGCCCACTGGTCGGAAAAGGCGACGGCGGCATAGCGCTCGCCGAGAATCTTCGCGACTCGGTTCATGGTCGCCGTCAGTTGTTTGGCCTCCTCCGGGGTGAGATCCTGGCGGAAACGCGGATGGAGTCCCCATCGCGTTTCGACCTCTTCACCTTTGATGCTGGACATGACGCTGACGAGTTTAATATCCGCGCCCGTGGCGCCTCTGGGGGGCGTGTTGGCACCGGCGCCGGTCGCTCCACTCGTAGTGCCGGCTGTCACCGGTGGTGCCTGCCCCTCAAAGATTCCCGTGAGTGCGGGAAGCACGGCGGCAATGCAGAGAGTGGCCGCTGCGGTCACCTTGGGATTTCCCGGAGCGCCCACCGCACGCGCAACGCGGTCGCTGAAGTCCTGGTACATGTCGTTCTTGGCTTTGCTGTCTTCGGTGACCAAAAATCGGTAACGCTCATAGGTCTGGCGGCTTTCAGATACGGCGGTGCCGATCGTCATCACAATTTCCATCTGATCGTCCCCGGCTCCAAATGCCGGCTCTAAGGCTTTCTTGAGCTGATCGATCACGGTGTCGGTCAACTCGTCCATAAATTGCGGCTGTTCCCTCAGGGGAATGTGAAGCGCCGAGACCCGATCGGTGAGGTTGAACATCGCACGCAAAAATTCGAGATAGATGCCCCATTCGTCCTGACGCTTCAACTTTAAGGCCTGCTCTGGGGCCGCTCGTTTGATCACCGAGACGGATTCCCCCGAGACGGCGAGCATCAGCTCTGCCACGGTCTGCATCTGTGCTGCGAAGGGATGTGGATTTGTCGGCATAATTATTGGTCCTTTGCTGGGTGGGCATTATATACGACTCAATTTGCAGGTCCAAGTCTTACTCCCAGCCATTCGAGAACAGATGACGTGCCGGGGCTCTGTCGTTGCAAGGCATCCGATGGTATGTTATACAGCGCGACCGCTCACGTCTTGCGCCTCACCGCCCAGTCGGATGCCAACATGGACCGAAACGTCAAACCGTATATTCTCAAGCGAACTCCTGATCAGGACCACGCGAAAACGCACTCCGTGGATTATGCCAAGGAGCTCAATCCACAACAGTATGCCGCCGTGACAGCGGGAGACGGTCCTGCGCTCGTGATCGCCGGGGCGGGAAGCGGCAAGACAAGGACGCTGGTCCACCGAGTCGCCTACCTGATCGATTCCGGCGTAGACCCCTCGCACATTCTGCTGTTGACCTTCACGCGCAAGTCCGCAGAGGAAATGCTCGAGCGTGTCGGCGGCTTGATCGGGTCGCGCAGCCAGCGGGTGTGCGGCGGCACCTTTCACTCCGTTGCGAATATGTTGTTGCGGCGGTACGGGAAAGTGCTGGGGATCGAGCCGGGGTTTACCATTATGGATCGCGGCGATGCCGAAGACCTTATCGCCCTCCTGCGTGTTCACCTCGGGCTCAATGAGAAGGACAAGCGGTTCCCTCGCAAGGGCACCATCGCAGAGATTTATAGCAAGTGTGAGAATACGTTGCGCGGACTGGAAGAGATCGTTCTCGACGAGTTTTCGCACTTTGCGGACCATCTGGAGGCGCTGGGCAAGCTCCAGCGGGCGTATCAACTCGCGAAACGGCAGCGCCAGTTGCTGGATTATGACGACTTGTTGGTGCTGTTGCGTGAATTGTTGACGAAGGATGAGCCGACCCGGCTGATCATCTCGCAGCGGTTCCGCTACATTCTGGTGGACGAGTATCAGGATACGAATCGGCTGCAAGCCGAACTGATCAGGAAGTTGGCGGCCACTCACGACAATGTCATGGTGGTGGGCGATGATTCACAGTCGATTTACGCGTTCCGCGGTGCGACCTTCCGCAATATCATGGAGTTTCCGTCCTGGTTTCCGGGGGCAACGATCTACAAGTTGGAAGAAAACTACCGCAGCACGCAGCCGATTTTGAGTCTGGCGAATGACATTATCCAAGAGGCGCCGGAGAAATATACGAAGCATCTGTTCACCCGCAAGCTGGATGGGCCGTTGCCGGCCTTGGTCGAGGCTGCAGGGGAAAACGCGCAGTCGCGCTTCGTCGCGCAGAAAATCCTCGAACTGCGTGAAGAAGGGGTCCCGCTCAACGAGATCGCCATTCTGGTTCGTTCCAGTTTCCACTCATTTGACCTGGAGATTGAGTTGTCGCGTTGCGGGCTGCCGTTCGTGAAGCGGGGGGGGATCAAGTTTATTGAGGCGGCTCATGTGAAAGATCTGCTGGCCCACTTGCGCGTGGTCGTAAATCCGCAGGATGCGGTGAGTTGGCACCGCGTGCTCATGCTGGTTGAAGGGGTGGGCCCAAAGAAGGCGCAGGATCTCGTCTCGGCGATGGTGCGGGTCACGCATCCCTATCAGGTCTTACGAGGCTCCGGCGGACGGTCGGGCAAAGGGCTCAGCGCGCTGGCGGATGTGCTCGAGAACCTGGCTGTCAGTGACGATCTCAGCCCGACGGAGCAGGTCAATCGGGTCTATGAGTATTACCTGCCTATTTTGAAAGATCATCATGATGATTATCCCAAGCGGATTCGGGATCTGGATCATCTGCATACCATCGCGGAAAGTTATCCCGGATTGACAGAGTTCTTGGCGGACTTGGCCTTGGCGCCTCCGGACGGCAGCGCAGGTGAGGTTGAGCCGGCGGGGCGAGATGACGAGCAGGTGGTGCTCTCTACGATCCACTCCGCGAAAGGCTTGGAGTGGCAATGTGTGTTTTTGCTCTGGGTGGTGGACGGCAAATTTCCGTCGGTATTTTCGTTCAATTCCGATGAGGAGTTGGAAGAGGAGCGGCGGTTGATGTACGTGGCCGTGACGCGGGCGAAGCGCCACCTGTTTTTAACCTACCCCATCAATGTGTATGACAAGAGTTCCGGGATGCTGCTCTCGAAGCCGTCGCGGTTTCTGGATCATGTGTCGCCGCGATTGTTTGACACGCTGGCCCTCGTGGAAGAAGGGTATGGGCATGACTGGGGACGCGGCTACGACCGCCATGTCTAGGGTGTTCGGGTTTCCTGCTGTAACGTGTAAGTGCCTGTCACTCTATCTGCCGTTCTGAATCATGGGAAACACGGTGCAGTTTCATACACGCTGGGTGCGCGGGATGTTTATTGCGACAGCGGTGGGGATGGTGTGGGCCGTCCTGCTGTCCAGTCAATTCGCAGCTGATGCCATGGCGGCGGCGCCCGATTCATCACGGCTCTGGCGTGCATTGGTGGGGGAGGCAAAAACGCTTCATCTGCCAACGCGATTTCTGGAGCAGATCCCTGAACAGTTCGTGGCCTTCGAGTTTGAGGATCTCCATGCATTTGCGGCGGAATACCACCCTGGCGAGCATCGGATGGTGTTGGACCGTTCCTTGTCCCTGAATGGCGCCGGGCGAACACTGCGTCCCCTCGGGAAAATGACGCACAAGGAGTTGGAGACCCTGTATCACGAGTTGTTTCATGCCTATATGGATTTTCTCGAGCATGAGTCTGCTCCATCGGAGGCGCATGCCTCGTTTATGGCGTTTGCTCGCGAGCGCCAGCGCTGTCGCTATCAGCAGGTCCTGATTACGCCCGTGCTTCAGAAAAAGGAGCTGAAAGAGGAGCGGTTTCTTAGTGATGTGGAATCATGGGAAGTCCTCAATGAGACATGGGCGGTGTTTATTGGCTGGGCGGTGTGGACGCAGTTGGAGGTGGAGGCGAAATCCGCGCGTGGGCAGGCGGCCCATCTGTCTGCCTGGATGGCTCGACTTGATCAGGCTGAGCGGGATGCTGCGCTGACGGGCTACTATGAGCCGGAGGACCCGGGGGAGAAAACGATGGCTCGCAAACGATTTCTGGCGCCAGAATTTCGCTTGTCCACGCTTGAGTTGTCTGCGCTGATGCGAGAGGTGTTGGGAAGTTCTTCCGACATGATTCGTCAGGCTGGGCGGGTGCTGGGGCGACCTCGACCGCTTCAGAGTGTGCCTGGCGTCTGCGCCGGACCGGGCTCCCAGTAGAATTCTTCCTGCATAGAGCATACCCCCCTTGACATTAGAAGCCGTCGCAAATAAAATCGGCTGCTTTCAAAGCCAGGTGAATCCTCATTGAAGCAGCGCCCTAGCCATGTCATGTCGCTGGGGCCCTGTGCGTGGTGGGGCTTACTTTCATTCTCTGAACGTCAGAATGAAACAGCTCTGGCTCTAGTTTTCTCTGAAGCGAAGAGTAATCGCTCAAGTTTGGGAATGTATCTCTAGCGGGCAGGTACCCAAGTGGACAAAGGGGGCAGACTGTAAATCTGCTGCCTTATGGCTTCCAAGGTTCGAACCCTTGCCTGCCCACCAAACTAAGCCGGCTCAATCCGTGGGGTCTGTTGCGGATTGAGTATATGATGAGTGCGTGCAGAGTGATCCTGGGCCGAGTGTAGGTGGCCTTGCCTCTGAAGTGTTGGCGTGTTGGTAGGTTCGCCGTGGGCGGGCGTAGCTCAGTGGTAGAGTTCCAGCCTTCCAAGCTGGCTGTCGTGGGTTCAAATCCCATCGCCCGCTCCAAATTCAGCGTACTCGACACGGGTGCGGACAGAGGGTGCGACGAGTGGATACAGGCTGTGCGGGAAGTGCCCACGTAGCTCAGTTGGCAGAGCACGTCCTTGGTAAGGACGAGGTCACGCGTTC
>WBZQ01001183.1_pt1 | contig 18622 bp, 20 predicted proteins | sample 5204251 | NCBI WGS metagenome assembly WBZQ01 (sample SAMN12412402, study PRJNA552823) | activated sludge metagenome | isolation source: activated sludge from nitrification reactor of wastewater treatment plant... | place: USA: Virginia | collected 2017-09 | reverse complement strand
GGCGCATTACCAGCAGGTGCTGCGGAGCGTCTCCTATCGCTCGACCGCGACGGATCCGACCAATGGCGGTGCGAACGCGACGCGCACCCTGACCTGGACCGTGAATGACGGCATCATCGCCAGCAGTTCGCCGGTGACGACGGTCAGCATCCATGGGCTGCCGACCGTCGTGGCGGGGGGCATCAGCAACTTCCTGGGTGGCGGCCTTGCCGTGACGCTGGACCCGGCGCTGACGGTGACCGACCCCTACAGTTCCACCCTGACCGGTGCCACCATCTCCCTCAGCGGTTTCATCAGTGGCGACGTCCTGAACTTTACCAACCTGGGTGGTATCATCGGCAATTACAACACCACCAACGGTACGCTCAGCCTCAGCGGCACGGTCAGTGTCGCCACCTATCAGACCGCTCTGCGCTCGATCACCTACAGCTTCAACCCGGGCAACGGCGATCCGACCGGCGGTGGCGGGCGCACGACCCAGTCGGTGAAGTGGATCGTGACCGATGGCGTCACCACCAGTACCGCCGCCACCAGCACGCTCAATACGATCCATGTAGCGCCGACAATTACCACAACGGGCACTGTGACTTTCGGTGGCGGCAATACGCCGCCGGCGCTGGACCCCACGCTGACCGTGATCGCCCCGAACAGCGCCGGCTTGCTGTCCAGTGCAAAGGTCACGATCGATGCCAGCGCGTTCCCGGGCGACGGCGATGTGCTGGCTGCCGTAACGACCGGGACCGCGATCACCTTCACGTACAACGCGGCGACCGAGGTCGCGACGCTGACCGGTTCCGATACGGTCGCGAACTATCAGAAGGTGCTGCGATCGATCACGATCAGCAGCACCTCGCTCGATCCCACGATCGGAGGCACCCGTCCGGCACGAACCTTCACCTGGACCGTGAATGACGGTGTCGCGTCCAGTGTCGCGTCGACCAGCGCCGCCACCGCGCTGGTCTGCTTCTGCCGCGACACGCTGATCCTGACGCCGGATGGGGACGTACCGATCCAGACCCTGCGGCCAGGGGACCTGGTACTGACACATAGCGGCGAGACGCGCGCGATCACCTGGATCGGCACCGGGCATGTGCCAACGGTCCTGGGCCGGCGGACCGCCGCCAACCCCATCATCCTGCGCAAGGGCGCCCTGGCCGATAACGTTCCGCACACCGACCTGCATGTCACCAAGGGCCACTCGTTCTTCCTGGACGGCGTGCTGATCCCGGCCGAGTTCCTGGTCAATCACCGCACCATCCTGTGGGATGACGATGCGCGTGACGTCACGGTGTTTCACCTGGAACTGGATACGCATGACGTGCTGGTCGCGAACGGCGCGCCGGCGGAAAGCTATCGCGATGACGGCAACCGTTGGTTGTTCGGCAATGGCAACAGCGGCTGGGACCAGCCGCCGAAGCCGCCGTTCGCCCCCGTGCTGACGGGTGGTCCGGTCGTCGATGCGGTCTGGCAACGTCTGCTCGATCGCGCGCCGCCGGCGCCGGCCTGTCCGCTGACCGACGACCCCGATCTGCATCTGCTGGCCGACGGCGTGCGGATCAATCCCGCCCGCAAGCAGGGTGGTCGTTTCGTGTTCAACCTGCGTCGACCGGCGCAGGAAATCCGCATCGTTTCGCGATCCGATTCCCCGGCGGAACTTGGCTTCGCCCGCGACCCACGCGTCCTGGGCGTCGCGATCCGCCAGATGCAGATGTGGCGCGGCCCGACCCTGCGGGTGATCGACGCATCACAGGACGACCTGAGCATCGGTTTCCACGGGTTCGAGGCAGACAACGCAATCCGCTGGACCGACGGCAATGCGCTGGTCCCAGCCGACCTGCTGCACGGGATCACCGGGCCGTGCGAACTGGTGCTGCTGGTCGACGGGTCGATGCGCTACCGGGCGGACTCGCACCTGGCCGCTTGATCGCCTGGGCGTTCGGCGGAAGCGTTCGTGGGACAGCGCCCGGCCGCTCTGGGGAGCCCCGTCAGTGGTTCCTTGACGGACGGCGCGACACGCGCCCACCCTGCGCCTCGGGTCAGGGAACGACCGACGGCCGAACACCAAGACGAGTGGCGGAGAGGACACATGCCGGACACCATTGCCCCAACGGACAGGTCTGTCGCGACGCATCACTGGCCCCCGGGGATCAGCCGCGTTCCGTTCTGGCTCTACCAGGACCCTGAGATCCTGAAGGCGGAACAGCGCAAGATCTTTGAAGGTCCGGTCTGGCACTATCTCTGCCTGGAAGTCGAGATCGAAAACCAGGGCGATTACCGGACCACGCAGGTCGGTGACATGCCGATCATCGTCGTTCGCGGTGAAGGAGGCGCGATCAACGCCTTCGAAAACCGTTGCGCCCATCGCGGCGCGTTGATCGCGTTCGAAAACCGGGGCACGGTCAAGGATTTCACCTGCGTCTACCACGCCTGGCGCTACGATCTGCGCGGCGACCTCTGTTCGGTTGCCTTCCAGCGTGGCGTCAACGGCAAGGGTGGCATGCCGGAGGATTTCCGCATGGCCGACCACGGCCCACGCAAATTGCGGGTCGAAACGATCGGTGGCCTGGTTTTCGGGACGCTGGATCCCGCCGCGCCGACGCTGGAGGATTTCCTGACAGCGCCGATCGTCGCCAAAATCCGCCGCGTGTTCAGCCGCAAGCTGGAAGTCATTGGCCGCTATACCCAGACCCTGCCCAACAACTGGAAGCTGTACGCGGAAAACATCCGCGATACCTATCACGCGAGCCTGCTGCACCTGTTCTTCACGACGTTCCGGATCACCCGATTCAATCAGGCCGGCGGCGTGACGATCAGCGAGGACGGGGCGCATCATGCCAGCGCAACGATCGGGCGCCTGGAAGCGTCGGACGATGTCTACAAGACGCAGGGTATCCGGTCGGATGACGACGATTTCCGCCTGCACGATCCATCGTTCCTGGAAGCGGTGACGGAATTCGGTGACGATATCCAGTTGCAGAACGTCGCCCTGTTCCCCGCCACGATGCTGCAACAACTGCACAACTCGATCGCCGTACGCCAGACCGTGCCGCGGGGCATCGATTCGATGGATTTGAACTGGACCTTCCTGGGCTTTGCCGACGATACGCCGGAGATGCGGCGGCTCCGACTGCGCCAGAGCAACCTGGCCGGACCCGCGGGCTATGTCTCGATGGAGGATGGCTGCATCGGTGGCTTCGTGCAGCGCGGCGTCCGGGCGGCGCCCGAGGAAAGCGGCGTCGTCGAAATGGGCGGACGGACCGCGGAGTCCATGGCCACACGCGCGACCGAGGCATCCGTGCGCGGCTTCTGGAAGGCCTATCGCGGCCTGATGGGCATTTGACCGTGTCGGTGTCGGCCGCCGCGGACGCGGCATTGCTGTTCCGGCTGTCCGCGCTCAATTCCGCCTATGCCGCGTCGATCGATGCCGGTCGGCTGGAAGACTGGCCGGAGTTCTTCGAGCCCGACTGTCTATACAAGGTCACCACGGCCGAGAACTACGCCGATGGCCTGGCTGGTGGCGTCATCTACGCTGATTCCCAGGGCATGCTGCGGGATCGGGTCCTGGCTTTGCGCAAGGCCAATATCTACGAGCGACAGGCCTATCGGCACCTGATCGGCATGCCGATGATCCAGGGGCGGGACGCGACCGGCATTCGCTGCGAAACCCCGTTCTTCGTCGCGCGCATCATGCGTGACGGGTCGACCAGCCTGTTCGCGACCGGACGCTATGTCGATCATGTGCGGGAAACCGCGTCGGACGGCCTGCGCCTGATCGAGCGCATCGTTGTCTGCGACAGTTCCCATTTCGATACGCTGCTGGCCATTCCACTCTGACGCGGGGCACCCATTTTCGGCGAGCGGAGAGGTGAAGATGCGTTCCAACACGATGACCCTTCGACCACTGACCGGCTCGGTCGGCGCGGAGATCCTCGACCTCGATCTGCGCGAACTCGACGACGCCCGCTTCGCGACGGTTCGTCAGGCATTCCTCGATCACTGCATGCTGGTGTTTCGGGACCAGTTCCTCGGTGCGGCCGACCTGGTGACCTTCACCCGTCGCTGGGGGGAGGTGTTCCACACGCCGCACGCCAAACCACTGGATGGTTTCCCTGACGTGATCGCCATCCGCAATCGCGGCAAGGCTGGCACGACCACGGAGTACTGGCACACTGATTCGGTCTTCGCGCCAGCACCGCCAGCCCTGTCCATCCTGGCCAGCCAGGTGGTGCCACCAACCGGCGGCGATACGATGTTCGCCAACCAGTACCTGGCCTATGAGACATTGTCGCCCGGGATGCGCGCGGTGGCGGAAACGTTGCGTGCCGGATATTATCGCGGACCCGACATGGGCCGGCTGATGGGCGACCTGTCGGGCGCGGTGAAGACCGCGGATCATCCCGTGATTCGCACGCATCCCGAAACCGGCCGCAAGGCGCTTTACCTGTCCTATGATCCGGCGGTCCGTCTGGAAGGTTTCTCGGATTCCGAAAGCCGCACGATCATGGCGCTGTTCGCCGCACACGCCACGCAACCCGCGTTCTGCTACCGCCATCGATGGCAGCCGGGTGATGTGCTGATGTGGGATAATCGCTGCGCTTTGCATTTCGCCGTGCATGACTACGGCGATCAGGAACGGCTGCACTACCGCACGACGGTTGCCGGCGACGTGCCGCGATAGGCGTGGTTCCGTTCGTCTTGCGGCGTCGGACAATGGATGGAACAAGCAGGGGGACGGCCATGCCGGTCATCGACGTTCAGGTGCATCCTTTCGATCGCAATCATCCCGGTCGGCCCTGGGCCAGCCCGTCCCACGGTCTCGACTCCGCGACCGGGGACGAAATGGTGGCCGCGATGAACAGCGTCGGCGTCGACGGCGCGATCATGGTGTCGTCATTCGCCGCCTATGAATACGACCCGAGCTACGCGTTGGAGGTCTACAACGCCTATCCCGACAAGTTCCGCGTAGTGACGCCCGTCGATGCCACCGATCCGGCGATTGACGACATCGTGGCGCGCTGGGCTGCGACACCGGGCGCGCGTGGCATTCGTATCCGCATGCGCGACGGCCTGCCCACGGACGCCGACCATCCGGGCTTGCATCGCGCGTTCGCCGCCGCGGGCCGGCACGGGTTGCCGGTCAACCTGCTGTGCTGGGGGATCCTGGACAAGGGCCTGCCGCATATCCAGAAACACCCCGATACGGTGATCGTGATCGACCATCTCGGCCTGCTGCAGCCGGCGCGTCCACCCGTTCCCGCCGATGTCTGGGCCGACCTGCCGAAGCTGCTCGCCCTGGCGCAATACAAGAACGTCAGGGTGAAGGTCAGCGGCGCCTGCACGATGTCGCACCTTCCGTTCCCCTATGACGACATCTGGGATCCTGTCCTGCGGGTCATTGACGCCTTCGGGCTTGATCGTTGCATGTGGGGCACGGACTGGACGCGGACGATCGGCATGCTGACCTATGAACAGGGCGTCGCACCGTTCCGCGACACCAAGCGCCTGTCCGCGGACGACAAGGCCCAGCTCATGGGCGGAACGTTGCAGAACGTATACAAATGGTGAGGCGGCCGCCCACAGCCTGACCCACGAACCCAGGAGTCCACCATGGCGCTGCTCATCGTTGATCTCGACAAGCATATCGGCAGCGCCCAGGCATGGCGCGATACGCTCCGCGAACAGCTTCCGGACCTGGAAGTCCGCATCTGGCCCGAGGCTGGAAACCTGGCCGATATCCGGTACCTGGCATTCATGCATCCCGATTTCGATGCGCTGCCGGAATTTCCGAACCTGAAGGCCATGTTCAGCCGGTCGGCCGGGGTCGAATCTTTCGTCAATCATCCCCGCCTGCCCCGCGCACCACTCTGCAAGATCGAGCCGCCCGGCGGCGATCCCATGATGACCGAATATGTCATCATGCATGTATTACGCTTTCATCGCGACATGCCGGCCTATCAGGCGGCGCAGGCCAGGCGGGAATGGCGCCGGACCACCATTACGAGACCCGAACAAAGGCAGGTCGGCTTCCTCGGCTTCGGCATGATGGCCAAGGCACCGGCGCTGGTGCTGCAATCACTCGGCTTCAAGGTGCATGCCTGGGTTCGCAGCCCCCGACAAGACAGCGAGGTGCCGATCTTTGCCGGCCCCGACCAGCTTGAACCATTCCTGCGCCAGACCGACATCGCGGTCTGCCTGCTGCCACTGACACGTGAAACCGAAGGCATCTTCTGCGCGCGCAGCTTTGCCATGATGCCACGCGGGTCGATGCTGGTGAATGTCGGGCGCGGCAAGCACGTGGTCGATGCGGACCTGATCGAGGCGCTCGATTCCGGCCAGTTGTCATACGCCGCGCTGGACGCGCTGTGGCCCGAGCCCCTGCCACAGACCAGCCCATTGTGGTCGCATCCCAAGGTTACCATCATGCCGCACGTGGCCCGCCGGCCGACGGTTGGCCAACTCGTGACCGAAATCGCGGCGAATATCCGCAGCATCGAAGCCGGCGGGCGGCCCTTGCAGGAAGTCGACATCACGATGGGGTACTGATCCGCACCGCCAATGGCGATGCCACGCTTTGTCCGATAACATCGCCCGTGGTGCCTGCCAGGCATCACTCTCAGGGAGGAGGACCGACCTTGGCGAAGATCACATTCCCCATCGAGGCGACGCACATCCTGATGTTTGCGCGCTCCATCGGCGACGAAAACCCGGTCTATAATGACGCGGACAAGGCGAAGACCACCGAAGTTGGCGGCATCATCGCGCCACCAACCTTCACCGCCGCCGTCGCGCAGTTCAATCCCGAAGCCTCCCGCCCGCGCCCAGGTGAGAAATGGTTCGGCTCGGGACGGACACCCAGCGGAATCGAGGGCAAGGCCCCGTCCGCCGGCGGTCTGAACGCCGAACAGCATTTCGAGTATTTCCGCCCGATCCGTGCCGGTGAAGTGCTGACGGCCGAAACCAGGCCGGGCAAGACCTGGGAACGTGAGAGCAAGCGTGCCGGCAAGCTGCTGTTTTCCGACCGGATCACCGAGTTTCGTGACCAGAACGGCGAACTCGTGGCATCCGTGCGAAGCGTCAGCGTCAAGACCGAACGTCCCGTCGACCCGGCTTGAACCGGCACGCGTGACCGCGATCCACCAGGCGACGCGGCCTGGGCGATCCCGACAATTGGGGAGTGGGACATGGACTTCGGATTGAAGAACCGTCGTGCCTTGGTCATGGGCGGAACGAAAGGCCTGGGGCGATCGATCGCCGACGCCTTGGCCGAGGAGGGTGCGGCCCTGGTGATCAGCGGGCGCGACCAGGGGCGCCTGGATGAGGCGGCGGCGGCGCTGCGGGCAAAGGGCGCCGCAAGCGCGGTGGGCGTGGTCGCCGATGTCGCCACCAGTGCGGCCATGGACCGGCTGGCGGACGCGGCGGTTGCCGCGTTGGGCGGTGTCGACATCCTGGTGCTGAACCATGGCGGGCCGCCGCAATGCACCGCCTCCGAAATGACCGAACTCGCGCTGGTCGAATGGTTCCAGCACATCGTCGTCTCCCCTATCCGCATCGCCAATCGTCTGCTGCCGGCGATGCGCCAGCGCGGCTGGGGGCGCATCATCGTTGTCGGCAGCACCGGCATGCAGCATCCGATCCCGAACCTGGCGTTGAGCAACACGTTGCGCGCCTCGATCTGGGCCTGGCTCAAGACCATGTCCGGTGAAGTGGCGCAGGACGGCGTCACGATGAACGTGCTGGCACCCGGAACCATCCTCACCGACCGGACCCGCGATTCCGCCGCCGCGCTGGGCCGGCAGAAGAATATCAGCTTCGAGGAAGCGCTGGCCGAACGGCTGGCCGATGCGGTCAAGCAGATTCCCGCGGGCCGGGTCGGCATGCCGGACGATTACGGGCCGATGGGTGCGTTTCTGGCCAGTGACAAGGCGGGATACATCACGGGCAGCATGATTCGGGTCGACGGTGGGCGCATCCGGGGCATGGTCTAGCCATATGTTCCATTAACGAAATAAGAACCATCAAAGGAAAACCCGACAATGAAAGCTGGCGTGATCTATCCGCAGATTGAACTTGGCGGCGATACCGGGGCGGTCAAGGCATTCGCCCAGGCCGCGGAAGACCTGGGCTATGACCATATCGTGATCTACGACCACGTGCTGGGCGCCGTCCATGCCGGTCGGGAACCGAAACTGACCGGCCCGTACAAGGAAACCGATCCGTTCCACGAACCACTGGTCACCTACGCCTACCTCGCGGGCATCACCAAGACGATCGAATTGGTCACCGGCGTCATCATCCTGCCGCAGCGACAGACCGTCCTGTTCGCCAAGCAGGCCGCTGATGTCGACCTGTTTTCCAACGGCCGGCTGCGCCTGGGCGTTGGCGTCGGCTGGAACTGGGTGGAATATGACGGTCTTGAAATGTCGGGGCATTTCCGCCGCCGCGGCAAGCGGCAGGAACAACAGATCGCCCTGATCCGCCAGTTATGGGAACAGCCGATTGTCGAATATCACGACACCGACCACCATATCGACCGGGCCGGCATACTGCCCCGCCCGAAACGGCAAATCCCGATCTGGTTCGGCGGTTTCAGTGACGCCGCCTATGAACGGGCGGCCAGGATCGGCGACGGGTTCATGTTTTCCGGCCGAACCCAGACCGAGGCGGTGGGAATCAAGACGAAGATCGAGGCTCGGCTTGCCCAACTGGGACGCGCCAAGGACTCGTTCGGGTTCGAATCCATCCAGCAATACAGTCGTGGCGACAACCAGTGGCCGGGCGACATCGCGGCCTGGCGGCAGGCGCAGGGAACCCATATCTCGGTCGTGACGATGGGCGCGAACCTGACCACGGTCGACGCCCATATCGACGCCATCCGGCGCTGGCGGGAGGTCTACAAGACCGTCTGATGCCGGGCACGCCTATCAGCGACCGGTATGCGCGCAGGATTGGTGTGGCGGTTGCGCGCGAAATCAATAACAGGCCAGGCGCCCGATCATCCGTGGACGAGTGAGTGGTTCGGGCGCCTGGTATGACCCGGCAGCCCATCGCCCCGGCGAGGGGCGGACCATGGGGTCACCGACGGTCGCGGCATAAAAAGTTATTTCTACAAACCCTTGATTTGCAATTCTGGTTACCCCACCTGCTCCACGATTTCAAACATCGTGGTTGTGCCGTCTCATGGATCCGTTCGACAAAATACCTGAAAAGATTGCGATTTTCATCACCGCCCAGCTTTACCGGGCGCTGCCACCGCCGGCCGACGACCGCCCGGAAGCGCGAGAGGCCCGCGATGTCATCGCCATGGCCGCCATCGCCAAGCTCGGCCCCGTGAACGCAGCCGAGGCGACGCTGGCCGTGCACGCCGTCGCCGCGCAGGCGCATGCGACAGACTGCCTGGTGGCGATCAATGAAAACCGCGACGATTTCCGGCGCGCCGGCCAATGCAGAGCGCAATCGGCGCTGATGATGCGCCAGGCGGTGCAGACCCTGCGGGAGTTGCGAGAATTGCAGGAGTGTCGGATCGCCACATTCGCTCGTCGCGCGGCCGAGATCGAAGCCGAACGGCGCCAGGTGGAGGCTGAGGCTGAGGAGCGGGCGCAAGCTGAACGAGAGCACGCCGCGGCCGCCCAGGCGGAATCCGCTCCGACCGAGCCTCAGCCGGCACACGACGCCGAATCGTCTCATGACACGACGCAAAGCGCCAACACGCGAGATCACGAGACCCGTACTGGACTCGCGCCAGTGGCACCGCGCCGGCGTGCCCTGGAGTCCGCTCGGATCGTAACCCTGCCGCCCGGAATCGTCCGGCCGAACGGGCAGCAGCCCGATCTGACCGGTCGAATGGCCGGCTCGCCCGCGTAGAAGCGCCGATCAGTCACAGCCCGGCGTGGCGGAGGTGCCAGAGCGGCACCGCCCAACCGTTCAACGCGCGTGCATTGGTTGGGCTGTGGAGGAGACGGCCGCATCCGGGTCTGAGACTCATCCCACGCGGACGTTGGCGACACCGACCACCAGCCATCGATCTGGACACACTGTTCGGCACCGCCACCGACGCCTTCCGATCCTGACCGCCGGACACGGGACCCAGTCAACGGATTGCCATGAACCACGCGCTGTCGGATGCTTGGCCGAACGAAACGGGGGAGTCCCATGGCCAGCGAAGCAGACACCTATGACTTCATCGTCACCGGCGCCGGATCGGCCGGCTGCGTGCTGGCCGCGCGCCTGTCGGAATCCGGCAAATACAAAGTCCTGCTGCTGGAAGCCGGGGGCGAGGACAAGTCGATGTGGATTCATGTCCCGATTGGCTATGCCAAGACCTTCGTCGATCCGCGTGTGAACTGGATGTTCGAATCGGAACCGGAAGCGAACCTCAACAACCGCACCATGTACCAGCCGCGCGGCAAGGTGCTGGGCGGCACGTCATCGATCAACGGCATGATCTACATGCGTGGCCACGCGGCCGACTATGACCAATGGCGGCAGATGGGCAACGAGGGCTGGGACTACGATTCGGTCCTTCCCTATTTCCGCAAGGCCGAGGACAATGAGCGCGGCGCCGACGAATTCCATGGCTCCGGCGGGCCGTTGCGCGTGTCGAACCAGCCCTACAAATGGGAAATCGCCGAGGCGCTGGTCCAGGCCTGCCAGCAGGCGGGCATTCCGTTCAACCCGGACTTCAACGGCCGCACCCAGGAAGGCTGCGGCTTTTACCAGACGACGACGAACAACAAGCGGCGCTGGAGCACGGCCGCCGCCTATCTGACCGAGGCGAAGAAGCGCCCCAACCTGACCATCAAGACCCGCGCGCATGCCTGCAAGGTGCTGACCGAGAACGGCCGAGCGGTGGGGGTGGAATTCCAGACGCCCAGGGGACGGGAAACGGCGCGCGCGGCGCGGGAGGTGATCGTTTCGGGCGGCGCCTATGGATCGCCGCATCTGCTGCTGAACTCCGGCATCGGCCCGGCCGATCATCTGCGCGACATGGGCGTCCCCGTCGTGCGGGACATGCCGGGCGTGGGGTCCAATCTGCAGGATCATTTCAACACGTTCTGCACCTACCGCATCTCGAAGGACCTGTCGCTCAACTCTCTCCACTACTCGATGCCACGGCGGTTGATGGCGGGGGCGCGGTATTTCCTGTTCAAGTCCGGCCCAATGTCCGGCAACGGGCTTTATGTCGGCGCGCTGGTGCGCAGCGATCCCAGTTTGGAGCGGCCGGACATCCAGTTGAACATCTCGGCCTGGAGCACGGTGGACCGCAACCGCAAGGGGATCATTTCGCATCCGCATCCGGGGATTTCGATCAGCCCTGTGCATCTGCGTCCGGATGGGCGTGGGACGGTGCGGCTGCGGTCCCCGAACCCGCTCGACGATCCGAAGATCCATTTCAACTTCATCAAGACCGATTATGACATGCAGGTGATGATCAAGGGCGTGCGGATGGCTCGCGACATCGTGCGCCAGCAGGCGATGCAGAAGCTGATCGTGGAGGAGACCTCTCCCGGGATCACCGTCCGTACGGATGAGGAGATCATCGAGGATACCCGCGCCCGTGGCGTGTCCAACCTTCACCCGGTCGGGTCCTGCGGCATGGGCCAGGGGCCGATGGCCGTGGTGGATGCACGCCTGCGGGTGCATGGCGTACCCGGGCTGCGGGTCGTCGATGCCTCCATCATGCCGGTGATCATCGCGGGCAATACCAACGCGCCCACGATCATGATCGCCGAGAAGGCTTCGGACATGATCCAGGAGGACGCGCGGGCCGCGGCATGACTTGTGCCGCCCGCCCGACGTCCTTGGTCATCCGCCGTCACACGGGGTCGGTGGCTGTCCGGGCATGCCAAGGCTTTCCGCCGAATTTCGAAAAAAAATACCGCAATGGGCCGCAACATGTGAGCTAGGTCACTTCTTGTTAATGACAGACGCATGCACTGTTGTGCGCGGCCTTTGCCACCCAACTCTGGCGATTGCCGCTGGGTCTTCCATGACCCAGGTCAACCCGGACCACCCTTCTGGCTCGGCCATGCGAATGGTCGAGCCATTTTTTTCACGGACCGCGCGCGGGGCCTACAACAGGGCGCGGATCGCCCGTCGCACATCCTCGGGTTGGCGTTCGACCGCCTGGACGAGCGCGCGAATCTGGCCACGCAGATCGTAGAGCTGGTCGAGAAGCGACAGGATCAACGGCAGGGTCTCATCGTTCACCGCCATTCGGTGGCGCAGATCGTGGATCAGCCGCACCCGCGCGACGTCGATGTCGTGAAAGGTCCAGTCGCTGTCGGTCGGCTCGGGCCGGACCCAGCCGCGCTCGACCCAGATGGTCAGCTCCGATTCGTTCAGATCGGCGAACAGCGCCGCCACGGCCTGAATGCGCATCACGCGTCCTCCAGCCCGGCGCGTGGATTGAAGGGGGATTTCGGCGTCCAGTCCTTCAGGAACGCGGCCAGCGCCGGTTCGTCGCCTGGCGGAACCACGACGTGCAGTTGGACGTATTGGTGACCCTCCCGAATCCCGCGTCCGCGCAGCCGCAGCCGCGTGCCCGATCCGGAGCCGGGCGGGATCGTCAGGCGGACCTTGCCGCCGATGGTCGGGACGTCCAGCGTCGTACCGATCACGGCTTCCTGCAGCGTGACTGGCAGCTCGATGACGATGTCGTCGCCCTGGCGCTTGAACAAGGGATGCGGCGCGACGGCGATTTCGACCAGCGCATCGCCGGCCGGCCCGCCGCCGATACCCGCCATGCCCTGGCCCTTGAGGCGCAGGACCTGGCCGTCCTCCACGCCCGCGGGTATGCGGACATCCAGGGTGCGGCCGTCCGGCAGCGCGATGCGGCGCAGCGTGCCGTTGGCGGCGTCCAGGAAGCCGATCGTCAGCATGTATTGCGCATCCGACCCGCGTGCCTGGAACCCCTGGCCACCCTGCCGGCCGCCGAACGCCTGGGAGAAGAACGCGTCGATGTCGTCCTGGGTGAACCCCGAAGACGACGCCCGGTACCGCTCCCGCCCCGGCGCGTCGCCGAAGTCGCGGTAGAACCCACGATCCTTGAACACCTCGTTGCCGGCGGCGTCGATCTCGCCCTTGTCGAAACGCGCCCGCTTGTCGGGATCGGACAGCAGGTCGTGCGCTGTGCTGATTTCCTTGAACCGTTCGGCCGCCTCGGGCTTGCCGGGGTTCAGGTCCGGGTGGTGGCGCTTGGCGAGCTTGCGATAGGCGGCGCGGATCGCCGCCTCATCGGCGGTGCGCTGGACGCCCAGAATGTCATACGGGTCTTTCATCGGTGCCCGGTAACGTTGGCAGGCGGAGGCGGCGGATCAAGAGGGGGACTATTACGTACCCGTCCAGACCGCCGGCCTTTTCTGCAGGAAGGCGTCGATCCCCTCCTGCGCGTCGCGGGCCAGCATGTTGCGCACCATGACCTCGGCCGCATAGGCATAGGCGGCAGGCAGGTCCATCGCGGCCTGGCGGTAGAAGGCTTCCTTCCCGGTCGCGAGCGTCAATGGGCTTTTCGCCGCGATCCGTTCCGCCAGTGCCCGTGTCGCGTCAGCCAGATTGGCCTCGGGCACCACGCGATTGACCAGCCCGATCTCGCGGGCGCGTTCGGCGCTGATCAGTTCCCCGGTCAGCAGCATTTCCATCGCGGCCTTGTGGCCGACATTGCGGGTCAGGGCGACCATGGGGGTGGAGCAGAACAGGCCGATATCCACGCCCGGGGTGGCGAAACGCGCGGTTTCGGCGGCTACGGCCAGGTCGGCGGTGGCGACCAACTGGCAGCCGGCGGCGGTGGCGACGCCATGGACCTGGGCGATCACCGGCTTGGGCAGCCGGACGATCGTCTGCATCAGGCGGGCGCAGAGGGCGAAGACCTGCTCATACGCTTCCCGCCGCGGATCGGCGCGGATTTCCCGCAGGTCGTGACCGGCGCAGAAGGCGGGTCCGGCGGCGGCCAGGATCACGACCTTGACCGTGGGGTCGGTGGCGATCCGGTCCAGCGCCGCGATCATGGCCTGCATCAGGCCCAGCGACAGGGCGTTGCGGGCGGCCGGACGGTTGAGCGTGAGGGTCGCGATACCGTCCGGCGTCGTATCAGACAGAAGTTCGGTCATGCGCGTTCATAGCGCGGGCCGCCCCCATCCCGGCAAGCGGTCAATCGATTGGCACGAAGATCGAATGCCGCATCTTGCCGCCGATCGACTGCGACAGATGGCCCTTGCCGCGGATATCCTCGACCAGGATCACCTCGCCGGCGCCGATCTCCCGCGCTTCGCCGTCGCTCGCCGTGATCTTCACGCCGGCATCAAGGTTGATGATGTATTGCCGGCGCGGCGCCGGGTGCCAGGACAGATCGTAATCGCCCGAGGTTTCCCGGAAGATGATCCCCGTGGCGGGCAGGCGCTTGGACAGCTTGCTGCCGTTGCGTTCCTCGACCCATTCGACCTCGATGTCGCGCCAATGGGTTTCGCCGTTGTCGTCGACGTAGATGTTGTGGATACGCATCGTTGTCCTCCGCTATTCGATCGGCACGAAGATGGAATGCCGCATCTGGTTGTTGATGGATTTCGACAGATGGCCCTTGCCGGTCGTGTCCTCGACCAGGATCACCTCGCCGGCGCCGATCTTGCGGGATTCGCCGTCGCTGGCCGTCAGTTCGACCCCGGCGTCGAGATTGATGATGTATTGCCGCCGCGGTGCCGGATGCCAGGGACGGTCATGTTCGGCCTGGGTCTGACGGAAGATGATCCCGGTCGCGGGCAGGCGGGCCGAGGTTTTGCCCTCGGGTCCTTCGTTCTCCCACGCGATCGTGATGTCACGCCAATGCGATTCCCCCTGGGCGTCGCAATACAGGTTGTGAACGCGGATCGGCATGGCGGTTCCCCTCCCCCGGGGCGGACAGCGTCGACGGGATTGCGGCAATGGTCAACCGGCCATGGGTCGGCTGTCAGGCGCCCAGCCGGTCATCACCGCCATGCGCAGCGTCACGACCACCCGGCCGTCTTCCCGGGGCAGTTCGGCCAATGCCATGGGCAGCAGGGCACGTGGCGGCACTCGCTTGTCCCGCAAGCGGACCGCGTTGCTTTCCCCGCCCGCCCGCAGGTCGCGGAGCAGCGCGAACGGATCGGCGTAGAGCAGGCGGATTTCCTCGATATCCGCCACCGGCAGGGCAAAGCCCGCGCGTTGCAGCAGATGGGCGCAATCGCGCAACTCCGGGAACGGCGACACACGGGGCGACACGCCGCCAGTCAGCGCCGTCTCTGCCCGGGTGAGCGCGCCGCGCAGTTCGGCGAGTGTGCCGAGGGCGGGCAGGCTGGCCAGCAGCAACCCATCCGGCCGCAAGGCCTGGCGCAACTGGATCAGCGCGCCCGGCAGGTCGTTCACCCAATGCAGCGACAGGCTGGCGACGATCAGGTCGAAACTGGCCGGGGCGAAGGGCAGGAACTCCTCATCCGCCGCGACGGCGGGACGCGGGCTGCGGGCGGCCATGGCGGGCGAGAGGTCGCAGGACACCGTTTCGATCCCGAGCGCGCGCAGCATGGGCGCGACGACGCCCCGCCCGCCGATATCCAGCGCCTGGGTAAACCGCCGTGTCGTGTCGTCCAGCCGATCCAGCAGCCGTTCCGCCGCGTCGCGCAACACATCCCCGACCGCGTCGACGCGCGAGGCGGCCCGGTCCCGGTGCCGCCGCACCGCGCCGCGATCGAAGACGCGGAAATCGTCCATCAGGCGTTCGTCAGGCCGCCATCGATCGTGATCGTCTGGCCGGTGACATAGGAGGAATCGCGCGAACAGAGGAACCGGATGACCGAAGCGACCTCGGACGGATGGCCGAAGCGGCCGAGGGGAATTTGCGCCCGATAGGCTTCCCCGCGTTCGGCGATGGTGGTTTCGGCCATACGGGTTTCGATCACGCCGGGGGCGATGGCGTTCACCAGCACTTCGGGCGCGAGCTTGCGCGAGAGGGATCGGGTCAGGCCGACGATCCCGCCCTTGGCCGCGCCATAGGCGGCGTAGTCCGCGCTGCCGCGGCGATAGGCGACGGAACTCGCGAAGACCATCCGCGCCGGTTCGCGCTTGTCGAAGCGGGTGCGGAACGCGACCGCCATGTCGTAGGCGTTGGTCAGGTTGGCGGCGATGGCATGGTCCCAGACGACATGGTCGTCGGGCATGAGCTGGTCCTTTTCGTAAACGCCCGCCAGGTGGATCATCGCGAAGACCGGGGCGCCGGCGGCGTCCAACGCGGCGGCGCAGTCGGCTGGGGTTTTCAGGCTGGACTCGAACAATCCGATCCGCACCCGGCCGAGGGTTTCCCGCGCCTGTTCCAGGCGTTCGGTGCTGGCATCGACCAGGATCACATGCGCGCCGCGATCCATGAGCTGGCGCGCGGTTTCCACGCCGATGCCCCCGGCGCCGCCGGTGATGACGATGCGTTTGCCCACGAACTCGGTCATGGCGGGTCATTCCCTGGCTGTGACAGTGAGTATTGTGCGGTCTGGATCGGTCGGTGCCAAGGCGGCGGGCTGGTCGCGCTTGTGTCCTTCACGTGTCTGGCGACACGGCCGGAATGGGCGGCGCCTCGGGCGTGGCTGAAAAATGATGCTGGGCGATACGCCAGCCCTCCGGACCGCGGACAAGCACAAGGGTCGACCGCAAGACCGCCTGGGTGGCTCCACCGGCGGCCAGCACGAAGTCGAACGCGGCGTAGCCTTGCGCCAGGCAGACCCCATCCGCCAGCCGGCGCAACGCCTGATCGACCAAGGCAAGCCTGACGGTCGTAAACATCCCGGCATAGGAGTCGAAATAGCCCTTCACCTGGTCGCGGCCGACGGAGTGGCCGGGGCGTCCGCCATAGAACACGGCGTCCTCGGTATAGAGCGCGGCGAGACCGGCGGTGTTCCAGTCCCGGGCGGCGGCGTTCCAGTCGCGCTCGATCGCGCGCAAGGCTGCTTCTTCGTTCTCGTGACTGGCCATATCGTTGGTCCGTGGTGTCGGGGCGAGGGTGGTTACGCGGGTGGGTATCCGGGAAACATCTCTCCCAGCCCGCCAAACAACATGATCATGCGATGCCGCCAGTCGGCAATGCGTGACCCTGTCGCCACGACGTCCTTGGGACTTCCCAGTCGCGCCCATTGGAAGACCGAGAACGCGGCGTAGTCCGCATAGGCGGGTGCCTCGCCGCAAATATACGGCTGTGTTGACAGTGTCCGTTCGAGGGGTTCGCAGGCGCGCTGGAAGTCCGCCAGTTTCGCGTCGGGGTCGGCGCAGGCATCCTCGAGCGACATGCCCAACGCCTGTTCCCGCGAGGCTCGGAAATAGGGCCGGTCACCAGCGTCGAGAACGGCGGGGAAGTCCCGGTAGATCACATGGCGCAATGGCGGTGCCAGCTTGCTGTCCACCCAGGCATTGATATGGCGAGCCATGCCCCGGCCCATGGGGCCGCCGAACAGCGACGGGTTTGCCGGGAACCGATCCTCGAGATAGCAAGCGATGTCCCAGGTTTCATGCACCGCGCGATCGCCATCCACGAGCACGGGTGTCAGGTGCTGTCCGGTCAATCCGCGGATGACGTCCACATCGGCGAAGCGTACTGGACGGACCTCGAAATCCACCCCCTTGTGCGCCAGCGCGTAGCGGATGCGCCAGGAGTAGGGGCTTGGGCGTCGCCCTTCGTGTCCGACCCGTTCGTAGAAGATGAGTGCCATGTGGGAAGCTTATCGTCGGGACGCGCGCGGTCCAAATCCATGTCGCGCCGGGTGTGGTCGGCCGGGCGGCGATCGATCAGTCTCCGCGCGATAATCATGCTCGCACCGCGGCGCTTGTGGCTCCATAGTGCCGAAGGAAGGAACGGATGATGCTGACCATCGAGGTTGAACGGGAAGCGGATGGACGATGGATCGGGGAGGTTCCCGCCTTACCCGGTGTGCTGGCCTATGGCGTCAGCGAAGCCGAAGTCCGGCAGAAGGCCGCCGCCCTCGCACTGCGGGTGATCGCGGACCGGATCGAGCATGGTGAGCCGGTCCCGGAAGAAGCGCGCATGATCTTCGCGCTGGCCTGATGGATTGGCCGGCCAGCCGAGCTGGGGTGGTCCTGAGGGCGCTCTACAGGGCGGGCTGGACTCTCAAGCGACAGTCCGGTTCGCACCGGACGCTCTCGAAGGCGGGATGCCCGGATTACGTGTTCGCGTTTCACGAACGGGAAGAAATCGGCCCACGCATGCTTGCGCGAATCGCTCGCCAAACCGGGCTGAAGCCCGACGACCTATAGCTGAAAGCGCCACAACCAGGAATTGGTGGGTGCACAAGGACTCGAACCTTGGACCCGCTGATTAAGAGTCAGCTGCTCTACCAACTGAGCTATGCACCCTCGCAGAACCGGCCCAGGGACCGGTCGGGCACCACCAATGGGCGGGGGTCATACCAAGCCCCGCCCCACTTGCAAACCCCTTATCAGGCGCCCGCCAGAATCGCGTCGGAAATCTTCTCTGCCATCATCAGTGTCGGGAAATTCGTGTTCGCGCACGGCATAGACCGCGCAGTTCTTCAGGCGGTCCGCCGCGCCGCGTGCCGCCGCTTCGTCGGTGAACCAGGTTTCCGCCAGCGCGCGCAGCGGGCAGATGAATTCCGCCACG
>WBZQ01001069.1_pt2 | contig 18628 bp, 15 predicted proteins | sample 5204251 | NCBI WGS metagenome assembly WBZQ01 (sample SAMN12412402, study PRJNA552823) | activated sludge metagenome | isolation source: activated sludge from nitrification reactor of wastewater treatment plant... | place: USA: Virginia | collected 2017-09 | reverse complement strand
CGCGACTACGGCATCGGAGCGCAGATCCTGGTCGAGTTGGGCTTGCGCAAGATCCGCCTGCTGACCAACAACCCGCGCAAGTTCGTCGGTCTGGCGGGCTACGGGCTCGAGATCGTGGAGCGCCTGTCGATCGAAGTCGCGCCCTCGTCGGATGCGGGCCGGCGTTACCTGCGCACGAAGAAGGAGAAGCTCGGCCACTTGCTGCGCGGCGTCTGAGCGCCGCGGGCGGGAGCCCCCCGCTTAGGAGCGGCGCCCGAATTGACTTCGGGCGCCGCGCACCAATGATTCAGGAATTCTTGAAGACGGTCCCGTTGTTTCGCGATTTGGACGATGACGACCTGGCCCACGTGCTCATGGTCGGCATGGTCAAGCGCTGGGCCGCGGGCGCCACCATCCTCACCGAGGGCGCGCCCGGCGGCCAGTTGCTCGTCATCCACGAGGGCCAGGTGCGCATCAGCAAGATGATCCCCGGCGCAGGCGAGGAAGCGCTTGCGATCCTGGCTCCGGGCGACTTCTTCGGCGAGGTCGAGTTCCTCGATGGCTCGCCCGTCTCGGCCAACGCCATCGCGCACGCCGACTGCGAGACGCTCGCCATCCCGCACCGCGAGCTGGCGGCGCTCATGCGCGCGCGGCCCGCCCTCAGCGCCAAGTTCCTGTGGGCTTTCGCGCGCACGCTGGCTTCGCGGCTGCGCGACACCGACCAGCGCATGGCCAGCCTGCTGGCACTGTCCCGCGCATTCTGAGCCCTCTCGCCCCTCAGCGTGCGTCGCGGCGCCGAAGCGCGCTCCGTTAGGCACGCGCGCCTCACGCGCTCCGCCCAGGGACGCGGTCGCCTTCAGAGCGCGCCGCGCGCCGTGTCGGCGCGCTCGCGCAGGTACTTCTCGCGGCTCGAAGCGCGCGAGATCTTGCCGCTCGAGGTCTTGATCAGCCAGCGCTCGTCCACGAGGCGCACGTCGTGGAGCGCCACTTCCTGCTCCCACACCCGGCGCCGCACGTCCTCCGCCACGCGCGCGCGCGCCTCGGCGTCGAGTCCCGGCTCGAGTTCGCAGACCATGACGACGACGTCGGTGCCGAGGCGGGCGTCCTCGATGCCGAAGGCCACCGTGCGGCCCGGGTGCACGCCCGGCACCTCGTTGGCCAGCGCCTCCAGATCGCCGGGATAGACGTTGCGCCCGCTGACGATGATCAGGTCCTTCTGTCGCCCGCTGACGTAGAGCTGGCCGTCGGCCAGATAGCCCATGTCGCCCGAGAGATGCCAGCCGTCGCGCATCACGCGCTCGGTGAGATCGGGCCGGCGATAGTAGCCGCTGAACATCGAGGCGCAGCGGATGAGGATCTGGCCCACGCGCCGCTCCGGCAGGTCGCGGCCGTCGTCGTCGACCACGCGCAGTTGCGCCCCGCGCACCGGCCAGCCACAGCTCACCATCGCCAGGGCCTGCGGCGAGTCGGGCTCGGCCGGCACGGCGCGGCGCTCCTCGGCCAGCAGGCGCCGGTCGACCCAGTCGATCGGCGCGGGCTGACCGAGGCGCGTGGCGGTCACGAACAGCGTGGCTTCGGCCATGCCGTAGGCCACCTGCAACGCGCTCTCGCGGAACCCGTAGGGCGCGAAGCGTCGCGCGAACAGGCGGTGGCTGTCGAGCCGGCACGGTTCCGCAGCGTTGACGAGCGCGCGCCAGGACGAGAGCTCCACGCCCGCCAGATCCTCGTCACGCGTCGCACGCACGCAGTGGTTGTAGGCGAAGTTGGGCATGAACGTCAGCGTGCCCTTGAATTCGGTGACCGCGCGGAACAGATCACGCGGCGCGCGCACCCAGTGGAAGGGCGACATCAGCACCAGCGGCACGCCCGCCGTGAGCGGCATGACGAAGCCCGCCACCAGCCCGCCGTCGTGGTAGAGCGGCATCCAACTGACGATCACGTCGTGCTCGTCGAGCGCCAGCGCCTCGCCGTAGGCGCGCACCTGCGCGAGCACCGAGCGATGGGGCAGCGCGATGCCCTTCTGCAGGCCCGTGGTGCCGCTGCTGAACTGCAGGAAGGCGATCGCGTCGTCGGCGGGCCGAGGCCAACGCGCGGCGCCGCGGGGCTGCGCGTCGCGCGGCAGCGCCTGTACGTCGAGCACGCGGCAGGCGTCGCTCGACAGCATCTCGCGCAGGCGCGGCGCGAACCCGGGCCAGGTCAACGCGGCCCGCGCACCGGCCTGCGCTGCCAGCAGGCGCACGCGCTCGGCGTACAGTCCCGGGTCGAGCTTCTCGCTCAGGAACGGGAAGATGCAGGGCATGGCGCCGCGCAGCATGGCTCCCCAGAAAGCCGTGACCAGCGCGCGCGAGTGCTGCAGCACGAGCAGCACGAGGTCGCCCGCACCGATCCCGGAGGCTTCGAGGGCCTGGCCCCAGGCCACTGCTTCGTCGTACAGCTCGCGGGCCGTGAGCGCCTCGCGCGAGCCGTCGGCGTGCAGCAGCGTCAGAGCCGTGCTCCCGGGGGCCTCGTGCGCGTGACGCTCGAACGCGTCGACGAGGGTCGCGTCGGTCGGCAGCCTCATGGCGCGGCGGCCTCCGCGAGCCACGCCCGCAGGTGCGGCGCGACGGCCTGCGTCAACAGCGCGCGCCCGCCTGGGCCGAGGTGGGCCAGGTCGAGGAAGGCGTCGTCGGGCACGGCCGACTGCTGCTCGAAGACGCGCACGCCGCGCGCCCGCGCGCGCGCGAGCTGGGCCTCGAAAGGCGCCTGGGCGAGGGGCGTGACGCGCTCGCGCAGGTAGGAGTGCTCCGGCATCACCACCACCGCCACGCGCCGCGCGCAGGCCTCGACGCGCCGCAGCAGCGCATCGAGCCGCTCGGCCAATTCCGGCCGGGAGTAGGCCTCGGCCGTCAGATAGCCTTGTCGCTCCCAACGCCGGATCATGGCGTCGAAACCCTCGCCGGCACGCTCGGAGAAGCGGTACTCGTCCATGGGTTGGGTATCGTAGCGCGCGACTTCGAACGCGTCGTCGGGACGCCGTGTGCCCCAGTAGGCCCGCGTGTGGGCGTGCCGCAGCAACGCGCGCAGCAGCCTGCCGAGCTGGCGCGCATGACGCCGCGGCGGCCACAGCAGGTTGGCGCGCAACTCGCTCTCGGCCGCTGCGAACCCGGGACCAGGGTATTGGTAGCGCATCAGCTCGGCGCCGTCGAGGGCGTCGAAGAAGTCGGCATAACCGCGTGCCACGACGTCCTGGTCCATGGCGCGCAGCATGAACGGATGCAGCGCGAGCAGCGCGACGTCCGGCCGAGCGCCGCTCTTCTCGAGCAGCAGCGCGGCCACGGACAGGGTATCGACCGAGCCGCCGGCCAAGCCCCCGTTGTAGGCCGCCGTGCCCGGGACCAGTGCCTCGAGCATGCGCTCGTCGAACCCCTCGCGCGCCGTGGACGCGCCCAGGACGACGATCGTCGGTCGGCCGCTGGCGCGACAGGCGGCCAGCTTGCCCGCCAGCCGATGGCCGACGGTGTCGTCGAACGGCAGGCGGTACAGGTGCCAGGCGAAACGCGACGCGCCGGCCGCGTACCCGAGCAGCCACAGGGCCGCGCAACAGGCCGCCAGACGGGCCGCGACCGCCGCGGCGCGCCCCAGGCCGGCCTCAGAAGCCGGCATACACGAAGTCGGCCGCGTTGCGATTGAGCAGCGCGGCGATGAGCGTCAGCTTGAGCGCGATGAAGACCAGCGTCAGCGCGACGCGACGCCAGGTCGGCTGCTCGAGGCTCACAGCAGGAGCTCCCACAGCGGGTGCAGGCTGAGCGTCAGCACGGCGAAGACGTAGAGCGGCCCGAGCACACGCCAGGCGCCCTGCAGCCACGCGCTCCGCGCACGCTCGCGCAGCACGCGGTCGCGCAACAGTTTCTCGAGCGCCAGCGCGCTGCCCATGCCGAGACCCCAGAGCAGGAAGCGCGCGTCCAAGCGGTGCCAGGCGCCCACGAAGCCGAAAGAGAGCACCAGCACGCACAGACCGGCCGCGTACGCACGCGACACGCCCCAGGCGCGCACGAGCCGCACCTGAGCGGGCAGGAACAGGTGCGCGCGCACCCAGGCGCCCAGCGACGCGTGCCAGCGCTGCCAGAAGTCGGTCAGGCTCTCGGCCAGGAACGGGCGCGCGAAGTTGACCGGCGTGGGCACGCAGAGCAGGCGCCCCAGACCCAGCGCCAGCAGCGACACGCCAGCGAAATCGAAGAACAGGTAGACGACCAGCAGGGCCGAGTCGAAGAGCCCTTCGGAGCGCAGCGGACCGTGCAGTCCGAAGGCGAAGATGCGCAGGGCCTCGGCCACGGCGAGCTTGTAGAAGAGCCCGGTGGTCACCACGTCGAGTCCCGCCACGAGGCCGGCGACGCGCAAGGTCTCGGGCTCGGCCGTGTCGGCCGCGAGGTGCGCGCGGTAGGCGCCGATCGGTCCCGCGAGGAGCATGTGGAACGGAAAGAGATACCCGGCCAGGGCCAGCGGATCGAGCAAGCGGGCGCCCGCCTGCACGGCGCGCGCGGCGTCCCACAGGCGCAGGACCGCGTAGGACCACGAGAGCCGCGCGAGCAGGCCGAGCGGCGCGCCGGGTGCATCCGCGAGGGAACCCTCGAGGTGCAGCTTGTGCAGGCCGAAGAGCAGCGCGGCGCAGGCGAGCAGCAGGCCGGCGCCGCGCACCGCGCGCAGCAGCGCCCAACTCGCGCCGGCGATGAGCAGCGCGCCCAGCGCGACGCGCCAGCCGAAGGTCAGGGTCAGGGCGCCGAGGTTGAGCAGGCCGAAGCGCTGCATCGGGCTGCGCGCCAGGGGCGCGCGCATGAGCACGATCGCGAGCGCGGCCGCCGCCCAGAAGGGCGTACCGAGCAGGACGTCCACGCGCTACGCCAGCTTGCGCTCGATCAGCGTCTTCAGGTCGCCGACGCAGCCGAGTCCGGCGATCTCGTCGCTGCTGAAGCGCAGGCCGAAGGCGCTCTCGATCTCGACCATCAGGCTGACGTGGTTGAGCGAATCCCAGCCCGGCACGTCGCGCGCCGTGAGCTCGTCGCGCAGCACCAGGGAAGGCAGGCCGAACAGGGTACGGAAGATGGCGCTGAGACGCGCCTCGCGCGCGGCGTCCATCAGGCGCCAGAGCCTGCATGGCGGGCGGCGGCCGCGCCGGCCGCCTCACCTGCCGGGCCGGGGTCACGGGCGCGGTCGAGGTGCGCGCGCAGCCAGTCGGGGACGGGCTGCGGCGTGAACGTGCCGTCGGTGCCCACGGCCACCATCGTGCTGCGCGCGATGAACACGCTGCGCCCGTCCACGCGGCCTTCGTAGCGCATGCGCAGCGACGTGCGGCCGACGTGTTCGACCACGACCGTCATCTCGACCCGATCGCCGAAGCGCACGGGCGAGAGGAAGTCCATCTCCACGCGCGCGGTGGGCAGCGCGAGGCCTTCCTGCTGGAAGACCTCGGGATAGGGCCGACCCACGTGGCCCGCGAAGAAGTCTTCGAGCGCCACGTGGAGGAAGTTGACCAGGTTCGGGTAGTAGGCGATCCCCGCCGGATCGAGGTCTCCGAAGCGGACGAGGATCGACGTGGTGAACGCCACGGGTCGCGCCTTCAGGCCTTGCTGCCGAGCTGCTCCATGACCGTCACGGACAGCACCTTGCCCAGCGTCTCGTAGGCGGCCTCGCCCTCTTCGCCGGAGGCCGCGGTCGGATCGCCGAAGTAGGCGTCTTCGCCGCCGGCTTCGAGGAACGTCTTGGCGCCGCGCTTGAGCGCCGGCATGAGTCCGTCGGTGGGCGCCAGGCTGATGCGCTCGCGCTCGCGTACGCGCTCGGGAGCGGCGGCCATGACCAGCGACGTCTCCCAGGCGCCGGCGTGGTCGCCCTTCAGGAAGGCCTCGCCCAGCATCTGGGCCCAGCGCTTGCGGGTGAAGTCGACCAGGCAGACGCTGGCTCCGGCCGCGCCGGCCTCTTCCACGGCTTTGCGCGCGCACTCCATGTGCGCGGGCTCGTGGTGGATGTTGACGAGCGCCACGCAGCGGAAACGCTTGGCCGCCGTCACGCACACGTCGCGCAGCAGGGCCTTGGCGGTCTCGGCGGGCAGGCTCAGGGTGCCGGCGAAATCGGCTCCGAACTCGGCCACCGTGAAGACGACCGGCGGCAGGATCAGCGAGCGGATGCTGTGTTCGGCCAGCTTCTTCGCGCCGCGCCGGGCCACTTCCGTGGCGATCAGCGTGTCGGTGTCGAGCGGCAGGTGCGGGCCGTGCGCTTCGACGGAACCCACCGGCAGAAGCGCCACGGGGCGCTCCTTGAGGGCCTCGTCAACTTCGGTCCAGGTCATCTCGGACATCACGAGCTTTTCGGACATGGCAGCGAAGGAATGAACTTCCTTCCTCTCCTTTCTCGATCACAAGCTCTGGCGGAGTGCGCGAAGGCGTCAGCAGCCCTCGCTCAGGCGTCTCCGATCGATCTTGCCACGGTCGTTCTTCGGCAGTGACGGGACGAACTCGACCGCCCGCGGGTACTTGTAGGCGGCCAGCCGGCCCTTGACGAACTCCTGCATCTCGCGCGCCAAAGCCTCGTCGCCCGTGCCTTCACGCAACACGATGAACGCTTTGGGCTTGACAAGACCTTCCGGGCCTTTATACCCGATCACGGCGCATTCCGCTACCCGCGGGTGCTGGAGCAGCGCGTTCTCGACCTCCAGCGGGCTCACGAACACGCCGCCCACCTTGAGCATGTCGTCGCTGCGCCCTTCGTACCAGTAGCGGCCGTCGGCGTCGCGGCGCATGTGGTCGCCCGTCACCACCCAGTCGCCGCGCAGCACCTGCTTCGACTTGGCGTGGGCCTGGTGGTAGTGCACGGCCACCGATTCGCCCTTGACCCACAGCGTGCCCGCTTCGCCGTCGGGACAGTCGCGGCCCTCGGCGTCGACCACGCGCGCCTCGTAACCCGGCACCAGGCGTCCCAGACTGCCCGGCAGCACGTCGCCGGGCGCGTTGGAGATGTAGATGTGGAAGGTCTCGGCCGAGCCGATGCCGTCGAGGATCTCGACGCCGTAGGTCTCGCGCCAACGCCGGTGCAGCTCCGGCGGCAGCGCCTCGCCGGCCGAGAGCACCAGCCGCAGCGAATCGAGGCGCGCGCCGGCGGGCGCCTGCGCCAGCATGGCGTTGATCATCGTCGGCACGGAGGTCAGGATCGTGGGCCGGTAGCGCGCGATCATGTCGAAGACGGTGTGCGGCTCGCTGCGCTCGCTGAACAGCGCCGTGGCCGCGCCCACGGCGAACGGGAAGAGCAGGTTGGTGCCCGTGGCGTAGCCGAAGAACAGCTTGGGCACCGCCAGGGTCAGGTCGTCGGCGCGGATGCCCATGACCTGCTTGGCGTAGCGCTCCGTGTTCCAGGGCAGGTCCTCGTGCAGGTGCACGGCGGCCTTGGGCTTGCCCGTCGTACCGCTGGTGAAGAGCCAGATGGCCGGATCGTCGCGATGCGTGTCGGCGTTGACGCAGGCGTCGCTGGCGCGCGCGCACAGCTCGTCGAAGGCGGCGTGACGGCCGGCGGCTCCCACCACGACCAGATGGCGCAGGTGGCGGAACCCGTCGCGCTGGGCCTCGAGCCGCTCGAGCACCGACTCGTCGACGATGGCCACGCGCGCGCGGCTGTACTCGAAATAGTGCGCGTAGTCCTCGGCCGGCAGCAGCGGGTTGACCATGGCCACCACCGCGCCGGCCTTGAGCGCTCCGAACCAGGCGAAGACGAACTCGGGCCGGTCGGGCAGCACCAGCAGCACGCGTTCCTCGTGCCCGACGCCCAGCGCGCGCAGCGCGTGCGCCACGCGGTTGGCGCGCGCCTGCACCTCGCGATAGGTGAAGACCTCGTCGCGGTAGTAGAGGCAGGTCTTGGCGCCGCGGCCCTCCTCGACGTTGCGGTCGAGGAAGTACCAGGCCATGTTGAAGCGCTCCGGGAAGTCCATCGGCGTGGCGCTCATGCGCGCTCCTCGGCCGGGCCGGCCAGGCGGCGGTAGCCGCGGTCGTGGTACAGCAGTGGGCGTCCCGGCTGCGTGCGCAGGGCCAGCACCTCGCCGATCCAGACGAAGTGGTCGCCCGCGGCGTGCATCGTCGCGAGCCGGCACTCGAGTTGCGCCAGCGCCCCCGGGATCAGCACCAGGCCGTGCGCGCCGCTCGGCGCGAGGCCCGCGAAGCGCTCGCCGTCCCGCGCGGCGAAGCGTTGCGAGAGGGCCTGTTGGTCTTCGGCCAGCAGGCTGACCGCGAACAGACCGCAGGCGCGCGCCGCTTCGGTGGCCTCGGAGCGCGCGTGGATGCAGACCAGCACGAGCGGTGGCTCGAGGCTCACCGAGCAGAACGAGCTGACGGTGAGGCCCACAGGGCGCCCGTCGGCATGGCGCGTGGTGACGATGGTGACGCCCGAGGCGAACTGCCCCAGCGCCGCGCGGAAGTCGTCGGACGTCACGGACATGGGCGCAGTTGTACCGCATCGCGCGGGCGCGCACAAAGCACGGCCTGCGTGCTTGTGGCGCCGCCGCCGCGCGCGCATACTGAACGTGCCGAGTCACGTTTTTCGGGACGCCCCGGGGCGTCTCCGCTGATCAGAAGGAGGACGACCATGTTCCACGAGCGCAAGCGCGTGCTGCTGCTGACCATCGCCGTGGGCCTGATGCTGCTCGTCGGCGTCTCGCCGGCGTCGGCCTGCCCGACCTGCAGCAATCCGGCCGCCTGGGGCGCCACGCCGTGCCTGACGACCAACTGCTCGCTGTGCGGCTATTGCGCCTATTGCTGTGGCCGGCTCGGCATCGGCTGCGGGTTCTGCTGTCGGGACTGTGGTCCCGGCGGCGGCCCGCGCGCGCCGGAGAGCGTCGCGACGGCCTGTGACGCGCCCGCCAGCAGCGACGCGCGCGACGAGTTCGAGCACCTGTTCGGCGTGCCTCCCGTCGACGCGCCCCAGCCGGTCGAGGGCCTCGCGGCGCACTGACGATCGAGAAGCGGCCGGCCTGCTCCCTTCGCGGGCCGGCCGCGTGTCAGGCGGGGGCGTGCTCGTCGCGGTACAGGGCCAGCGCGCCCCCGAGATAGGCCAGGCGCAGGCCGATGCGCGCGCACATGAAGAGCTGCATCAGCGCCAGCGCGACGAGCTGCGACTTGTAACCCGTGGTCGTCCAGGCGCCGTCGGCCGCGCTCCAGAGCGCGAGCGCCAGCAGCCCGCACACGAGCACCAGCAGCGCGTGACCGGCGACGGCCGCCGCGCGCCGCGCCACGAAGCCCGCGGCCGAGGCGAGTGCGAGCAGCGCGCTGGCCCGCTCCTCGAGCACGACGATGGCCTTGGCGTACGACGACAGCACGAACACGACGCCGAGCGCGAGCAGCAGGACCAGGCGTCGCCCGAAGGCCCAGGCCAGCGCGCCCGTCTCCGAGACGGCCTCGCGGCCCTGGAAGTCGGCCCAGCGCGCGAACGGCGCGTTGAGCGCGAAGATCACGCCGTACAGCGCCAGCGTCAAGAGCGCCAGACGGAAGAGGCGTCCGAAGTAGAAGCCGGCGGCGTGCAGACAGGCGCGCAGCTTGAAGCCGCCCGCGGGGCGCCGCAGCACGCTCAGCACGCCGCCCGTCAGAAACGTCTGCAACAACAGGTACAGGACGCCCAGGCCGGCCACGAGCGGATCGAGGGCCTCAGCGCCGCCTTTCTCGCCGTGGTCGAACAGTCCGGCCGGGAGCTGTCCGCGCAGCAGCAGGTCGAGGTTGCGGTAGGCGAAGCCGGCCCCGGCCAGCTCGGGCGTGAAGCCCTTGGTGAAGCCTTCCTGCGCGTCGTGCCAGTGGTCCCAGAAGGCGTAGTCGAAGCCGTCGCGTTGGCGCTCGGCCGCCTCGCGCTCGTGCAGGGCTTTGGCGAGCGTGCCTTCGACGGGCACGGCCAGCAGCGCCGCCAGGCCGGCGTTGGCCACCAGCACCAGCAGCACCAGGAGGGGGTTGCGGATGACGGCCCGCAGGCCCGTCGTGAAGGCTCGCAGCATGGCGTTCACCCCAGCAGAGCGTGCAGTTCCAACAGGTTCTGCAGGAAGAACAGAAAGCGCGCCGACCACTTGGTGGCGGCGCGGTGCGCGTCGCCGCGCTCCGCGACCCAGGCGTTGTTGCTCGGGTCGACGTCGAGCGCCAGACGCCTCTCCGGGTCGGCCACGGCGCGACGCACGCGCGCGCTGCCCTCGTAGCGGAAGCGCGTCCAGCGCTCACGGCCGTCCCAACGCTCACGGCGCGTGCTGCCGTCGTCGAACTCGACCAGCAACTCCACCGGCAGCCGTGTCTCGCCCAGGCGCAGCAGCGTGACCTCGGACTGCCAGACGGTCGGCGTCGTGGTGGCCGGCGACGGTGCCGGCACGGGCGTGGCGGCGGCCGTGGGGCCGTCGACGAAGCCCTGTGCCACGCGCGCGGGCGTGATCTTGACCTCGACCGCGTGGTCGAGCAGTCCGCTCGAGAAGAAGGTCTCGTCGAAGAAGAAGCGCCAGTCCTGCCCCGTCACCTCGTTGACCACGGCGATGAAGTCGGCGGTGCGCGGATGAGCGAATCGGTAGCGGCGCGCGTACGTGCGCAGCACGCGCGTCATGGTCTCGTCGCCCAGCAGACCCTCGAGGGTCTGCAGCACCAGCTCGGGCTTGCCGTAGGAATTGAGCGTGTAGGCGTCGGCCGTGCGGTACTCGAAGCCGCGTCGCGCCATCACGTCGGTGCGGCCGGTCTGGCGCAGGTCGCCCAGATCTTCCACGCCGCGCCCGATGAGCACCGCGGGCGCCACGAGCGCCAGGCCGGCGCGCGTGCGCTTGCCCGCGGTCAAGCCGAAGTAGCGCTTGCTCCAGGCCTTCGGTCCGAGGGCGTAGAAGGCTGCCTTGCTGGTGTGGTACGAGTTGAAACCCTCGTCGAGCCAGGCTTCCTCGAACTCGTTGTTGGCCACCAGGCCGTACCAGAACTGGTGACCGGCCTCGTGGATGGTCACGCCCTCCGGACTCTGCGTCTCGGCGGGCGAGAAGACGCTCGACCCACCGGTGAACAGCGTCGGGTACTCCATGCCGCCCGAAGTCGAGTTCCAAGCCGGATCGACGATCGTGAGCTGTGCGTAGGGATAGGGTGCCGACCAGGCGCCGTAGCTGCGCAACGCGATGCGCGCGGCCTCCAGATAGCGCTCGGCCTGCGCGGCGTGCTCGGGCTGCAACAAGAGACGCAGCGCCACCGGCGGATAGCCGGGGTCGTCGAAACGCGCGTTGTGCTCGAGGAAGCGGCGGCTGGCCGTCCAGGCGAAATCGTGCACGTCTTCCTGGACGAAGCGGTGCGTGACCGTGCCGTCCGCGTTGCGGACGAGGTCGCCCTGCTGCCGGCCCGTCGCGCCGACCACGAAGCCTTGCGGCAGCGTCAGGCGCACGTCGTACACGCCGTAGTCCGAGAAGAACTCGGTGTTGGCGTGGAACTGGTGACAGTTCCAACCGTCGTCCTGCAGCACGCCCAGCTTGGGGAACCACTGCACGATGAAGTTGTAGTCGTGCACCCAGCCCGCCCGTCCCACGTCGCCGTAGGGCACGCGCGCGCTCCAGGCCACGCGCAGGCGCGCGCTCTCGCCCGGCTTCACCTCGCGCGGCGCGCGCACCTCCACGACCGTGCGATCGTCCGCGTTGCCGTCGTCGGGCTGCACGTAGCGCAGGCTCGGCGTCAGGTCCGAGCCGTCCTCGAGCCACGTCACCGCGCGCACGTGCGTGAAGCCCAGACGGCGCTGGGCCTCCTCGGCGTTGTAGGCCGGAGGCGGCTGGCGGCGGCGCTCGCCGCGCGCCGCCGTCGACAAATTGTTGCGGAAGGCGTTCCAGTACAGATGGAACGGGAAGTTCGACACCGCGCGTTGCGTGCGGTTGGTCCATTCGAGGTCCAGCGTGCCCTCGAGCGTGTGGGCCTGCGGGTCGAGACGGGCTGCGATGACGTAGTTGGCGTTGCGCGGCGAGCGCTCGGGCAGCGCGGGCAGGCCGCGCTCGTCGAGGGCCGGCAACGGCAGCGCTCGCCAGGGCGCGGGGGCCGGCGCGCAGGCCGCGCAGAGAAGCAGGGGCGCCAAGGCGAGCGCCGCGCGGCGTCTCACTTCGCGCCCGCCGGGGAGAGCGCCGCCAAGGCCTCGAGGCGCTGCGTCGCCGCCTGCAGCACGTTCTCCACGCGCCGCGTCTCGCCGCGCCACAGCGCGACGTCCTTGTCTTCGACGGCCTGCACCAGCCCTGGCAGGGGCCAGGGAGCGTAGCCCGTGGTCGTGCCCGGCGCGACCAGCGCGTGCCGGAACCACGGGCGCCGCGGCAGGCCCTCGCTCGAGAGATAGGCGCGCTCGACCGTCGTGGCCACGGCGTTGGCGCGGCCGGCTGCGGCGGCGTCGCCCGCCTGGGACAGGGCCTCGAGCGCCGCGTCGGCGCGTTCGCCCGCCCGAGCGAACGCCATGAGCGGAGCGTCGAGCGCGCGCAGTTCGGCTTCGAAGGCGGCCAGTGCCGGCTCCTGGCGCGCGCGCCGGCGCACGTCGCGGCGCAGCGCGTCGAGCTGCTCGCGCAGGCTGCGTCCGGCGGGCGCGAAGCGCAGCGGCACCACGTCGGCCGAAGCCAGGCGCAGGGCCATGAGTCCCAACAGACGCGCGGCGGCGGCGTGGTAGTGGAAGCCCGGGTCGCCGTAGGTCGCCATCCAGCGGTAGTTGTCGTAGACCGAGTGGTAGACGCCGTAGCGGCCGCTGAACGACAGGTCGAGGGCCGGGATGCCGAGGTGGTCCAGGAAGGCGGTGTAGTCGGAGCCCGAACCGAGCGGGTCGAGGTGCAACTCGAAGGCACTCTCGGCCCGCTCCAACTCCACCGGCGACTGGCGCGCCCACTCGCGGCGCTCGCGCTGCTCCCAGGCCGCGAGCAGGCTGCCGCCCTGGCGCGGCTCGCTCACGGCGGCCGCGCACTCGCGCACGACGTCGCGCAACGCGGGCACGCCGCCCACGCTCAGGTCGCGGCCAGTCACCGCGGAATCGACGTTCAGGTAGGCGAGCGCGCCGCGGCTCAGCAGCTCCGCGTGCTCTTCGGCCCATTCGGTCGAACCCACGAGCCCGTATTCCTCGGCGTCCCAACTGGCCAGCATCAGCGTGCGACGTGGTCGCCAGCCCGCTTTGTAGGCGGCCGCCAGGCCGCGTCCGATCTCGAGCAGCACGGCCGTGCCCGAGTTGGGATCGACCGCGCCGTGCGTCCACGCATCGCGGTGGTTGCCGATGATCACCAGGCGCTCTGCTTCGCCCTCGCCCGGAATGCGCGCGAACACGTTGAAGATGGGCTTCAGGCCCTCGTCCATCTGCACGTCCATCGCCACCGCAGCCGCGCCCGGGCCGACGTGGTACGCGAACGGCAGGCCGCCCTGGAAGCCTTCAGGCGCTTCCGGTCCCCCCAGGCGTCGCAGGATCTTCTCGGCTTCGCCGTACGAGAGGGGCAGCGACGGGATGCGCGGCACCGTCGTGAGCTGCTCGCGCGGCACGCGTTTGGCGCCCGCCACCGACGCGTAGCCCGGCGTCGTGGGATCGCCCGGGCCCAGCGAGAGGAACTGCACCGAGCCGCGCTGGATGGCGGTGCTCGGACGCATCGGACCGTCGGGGTACGTGTCGCCGCGCGCGTAGCCGTCGTCGGCCGGGTCGGAGTAGATCAGCACGCCCTTGGCGCCGCGCTCTTGGGCCTCCTTCACCTTGAGGCCACGGAAGACCGCGCCGTAGCGCACGATCACGACCCGGCCGGCCACGTCGACCCCGAGCTTGGCCAGCGCGTCGAAGTCGGCGCGCGTGCCGTAGTTGGCGTAGACCACCTGGCCCTCGGCGTGGCCTGACGCGCCGTAGCCGTGGAACGCGGGGAACATGCCGTGCATGCCCGAGTCCTTGTCGCCCGGCAATGCGGGTTCGACGAGGCTGAGATCTTCCTGGATCGGTTCCGTCAGGCGCAGCGCCACGGAACGCGGATGGTTGAGGAAGGCCTCGTAGCGCGCGACCTCGGTCGCCAGCCCGAACTCCTCGAAGCGCGCCCGCACGTAGTCGGCCAGCGCCTTCTCCTGGGGCGTGCCGGCGACGTGCGGCTCTTCGGTGAGCGCGCGCAGGAAGCGCGAGGCCTGCTCCGGCGTGGGCGTGTCGAGAAAGACGCGCTCCGCGCGCGCCTGCGCCGCGGCGGACGCCTGGAAGAAGCCCAGCGGCGCCTCGCCGGCGGCACGCGTGGGTGGCGCGCCCGACGCGACGGCGCAGAGCGACACGAGGAACGCGCGCGCGGCCCGGTACGGCCCGCGCCAGGAGCGGCGGCAGTGGGAGGGTGCCATGGACGGCGATTCTAGCCCGCATTATTCACCAATGCGTCTGCTGCGCCGCACGATACCGCGCCTGCGCCGGGCGTCCACGCTCCTCGCATCCTCGACGTACGGCCCCGTCGCCTCCGGTGCTCGTCGCTGCGGTAGCCCGTCTCGGCTGCGGTCTCCTGCGGCTCGCGACGACGCCTGATGAATAACGCGAGCTAGCGCCGAACCACAGCCAGCCCCCCCGGCGCTGCCCACGGCCCGCCAACCGCGCTTGTCAACCGCGCGCCGCCGAGTCAGGGCACGAGCGCGTCGACGTCGAGGCGCAGGTCGACGAAGCGCGTCAGCGTGCCCGATACGCCCGTCAGGCGTAGGTTGAACGTCCCGGGCGCGTGATTCGGGCTGACGGCCAGGTTCAGCGCCGTCGCGACGCTCGCGCCGGGCGTGGGCGTGGCGCTCGTCGGCGCCAGCGTGCAGGTCACGCCGCTCACGCCCCCGCAGCTCAGGCTGACGGGCGCGCTGAAGGCGTTCAGCGAGATCACGCTGCAGGGAAGCGTGACCGCCTGGCCCGGCAACAGATCGAGCGCGCGTTCGGCGCAGGTCACCTGGAAGTCGTTCGCGCTGGTCGGCACGCTGACGCGCAACGTCTGGCGCGCGCTGGGCTGGCCCGCGGCGCTGGCGACGGCGTCCACGTCGTGCGTGCCCGGGAACGCCGCCGCGCCCGCGCTGAGCGTCAAACCGAGCGTGTGCGGCACGCCCAGCGGCGCCGGCACGCTCGCGGGGCTCCACGCGCACGACAGGCCGAAGGGCAGGTGCTCGCACGTGAGCGCCGCGCTGCCCGTCGTCGATACAGGCGCCGTGAGGACACAACTCGTGCTCGCGGTCGCGCCCGGAGCAACCTGCAGCGACGACGGCGCGCAGCTCAGGCCGAAGCCCGGCACGCGCAGGCTCATGGCTTGCGACACGGTTCGGCCGCCCGAGTTGGCCGAGACGGTGAACGCGGAGTCGCCGGCCGCGGCCGTGAGCGGCACGTCGACCGTCAACTGCACGGTCTTGGTCTGCCCCGCGGAGATGAAGACCGGCGCGGCGCTGAACCCGCAGGTGGCGCCGGCGGGAGCGAAGCACACGGGCAGGATGCTCGTGCCCGTGAACTCGGCGTCGGCGGCGACGGTGCAGGTCACGCTGCCGCTGCCTCCGCGCGGAGCCACGACAGGCGAGGGGCAGCTCAGGCTGAACGCGGCGTCGCGCGGCGTGCCGCACAGGCAGCTCGAGGCGCGCCCGGAGCAGGCCGCATCGGCGCCCACGCCCGCGACCAGGTAGCAGTAGCGGCGTCCGTTGGCGACCACGGCGTCGGTGAACGACGTGCCGGTCACTTCCTGGAGCAGGGTCTTGCCGTCGTCGCAGCCGCGCGTGCCCTCGGCGCGGAAGACGCGGTAGCGCGTCGCCCCGGACACTGGCGTCCACTGCACGACGTTGCGCTCGTCGGAGGTGAACAACGCGGTGGTCGGCGCGGCGCTCGGACCCGCGCTGCAGCCGACGTTGTGCGGCGTCGGGCTCTGGCAGGCGATGCCGTGGCGCGCGAAGGCGTTGTAGAGCGCGCCGGCGTGCGGCGTGCCGTCGTGCAGGTCGCCGTTGTCGTCGTCCGCCGTCAGCCACTGCAGGTAGCCGCTGCCGGCGTTGCAGCCGTCCGCGCGTCGCAGCGCGCAGCCGCACGAGTACCAGCGCCCGACGTTGCGGCTGCCGAGGTAGAAGAGCCGGTTGGCGAGGATGAAGGCGCTCTGTCGGTCCAGACCGAACGGCGCGGCCTGCAGGTCGCGCGCGGCCAGGTCCCACGCGGCCTGGGTCACCGGCGCAGCCTCGCAGTGCACCTCGCCTCCACAGGGGCCGCCCAGCGCCTTGAGGGGGAAGTGATAGCGCGCGCCGCACGCTTGGCAAGCGAAGTTCTGGGGCGTGTCCGGCACGGCGTCGGCGCGTCCGTCGTCGTCGGAGTCGTGTTTGGCGAAGTCGAGCTCGCGCGCGCCCGAGCAGTCGAGCGCGCAGTGCAGCGGGCCCTCCAGGCGATCGTTCAGGGTGTTGGCGCCGGTGCCGTCCGGCGTGTCGCCGCAGGCCGACGTGCCCGGCGCGTGAAAGCCATAGCCGGGGCACGAGGTCTGCAGCCGATAGGCGGCCGCGATGTCCGCGTAGGCTTCGCCAGGGCGACTGGGCCTGGGCCGCAGGTCGTTGGAGTCGAGCGCGTGGCCCCATTCGTGGTCGAAGATGCCGGGCGCCTCGGCCGCCGCGCGGCACCCGGCCGCGGCGCGCAACATGACCAACTCGCCGGTCCTTCCGTCGTGGAAGGCGTTGCAGGAGTCGTTGCCCTGGACGGGCTCGTCCGAATTGAGCCGCACGTCGATGGGCTGCTGCAGGAACGGGTCGCTCGGCAGCCAGCCACGGGCCATCTCGATCAGCTTGTTCAGCTCGTAGAAGGCGCTGCGCGCGCCGGCGGTGTTGCCCGAGGACGCTCCGGCCGGCGTCTGGCAGTCGTGCTCGCCGGTCGTGCCGCCCAGGTTCAGGTCGCCCTGCGCAGCGCTCTCGTCGAGCGCGCCGCAGCTCTCCTCGATCTTCACGAAGCGCCCCTGCAGGCGCGTGCGCACGCTGCCCTGGACATTGAAGCGCCCCGCGCCGTCGGTGAAGGGCTCGCCCGGCAGGCCGGTGTCGGCGAACGGCATGGGGAAGTCGGGCTGCAGCGTGCCGCAGTGCTCCGCGGAAGGACAGACGTCGGTGTTGGCGAGCTGGTACACGCCGCCCGTGAGGCGTCGCCGGTCGAGCGTCTCGCGCATGTCGCCGAAGCCGAGCACGCGGCCGTCGTGGGCATCGACGCGCAGCTCCCAGGCCCCGGGCTCGCTGCGCCGGCGGAAGCCGAAGACCCACGCCAGGCGATGGCCGTACCCCTGGCCGATGGGCCCCGCGAAGGGCTTGTCGCGTGTCTCGCCCAGCGCGGCCGTGCGCACGATCTCGAGTTCGGGCTGCCGGTCGAGCTCGTCCTCGGCCCGCCTGCCGCCCACGAACGCGAAGCCGACCTCGAGCGCCTCGTCGGCCGACAGGCGCGCGCGCGGGTCGATGCGCACGTCGCCCCAGCCTTCCACGCCGAGCAGCACCAGGTTGCCGTGGCGCACGCTGGCCACCAGCCCGGACTCGTGCACGGGCACCCCGTTCACGACCTGCGGCACGAAGAACTGCCAGTGGCCCGCGCTCAGGCTCTCGGCCCGCGGCGTGCCGAGCTGCGTCACGTCGAAGCCCAGCGTGTCGGCCTGGGCGCGCACGTAGGCCAGCAGCACGTCGCCGGCCGTGGTCCCATCCACTTCGCGCACCGGCCGGCCCAGCAGGCGCTCCAGGTCGGCGAGCGTCACGCGGTTCGCGACGCCGGCTCCCGGCAGCAGCGCCACGCGCGTGACGACGCCGACGGGCGCGCCGGAGCGCGGATCGATCCAGGCGTCCGTGGGCGCCCCGACCTCGTCGAGATAGCGTCTCCAGGCGGCACCGTTACGCAGGCGCGGCAGCAGCGTCTCGAGCGGCTCGTGCAGGTCGGCCAGGTAGAGGCTCTCCTCGGCGAACTCGAGCTCGCGCAGCGTGGCCGCGTGGGCGCTGGTCGCGCAGGCCAGCGTGATCAGCGCGAGACAGTGTCGGACGACGGCGCGAAGACGGTGAGCGTGGCGCATGGCGTTCTGGTCCCCTCCCGGGACGCGACGTGCCGGAGCATCGCGCTCACGGGCCCCCGGCGACACTGCCGCAAGCTCGACGCACGAGCGCGCCGGCGGGAGGGAGGGCGGCCTGTCGAAAGTCAGGGTCTCGTCGTCGCGCGTGGCTCTTCGCGCCACACCTCGGGGACCGCGCGGGCGCGATGGTCGCCGGGCACGCGCGGCCACAGCGTGCAGGTGACCACGCGATGGTGCTGGTCTTCGTGTTCGCAGAAGGGACAGAACACGCAGACGCGCTGCTCCTCGTCGCGTCCCGCTTGCCACTTGCGCGGCAGGTCCGGGTCGGCCAGCAGGGCGCGCGCCATGCCGATGAAGTCGGCGCGGTCCGCGCGCAGCAGCCCCTCGGCCTGGTCGAAAGTCGAGATCCTGCCTGCGACCACGACGGGCACGTTGAGGCCGGCCGCGCGCACGGCCCGGCGGATGGCGTCGGCCAGGAAGGCGTTGACGGCCGGCGGATCGCTCTTGCGGCGCGGGATGCAAGCCTGGCCGCTGGGGCCGGTGTACGGGTAGGCCGTCTCGCCCACGGGCGGTTGCAGCGCGTCGTCGAACTTGCCGCCGCGCGAGACCGACAGGAAGTCGAGCCCCGCGCGCGCCAGCGCCACGCCGATCAGGCAGGCTTCGTCGAGGGTCGTGCCG
>WBZQ01001180.1_pt1 | contig 18643 bp, 27 predicted proteins | sample 5204251 | NCBI WGS metagenome assembly WBZQ01 (sample SAMN12412402, study PRJNA552823) | activated sludge metagenome | isolation source: activated sludge from nitrification reactor of wastewater treatment plant... | place: USA: Virginia | collected 2017-09 | reverse complement strand
CAGTCATGGCGACGTTGAAGTACGCCTGCACTCCGGTCCACCACACGCCGATCACGGTCTTGATCGCGTTGAACGCCGGGGTGATGACGCTCTGCCACAACCATATAGCGACGTTCGCGATGGCCGTGAACACTCCCTTGATCGCGGGCCAAGCGGTGCCGGTGAACCACGACGCCACGGCCGAGATCGCCGTCTTGATGCCTTCCCACGCGGCCTGGACGATGTTCCGGAAGGTCTCGCTGTTGCGGTACGCGATGACCACAGCGGCGACGAGAGCACCAATCGCCAGCACCGCCAACATGATCGGGTTGGCGTTCATCACTAGGTTGAGGATCGTCTGAGAGGCCGCCCACGCCTTGGTGAGGCCGATCATGCGGGAGAACCACGCCGCGATACCGCCGGCGGCCATGATCGACTGTTGTAGGGCCAGGGCGCCGAGGGCCGCCGCTGTAATGCCGGCGGCTATGCCCAGGTCCTTGAGGAGCGGGACGTTCTTGGATAGCCACATGGCCGAGTTCTGTAGGGCCGTGGTGAACCCGCCCGTGATCGAACGCTTGAGGGCCTCCAGCTTGGCGGCCCCGTTATCGTTCAAGGTCTGGCCCATTTTGTCGGTGGCGCCCGCGAACCCGGCCATAGCGTTCTCACCGCCGGACAGACCCTCCAGGAACGCGGGGATCTGGTCTACCGAGAGATCCTCCAGGGGCGTACCGAACAGAGCTATAGCCGTGTTGGCGCGCGTGGCCGGGTCCTGGATACCCAGGAGGCCCTTGGCCGTGGCCTGAAGAGCGGCCTGGGCCTCGGGGCCACCGGTGGCGATTTTCCGGCTCATCTCCTCGGCGTTCAGACCGATGGCCGTGTAGGCGTTCACCGACGCCTTGGACATGTCCGAGCCCCGGATCGTGAACTCCTTGAGGGCGTCCCCCGTTTTGTCCAGCGCGAACTTGCCCTTATCGGCGGCCTGGACGAGCGTAGAGAACGCCTGTTCTCCGGAGAATCCGAGGGCCGCGAAGTTGACGCCGTACTCGTGGAGGATCTCGGGGAGCTCGTCGCGCATCCCCGCCGGCACTCGTTGGAACGCGGCCGTCATGAGGTCGAATCCCTCGGTTGTGTCCTTCACCAGGCCGTTGGAGATGAGGGTGGAGACCGTGGTCACCGACTCCTGTACGTCGGTCCCGAACACGTTGGCGAAGTTCAGCGCGCGCTCGGCCGCCTTGTCCATGGAGACCTCGCCCTCGAACCCGAGGGTCCGGAACGAGTTGGACAGGATCCCGATGGTCTCGGAGACCTCCTCCATGGAGGAGCCGAACCCGGCCGAGTAGAGCCGGCCGGCCGTGTCCCCGTACTCCTTGGCCAACGCCGGGGAGGCACCGAGGGACGCGGCCAGCTTGTCGTTGATGACCTCGTTATCCATGGCCGTGGTGATGCCGGCCATGAAGGTGGCGCCGACGGTTCCGCCGACGAGGGGGGCCAGACCCTTGACCGAGGTCAGGGCCTCCTTGGCCTTGCCGGCCAGTCCGGAGAGAGCTCCGCCGGCACGGCCGGCCGAGTCCTCGGTGGCGTTGTTCGCCTCGGTAAGCTCTCGCTGGGCGCGCTCCAACGCCTCGGTGGCGTCCCGGGTTCCCCGGGCGGATTGAGTCTGTCGGCCCTGGGCCTGGCGGACGCGCTCGGCCTGGGCCAGGTAGCGGGACCCGCCGGTGATCCCTCGGTCGCGGAGCTCCTGGAGCTTGGTCTCCTCGATCTGGAGCTTGGCCGCCGCCGTTCGCTCGGCCTCCCGAGCTCGTGCGATTTTGTCCGACGCCTGGCGGACGCGGCCCTCGGCGTTGGCGATCCCGTCTGCGATGGACTGGCCGATCGAGTCGCCAGCCTTCTTGCCCGCAGCCTCGACACCACCAAGAGCCCTCGACAGTGACCTCTCGATCCCCTTCAGCGAGGGGATGATCTGGAGAGTCGCGAAACCGGCGTTTTCGGCCAACGCACACCCCTTTCGGGTAGATCGGATGATCGACTACATAGTCGTCGAGCTCGGCGACGGACAGATCATCACCGTCGAGGCGAAAGCCCGTGACGAGATGAAGGTCCGGGCGTTCGTTGATGCGGTGAACGCAGCGTCGGCGCACTGGGGTCACACCGCCGGCTGACGGGATGCCCGGCGGCGGTGAGCGGCTGCTTCGAGCTTCGCCCGCCGCGCATCCTGCCGGGGCCGGTCCTGCCGCTGGGCCTCTTCCTCGCGCCACGGATGACGCTTCGGCGCATCCGGGGTGAGTTGGCGAGCAGCCAGCACCCACAGATCCGACAGCAGATAGTCGGTGCGGGTCCACGGGTCCACGCCGTCTACAGAGCGCCGCGTCCGTGACTCACGCGGCAGCTCAGACACCAGCACGCACAGTTTCCGGATCGACATCCGGCCGCGATAGAAGTCGACTAGGTCACGCCGATAGTACCGCTCCAAGTCCGCCTCCACCTGATCGCCGAACTCATCGACCAGGCGTAGGAGGCGGATCAGTTTCCCGTGTCGTCCACTCCGATCGCGGCCGCGAACTCGTCAGCGATCGCGGTCAAGTCCTTGGCTACCGCCCCTGCCGATTCCAGCGCGTCGACCTGGTCGGCACCGATCAGCATAAGCATCGCCCCTACCTCGTTACCGTCGGTGAATCGGCGGATCACACCGATAGGCCACTGGCCCTGGTCGCGGGGGATGCGGATGGTGACGCCGCACCGCTCGATGATTACATACTCATCGTCGGCGGCCTCGGCGCGCCGGGCGGCACTGGCGCGCTTTCTCGTCTGTGCGCACCCACGGACGGCTGGTGCCTTACGGTCCTGCGGACGTGGGGCGGTGGAAGGTACAGCAGCCATTTCAGTTCAGCTCCCTTGTGTTTTTCGGTAGACAATTGGGGCGAGCGCGGCCACGATCCGGCCTGCCGACGCATCCGACATACCCGCACCTGTGAGGCGCTGGTACGTGTCGATCAGGGGTGCTGCGAGCGCATCCCCCGACTTCTCGCGGCCAGCGCTCGCCTCATCTTCAGCGAGCGCGTCCGTGACGACTTTCGCGAGCTTCGCCCGCACCCGCGGCGTGATCGGGTCACCCGCGGCGAGGATGCCGAGCCGTTCCCCGGCATCACGCATCTCAGATTCGGTTGGCACTCTCAAAGGTGTTCAGCTCCCAACTCTTTCAGCTCCCGCGATGGGGTGCCCCTCGCGTGGCCGGGAGCTGAGCCCACCACGCGAGGGGCGATCATCAGGACTAGGTGACGGTCACGGCCGGAGTGGTGCCGCCGGTCAGGCTGGACCCGTTTCCGGTCAGGGTGCCGCCGTTGGCGAGGGCCACCGCGTACGGGCCACCCGCCGAACCGGTCACGGTCGCGTTGCCCGCGCCGACCGAGGATAGTGCCACCAGCGCCGACTGGACCGCGGATGTGGCGGCGTTGTAGGCGAGCGCGGTGGTGGTCTGGCCGCCGACGGTCAGCGTGAACGTCCCGCCGGTCGGGGTACCGCTGATCGTGACAGTCCATGTGGTCGGCCCCGCAATCTTCCGGAACACGTCCCGGTTGTTGTCCGGGGAGTGGTGAACGGTGAACTCGTAGATCTCCTGCTCACCCTCGACCGAACCGGAATGGCTGGTCAGCTCCAGGGTGGCCGGGCGCAGGCTCACGCGCACGAGGTCTGCAAAGCCCTGGTCGACGGTTCGGTAAAGGACGTAGAACTGGAGGTCGCGGGGAACGCCGATCTTGTCGGAAGTCGAACCGGGCAGCACGATCTTCTGCGTGACGGCGTTGTCTTCGAGCGCGGAGAATCCGGTCTTGACCTTGCCCTTCGAGTACTTCTGCCGGTACGAGGTGTACCCGAAGCCGTCGAACTCCTTCAGCTCGCCGGACGGCTCGACCGGGATGCCCTTGTCGGCGGCGATCAGCCCGACATAGCCCCAGCCCTTGAGCGCGAAATCCTCGCTGACCGTGCTCGGCATGACCGAAGCGATACCGCCCGCGGTGTCGACGTCAGCCTTCGACTGGATCCAGACCTCGGCCTCGTCCCAGATATGCGAGGCATCCGGGTTGATGGTTGCAACCATGATTCATTCCCTCCTCAGGGCATTGACATGCCCTCGCGGGCAAATGGACACACCAGCAACCCCTGACGGGTTCTACTGCTGGTGTGAGATTCAGACCGTGCGAACTCGAAGGCGCACAGTGAAACTGGTGAGGTCCCCACGATTCTTGTCATCGCGGGCCTCGATTATCCCGGTGCCGGGAAGCACTGCGGCCACACCCGGAATCGGGGTGCCGAGCATGAGACCAAGCGCCCAATGCGCATAGGTGCGGTCGCGGCCCGACGTCCATGACGTCACCCGGATCGTCGGCTTCGTGGCTACCGGCCACGCCACCGGCCCGCCATCATCGGAGACAACCAGCACCGGACCGTCCCCGAGCTTCCACTTCGACGGAAGCTCAAGCGCCACCAGCAAACCCGGGAATGCCGTCGCAGCCTGACCGGCAAGCCAGTCCTTGACAAGCTTCCCGGCATCGACAGGTTGCCGGGTCACTTGAGCGTCACCTCAAGGCCATACTGAGCGGCCGCACGGGACAGCGCGCCCATCGACGCCTGCAAAGAGACCCCGCGAGGGTGCGCGATCACCACCGCCGCCGCATTGCGGTCAGTGGTGTACTCGTCGACCTCAACCGGCACCTCAGCGTCGTTGATGATGGCGCGGACCGTCGTTGCGATCTCCTCGGCCTTCGCGTTGATCATCTCGGCGAACTGGGTTCTCAGCACCGCGCTGAGGCCCTTGTGGTCAAGCTTGAAGCCGGTGATCTTCGCCGAACTGGTCATCCTTGCCCCCTCGTGCAGAGAACTTCACGGCCGTCGACCTGGCCTTTGCGCCACTCGTTGACGATGATCTGGTACCGCTCACCGCGCACCGTGAGCTCGTCGTCGTTGGTCAGGTCGGCCGGGCTGGTGAAGTAGACCGTGAACGACACCGATAACCCCTCGCGGGCGCGTTCGGTGTAGCGGGCCGACCCACCCGGCGCAACCGCCCATGCATAGAGCGTCGCGTCACTGCCAGCGACGAACTTGCCGTCGTCGTCACGGTATCCGCCGCGATGCCTCGTCACCTGCTCAGCCATTACGGGCCGATCAGGATTCGGTAGCGGTCAATGGTCGCCAGCTCGTCATAGGTGAACGTCGACTCGCTTACCTCAAAAGGGCCGACCTTCTTCATGATCTGGTCGCCCGGCGCGCCCAGGCGCAGGACCGATTCGACGATCACTTTGAACAGGTCGGCCGGCACCGTTGGATAGCCGTGGGTGATCGTCGCCTCGACCGAGCGCCACCGACCAGACCACCGGCGCGGATGCCGCAGCAGTCCGGCAGTGTTCCACTCGACGTCAACCGTGGCGCCCGACTCGGTCACCTCATCAACGTCGGTGACATGCAGCGACGGCAACGCGACGACGCGAGTGTCGACAGCATCGACCGTCAAGGTTTCGGTGACACTCGGCGCGATATGCCACCCGCAGCGACCGCGGACCCATTCAGTGACGGCCGCGATGCGCTTGTCTTGCGGATTGGCCAGATACGCCGCGAGCTCAGAGCCCGAGATCAGTGGAGGCAGCGGTGTCGGTGTCGTCATCGCTGGCGGCCTCGTTCTCGGTGGTCTCAGGCTCGGCCTTGCGGCGGGTGCGGGTGCGGCGGGTGCGGGTGGCGGTCTCGCTACCAACCGCCTCGGCCACCGCGATCTCGGCGAAGTAGTCCCGGTGGGTTTCAAGAATCGGGTCGTTGCCCGCCACCTTGGCACCGCCAGCGATCACCCGATCGCCGTAGGTAAATGCGTTGATGCAACGGAAGTCGGCCATTGCTCCTCCTTGGCGGTGAGGGCTCGGCCTCACCCGCTATTCGGTAGTGGTTTCGTAGCGTGCGATCATCTCGCGCGCCCACGCGAGCTTGTCCTCGACTCGCTGCCCCGCGGGCTGCGACTTGGACCAAAGCTCCAGGTTCTCGATCCGGTTGTCGGCCCGGTTGCCGTTCTTGTGGTGAACCGTCTCATCGGGGAATAGTTCGCGGCCGAGTTGCTGCTCCATTGCACGACGGTGCTGCAACTCTGTGCGACCGCCAATATGGCGAATGACATATCCCTCGCTAGATAGTCGCCACTCGCCTGGGCGGTGGTCGTACTTAGTGATCTGAGGGTCGCCATACTTTCTGACTCGCGAGTAATGCTTCGAGCACATGCCGCGCGACAGCCTCGGATTCTCACATGCCTCAATCGAGCAACGTGGGACATCTTGACGTTTGTGAAACGGAACATATTCGGGATGCTCCCGTCGAACCTGCGCCAACTCTCTCGCCTGACAGCGTCGTGAGCAGAATCGGCGAGCCGATCCATGCTTCCGCAACTGAAAGGTGTTGGCGCAATTCCGACTCTCGCATGTTCCGGTCTCTGGCGCGTACTGCTGACGCTCCGTCTTAGGCAGGCGACTTCGCCGGTCTTGCTGGTAGTGGAGCCTGCACATGCCCCTCGCGTATCGAGTGCGATCGCATGAATCCCGCTCGCACCGGCGCTGTATTGCCTTGGGTTTCATTCTTCAAACAATACAGCGCCGGTGCGAATTTTTAGAGCTGAAGCAGCCTAAAGGCGCCGGCGTTGACCACGTCCGCACCAACACGGAAGTGAGCCAGCCAACCGCGCTTGCCGGTCGGGCGGCCGTCGGCGCCGAACAGGTTCGGAATGAACTCGATCGAGGTTCCGATCCGATCGGCGATGACGTAGTTGCTGAAGTCACCGAACAGCAGCACGTTTGCGTCGGCGGCGGCCGCGGAGTCCATCGCCTCGGCGATGTAGTCCGGCCGGCCCAGCAACTCGCCCTTGCGGCCCTCGGCGAGGTAGCCCCACAGGGCCGATCCGCCGTTGGTGTCGAACTGGCGCAGCTTGTTGTAGATGGCGCGGTGCGCCAGCCACGAGGCGTTGGCCGCCCATCGAGCCGGGAGCGCCTGGTCGACCTTGTAGACGTCCGACAGTGCCAGGGTGGCGGCGGTGGCCGGATCGACGACCGAGCCCGCCACGGCGGCGACCGCGGTCACGACACCCTTGGGCTGGCCGGTGCCCGAGCCGGTCACGAACGCAACCGACTCCATGCGGTCCTTTTCGAAGGCGAACATCGTCGCGATCTCCTGGGCGAGATTCGCCGCATCCTGGATCGACTCGAAGCTCGCCTCGACGAACATCTGGCCCTTGTGAACCGGGATCGTAGGCTGACCCAGCGTCGGGCTGTCGTCGGAGACCTGCGCGGCCTCGGCGTCCCACGAGCCGGTCACGCCGGCCGAGGAGATGCCGTGCCACTTGTCGCCGGTGGCGGTGACAACGCGGGCGAGCTGGCGAACCTGATTGAAGCTGCCGTTGGCGGTCAGGATGACCGTCGGGTCCAACTGGAACGGAATCAGGTAGCCACCGGTCGACCCGGCCCCGATCGCCATGCCGCGCTGTAGTGCGGTCTGCTCTTCGGCGGTCAGTGCGGCGACCTGCCCCTGGTGGCGGACAGCCTTGGTAAAGGCGCTGCCGTACTCGGGGCTGGTGGTCGCGAGGACCATTTCCGCCATGCGGGTGGTGTCGTCGCCGCCGATGAACTTGGCCGACGCTTCGCGCACCTTGTCCGAGGCGTAGGGCATCTTCTCGATGGCGTCCTCGGCGCGGTGGCGCAGCTCGGTCTCGGCGCCGGGCTGGCCCATGCGCACCGTCGAGGTGTCCCACGGGTTGCGGAACTTGCCGCCCAGTGCGGCAGCCTGCGGTGCGCTGGCGCGCTCCTCCGGCTTGTCGACAACCTGGGCGCCAGTCTTGCCGCCGCCTTCGCCGGGCAGGGCCGAGCGAATCTCGGCGAGCGCGGCGTCGTGCTCGATGTCGAGTCGGTGCGCGTGGACCTCGCGGAACTCGCGCAGCAGCACCGGCACGCGGGCGTGGTCGTCGGCGGACTTGTCGGACTTGTTCTTCAAGCGCTCCAGCTCGTCCTGGATGTTCTTCTCGCGCGCGAGAGCCTGCTTGTGATTGAGCTCCATGACATTTACTCCTTCGATAGTGTGAATCGCCGGTCAGATGATCGGCGGTGTCGAGTCCCTAGTGGCCACAACCTCGGCGAGCGCCTGGTCGTAGAGCCGGTCGATCTCGGCGGCGCGGGTCGCGTCGACCTCGTCGCCGTCGTCGTCAACCTCGGGGTCGTCGGTTGACTTGTCTGATTCGTGCTCGGCGGCCTCGTCGGTGCTTTGCGACTCCTCGACGTCCTCGCCCGAGTGCTCGACGTCCACATCACCTGCGGGGTCTTGCGGCTCGTCGTTAGACGGTTCGCCCTGTTGGGCGTCCTGCTCCTCAGCGCGGAACAGAAGCTCTGCGAGCCGGCGGCGTTCGCCGGGCTCATTGAGTCGGGACGGGTCGATCGTTACCGGCTCCATTGACCGCACGCCCGCGGTCGTGTCCTTGTAGGCCGGCCAAACGACCGGGCCGACCTCGGCGAGCTTGGCCTCCTGGATGGTGCGCAGCAGGATGCCACGCTCGCCCGTCCAGAGCGCATCGTCAACTTCGGTCGGCGGAACGACGATTCCGTTCTCGTCGCGCCATTCCTCGCGGACAACCGAGAAGCGGATCGACATGCCGTCGATAGCGCCGGTCTCGATCGCCTCCTGAATGAAGTCGATGAACAGGTGCTTGCCCAGTCGTGCCTCGACCAGTAGGCCGCGCTCGTCCTCGATCAGCGAGTTGATGGTTCCGATCGGAACGGACCCGATCAGCGAGTGGTGACCGTGGTCGAACTGAAACTTGGGTGTGCGTTCGCGGATCGTCTTGCGGAATGCGCCCGGCGCGAACTGCTCGTCGAATCGGCCCTCCCACGAGTCGATGCGGGTCGGCGAATTGAATACCGCGCCGTAGCCGGTGAACGTCCGGCCGTCGCCGTGGTCATCGTCGGCGGCACGGGTGAACGGCACGGATCGGCGCAGGTCTGCGCGCTCATGCTTCTTGGTTGCCATCGTCCTTGTCCTCCTCGGAGTCGACCGCCGGGTCGTCGAGTGTCGGGTCTGGCTCGTCGGCAGGGTTATCGGGCTCTGCGCCGCCGGGCTCCTGTAGCTGGACGCTGAACAGGCCGGTGTGCTCAAGCAGCCCAAGGTCATTGGCCTCGACCGCGGCCACCACCGAACCGGGCGTGTATCCCGCGGTGATGAGCGAGCCGATAGTCTCGGCGCGAGTCTTTTGGATCTCCGCGGCGTCCTTCTCGTCCTCGCGCAGGAACGGGACGTCGCTGGCGTCGTACCAGAGTCGGGTACCTTCGCGCGGCGGCGGGACAGCGTGCTCAAGGCATGACGCAAGGTTCTGCCACAGCGGATGGGCGGTGCCGTCTGCCAGCCGCCTCCGCGCCTGCCCGTAGTTGCTGTAGGTCGCCGCGGCCAGCCCCTCAGACAGGCCGACGATGACCGGCGGAACCCCGGCCGCCGCGGCGATGCGAGTTTCGCCGCCGCCGCGCACATTCTTGAAGTCGATCTGCCGGAAGTCCGCACCGACCGGCGTCGCATCCGCGCCGGGGTACAGGTGCAGCGTCTTGTAGGCATTCGCCGCCCCGTCGTGCCGGTCCTTCATAAGTTCGATCCAGCGCCGCACCTTCTCCTCGTCGGCGGTCGGGGCGTGCTTGATGACCATATTCACGGTCGCGCCGTTATCGAAGAACTTGCGCTGGTGGGTGGTCATCGCCTGATCGGCGTGGATCTCCCGCAGGACTGGTGTCAGCCACGACATGCCGGTGAACCGCGACATCGGGTCGGGAATCGGCGCGTAGTGGACAACCTCGGAGGCCGTGAACGCCGCCGGTGCCCCGACGCCGATACCGCCCTCGTGGTAGAAGTAGCCGACCTTCTTCCAGCCGACCTGTCCGCCACGGTTGGCCATTTCGGCACCGGAGTTCAGGCCTGCGCCCAGGTAACGCGGCGCGGCGACGATCTCGACCCAATCCGGCCGCAGCCGCACCAGTTCGCTGCCGTCGCGGACCCAGTAGCTATTTCCCTGCAGGTCGGCGTCTTGGATCATGCGCGACAGCAAGTCTTGGGTGGTGCCGCCGTTCCAAGGCCGTTCGAGGATGCTCAGCGCCGGGGAGCCGAAGGTCGACGACGGGCCGCCGTTGCGCATCTGCTGGAACGTGAACCGAACCGAAGAGAACACGAGTTGGCGCACCAGCATGCAGGCGAATACGACACCGTTGGCCGCGTACGCGCCGGTGGCCAATCCCTCGAAGGTGGCTGGCGTGCGTTCAGTCGCGGTGCCCGGCATCGTCTGCTGCAGCGCGGGTTGCATGTAGCCGGTGTTCAATGCCGACTCGTTCAGTAGCGCCACATACTCGCTCAGATCGATGCCGCGCTCAGTCGAGCTGCCGCGACCGGCGATGCGGTCCAGAAGGTTCACTCGCCGGCCTTCGGGTCATAGAGCAGGATCGCCGCCGCCAGCGACAGTGCGCCGCCGGCCATGCAGGCCACCCCTACCGACCAGACCAGCGCGGCACCTACGATGATCGCCGTCGTGCCGGTGAGCGCGAGGCCGATGGTGGTCACTCGTAGAATCCCCATACCTCGACCTCCTTCTGTTCTCCGCCGTGGACGATCAGGCCGTAAACGGCCAAGGTGATCGCCACCAGCTCGGTAATGTCACTCGACTTGTCTTTGCGGTCCCACGCGCGTGAGTCGGACAACTCGCGCCACTTGGCCGACAGTGCGGCCTTAGTCAGCCCGTCCTGGCCCAGGTGGACCAGTCGGCCCTCGACGAGCGCGTCGTAGACCATCCCGCACGCACGCGCCATGTCCTTAGCCTGGGTGACGGTCATCTCCAGGCCGAGCTCTTCCATGTCCGGCAACAGTGAGGCCGCCGAGGAATACCCGTCGACCACCGTCGCCACCGGCGACCACTTCCCGGCAAGTGCGGCCAGCCGTGGTGGGATCCATGACGTGCCCGGCAAGTCGTGGTACTCGACGCCGTCTGCGCCCGGAACGATCTCGACGAGGATCTTGTCGTCAGTGGTGTAGGTGGCCGCACCGATCGCCGAACGGGTGCGCGGCAGGTTGGTGTAGGCGCCGAACGCAACCCGCTCAGTCAACTCGGGCTCATCGACCTTCTGGTCGCGCCACAGGTCATGGTCGATCGCGCCGGCGTCACGCGCCTTCGGCCAGATCCCCAGCATTTCGCGACGGATCGCGTCAAGGTCGGGAATGTTGGCGAGCATCCGCTGCATCGCCTCGATCGGCGTGCGGTGCGGGTAGCTCGGGTTGAACGTCGGGTAGATCGACTCGTCGTACGGGTCGGCGTCGTCGTCGGCCGAGATCTCGACGTACATGCCATTGGGCAGCTTGCCCTCGATCGCGGCGGCCCGTTTCGAGGTGAACGCTTCGCCGTCGTCACTCGGACGTGGCGGGGTGCCGATGAAGAACACCAACCCGCCATGCGGGTTGCGTGCCTGGTTGGTCGCCGGAACCATATCCTCAAGCGCCTTCAGGCTAAGGATCTGCGCCTCGTCAAAGATCTCAATGTCGATGGCATCCATGCCTAGGCCGAAACCTTGCCCTCGGGCGCCGAACATGATGATCGAGCCGTTGGCGAATCGGATCTCCTGCTCGCCGTTGGCGGTGCGGATGCCGTTGCGCTCGATGTGCGGCCACACCTTCTTGCGGCGCACCATGCCCTGCATCGAACGAAACGTGTTCGTTGTGGTCCGGTTGTGGTGCGACGTCCACGTCACACGCATGCCGGGGATCTCCAGGCACAACCCGATGACCAGGTTGCCGATCGTGAACGTCTTGCCCACCTGCCGCGGGATCGACGCAGTGTTCCCGCCGACCGTTGAGGCGAACTTGCCGTCAGCGCGCAGACCCAACGCCGCGCGCCCGAAGCCCCGCTGCCAGCGGTCGAACTCGATGTCGCAAGCCTGCAGCCGCCGGTAGACCCGAGGGAACAGCGTCGTCTCAATACCCTCTGGCAGCACCAGGTGTCGGGCGACCTCCGACAGCTTCGGCTGACTAGATCGCGTCGGAGTCGAAGTCGTCACTGTCGTCATCGACGATCGTCAACAGCGCGTGGCCGGGGACAACCTCGGCGAGCGCGGCCTCAAGCTGTCGAACCCGACCGGCCAACTCGTCGGACTCCCGCGCGTCGATCGTGTCGATGTCAGCGGCGATGTCCTGCAGACGCTTCGTCAGCGCCGCGAGGTCGCGCGGCGGGCACTTTTCGCCGGCCACCGTCGTCGCGATGCGATCACGCATGGCCACCAGTAACGCGCGGCGGTCGCCCGACTTAGCGGCACTGTCAACCGTGGTAGGCGCCTTCTCGTCCGGGCGCACCGCACGCAACGGCTTGCCCTGCTGACGTGCAGCCATCGGTCAATCACCGCCTTGCGTGGATGGAAAGTGGAAAACTGCGGAGAGAGATCCCTGACTGCCGCGGCTGGAGTCAGGGCTGTGGCTCGTTTTTCGCGAGACCCCCACCCCCCTACCAGCGGCGGGAGTGGGGTTGTGGTCGTGTCCGTCGTCGTGATGGTTCGCCGCGGTTGCATCGGCGGTGCTCGGGTCCGTTGTAGCGGCTTCGGTCATCGTCGTTGTGGCCGAGGTCCCACGGCTCTCCTGGTGTGATGAGTGCTTGGTCGTGTGGGACGCCGCGTTCGATGCAGCGCCAGCAGGTGACGGTTCCGGTGGCGACCTTGCGTGCCCATTGTGTGCGTTCGCGCTGGTGGGCGGTGCCGTAGCCGCGTTCGGTTGTGCCCTTCATCGTTTTGAGTGGCTTGAGGTTGAGGTGGTCGATGGTCGCGGTGTGGCCTTCGGCGCGTAGTCGGCGTGCAAGTTCTTCGGCGACTGCGACTGATCGGTGGCGGCCTGCGTTGCGCACATGACTGCGACTGTGGTGTTGTCGTTGATGTTGGCGAGTGTCTGGTCGATGAGGGCTTGCGACTGTGGCCAGCCGAGTACCCATTCGGCGACGACTCGTGTTCGACCGTCTCGGGGTCGAAACCCTGGGATGTCGTGTGGGTTTGGTAGCGATCGGCAGTCGACGTGTTGGTCTGCACATGGGCGCTGCTTGCTCCCATGGCTGATAACCCTTATCGCCATCGCTCGGCCTCAAGTGCCTTGCGGTGCGCCTCGTCGGTGCGGGTCTTGAGCAGGTGACGACGTCTAACCTCGGCGATGATGCCGACCAGCTCGAATACCTGGTCAAGTACCCATCCGCCGAGGCTGCGCATCGCCACCTCCTCGGTGTCTGGCATCCGCGCACCCCGCGATGTGTCGACTCACTCGCTGGCTAGCGCGACGGCATAGCGCGGTTGGTGGCTCACTTCTCGGGCACACCTGGTGTGGACAGCAGCCCCATCCGAGCTGGTTGTGCGCGGTGAGGCTGGCGATCCATGCGGCTCGTGCGTCGTCTTGGCGTGCGCGGCGACGTGCCATGAGCACGATGGGGATGCGCCAGTACCAGCGGAACAGGTTCACGCTCACCGCCTTCGGTGTCATCCATCACCAGTGCCGCGCAGCACGCACCTCGGCCGGGGTTGGCGTCGGCGTCGTGAGTGCGGCTTGACCGCATGAGCATTCGGACAACGGCGTGACGCGGCATTGGTGATGGATGACGAAGCCCGCCGTACCGGGGGATGGTCGGCGGGCTTTCGCTTGCGGTGGAATCAACACACGCGCTGCGCGCTAGCCTACCACGTGGGGTATGCCGATGCAGGTCAGCGCGTTTCGGTGCGTGTGTCCCGGTGTGCGGCGAGGACGTCACCGAATCGGTAGAGCTTGGTGCCGTCAACCGCGGTGGTCAGTGGCCGCACGTGCTTGCGCTCGATGAGCTTGCGCAACCTGTTCCGGGTGAGTCCGTACTCGCCGGCCGCCCCTGCTACTGCCTCGATCGTGGACAGCGTGACTCTCGCATCCTCAGCTTGGCCTCGCTCGGTGTGGCCGAGTGGTGCGTGCCCGGCGATGCCGAGTGCGCGCTCGATGGTGGTGACGATCCAGCATGCGTCGGTGAGCGCCTCATTCCCGGACTCGATGAGCTGGAGTGCGAACCGGTGGGTGTGGAGCCAGCGCACCACGTCGGCGTCCCGCTCGATGGGGATGCCGCGTTGCTCGCTGATGTCATGGGCGATGGCGACCAGGACCGCGTTGCACCGGTCGTAGAGGTCCTGCGCGTCGAGGTTGACCGGCGGGCGGGACTTGGGCGGGGTGCGGCGGCCTGATCCGTAACCGGCACGTCCGGTGATGGACTCGGCGAGTTCGGTCAAGAGGTCTGGGATCTTCGCGAGCTGCTGGTCGAAGAGATCAACCTCTGCCCGGCTCAGGTAGTTCACTGCGGGTCTCCGATCGTGGTGGTGATGGTCATGCGGGTGGCTGTCCACACCCCGAGGTCGGGGTCGAGCGCGAGTTTCCGACGAACCAGGATGCGCTTGAACACAATTCGATGTTTGGGCTCACTGAGCCCCAGCATCCGCATTCCCGGACTGTAGTGACCCGTGCCGCCCCCGGCTCGATACGCCTCGATGAAGTCGCGCCCCAGTTGACGCACTCCGATCTCGGCCATCTGCTCGCCGTTGTCACTGTTGCCGATGATCTCGAACTGGTCAGGGTTGAAGTAGTCCAGCAGCGTCACCGGCACCCCCATGATCCCGTCGTAATCGACAGGGATGTCCTTGTACGACGCGACGTCGATGGCGTCGAAATTGACGTACTTCGGGTACGCCTCACGCGTGTAGGGCTTGAACAGAATCAGGTCCTCGTGCCGCTCGGGGTAATCCAGGTTAGTGAACCACCGCACACCCTTCACGCGGATGAACTTGTTGCCGTGTTCATCGACCCTCGTGCCGGCCGCAGTCAGCGGGTAGTCCGCCGGGACACCGAACTCACGGTCCCCACTGCGGATGCTCGGCCCGTACCACAGTCGATTGTCCTGGATGAGAGGGAAGATCTCCTTGTACGTCACCGCGTTCATGTTGCCGATGATGAGGAACTTCTTCTCGTGCTCGACAAGCTGCGCGACGTACTCCTTGAACAGAGAAAACGGCGGATTGGTGACCACGATGTCCGCCTGCTTGAGCAACTCGACGGTCTCCGCGCTCCGAAAATCCCCGTCGCCCTGGAAATACTTGACCGCGATCTCGTCGGCCCCGGGCACCCTGTCGCCGTCCTTGTCGCCCTCATACTCCAGATAGACCGCACGCTCGGAATCGTTCTGGCTGAACAGATCCGCGTCCTGGTTCTTGTAGCAGGCGGCGATCAGCTTCTTGAGCCCGAGCTTCTCGAAGTTGTACGAGAAATAGTGGAAGAAGTTGCTCGCCCGCGGGTCATCGCAGTTGCAGTAGACAACCTTGCCCTTGAAGTGCCTGCGGTAGTGTCGCAGCTCCTTCTCGATGTCGCTGAGCTGCGTGTAGAACTCATCCTTGCGCCCGGCCTTCGCCGTCGCCAACCGACTGTTGCCCGCCTGCGCGCTCGTCACTGCACTGGCAGACCGTCGGATGCGACCACCTTGCCGACCCACCCGCAGTAGCATGTAGGCACCCACCCTCCGCCATGTCATCGAAGCCGTGCAATGGGACGGCACCGGCGCGCACGCCGGATACATCACCGGCTGGATAGCCAACCATGGTCGTCGGTGGTCACTGCTGGCCTCCGGCTGCTGCGGTCAGCAGGGACACGACGATGTGCATGGCCTGCGCTTCGGTGAATCCGGCGTCGATGTAGGCGACGAACAGTTCGTGCGTCTGGTGGGCACCTTCCTGCATTGCGGTGAAGGGGTCAGTCGGCTGGTCGTTCATGCTCTTGCTTCCTTGCAGTGGTGGGTGTGGTCTGTGATCCGCGGCAACCAGGCACGCTCGGCGAGGTCGTCGCGGCGGTGGAGTGTGGTGCCGCCGGCGGTCGACTCCGCGATGGCGTCGATCTTGCGGGCACGCAACGCCTCACGGGCGACCCAATCGGCGGTCGCGTTCAAATGCCGCCGCGTCTCCTGGATCGCCTCGAACGCTACTTCGCGCTGGCGCATAGGCAGGAGAAGGACCGTGTCGTAGTTGGTGACGTACCAGCCGAGGAATACTTCGACCGCCCGCAGGTCGTCGGGGTTGGTCGGGTCCAGCGGGCGGGGCGGAGCGTCACGCACCCCCTCCGGATGCTGCCACACCTCGGGAATCATGCTGTCGGTCATGCTGTCTCACTTTCGTCGTAGGTGGTGGTTGTGAAGCGAGTGCGGACCGGGCGTCCCCGATCGTCGTAGATCGTCCAGTCGGTAGCCCGCCACAACGGGTGACCGATCGCGCGGCGATGCGCGCGGTCCTCGGTAGGCCAGTCCTCCGGTGCGAGCATCTGTGAGTTGTCTGTCAGCGTGTACGTCACTGCACCGACTCCGGTCGGTGGCCCCCGATGAGAGCGATCAGATCAGCCAACGTCATCGACACCCACTGCGCGAGAGGATCTGTGGTGCCCCGACGTTTATGCACAACCACACCCGCCAGGGCGTCATCGTTGCCGGCCTCGGCGTGAGCTTCCCGGGTCCAGCCCGGAAGGTCCAGCCGCGCACAGTCCTTCACCTCGATCACCAGCCGCCGGTCGTGGATGCGGACACCGCCCACATCCCCGCGATCTTTCGCGCCGGCGCGGGTCCGGCGCTCGATGCGGTCATCGTCGAGGTGGTGGGCGAGGGCCGACGCCACCAGGGATTCCATGCGGGTGCCAGCAGCTTTCGCGCTTCTTCGGTTACGGGTCATTCGGTTGCCTTTCGTTTCAAGTGGGTGATCATATTGATCGGGCAGAGACTCACACACAATGCCTTCGTTTTGGTGTCTGGTTGTCCCGTGGGCGGCTTTTTGTGCGGGTATGGTCTCCCAGTGGCGGGGTGTGGGCGTTTTGGGCTTCACACTCCACTGAGGGCCAGGGATGGTTATATGCGGTCGGGTATGAAACCTGTTGGCAGTGGCCGGTTGGTGTGGTCGCATCGCCAGGCTGCTGATCCCAGCGTCCCGGACGGTAGTCGGTGGCGGCCTGAGATCCATCCTTCGTCGTCGCACAGTGGGCAGTCGGTGATGGCGGCGCGTCGGGTTTCGGCTTCGAGGCGGCGTTGCATCGCAACGTCGGTCATCGGATTGCCTGCCGGAGTTGTTCGATGACGGCGTCGGCCGCTTGGGCTTTTGAGGTTGGTTTGGTGGTGACGGTTCGGGGTTTGGCTGCTTTGCGGACGAATCCGGGTATCTGGGTTGCGGACCAGGAGTCGGAGGAGTGCCACGCTTTGAGCCCGTCAGCGATCTGTGTGGGGTCGAGTCCGTCGCCGAGGATTGGGTCGATCTCGTGGGCAATTTCGATGATGGATTGGGCTGGGATCCCGCCGGCCCAGTCGGCGAATTGTTCGGCGAATGCTTGGGCTTCCGCTGAGCGGGAGGTCGCGTTGAGTGTGGCGATCCGTTTTTCTGCTCGCGTCCCCCCCGACGATTCGCGCGCGCTCGCGCGGTAGTGAGTTACGTCGAAAACAGGGGGACAGAGTTCCCCTGTTCCCCTGTTCCCCTGTTCCCCTGTTCCAGTGCCTGAACTTCCGTGCGTTGTCGCGGAAGTTCCGCGCATTTTCGTGACTGTTGCCCATTCGGGCCTATCGTCGCAGGTCAGGCCATCCGGCGGGGGTGGGTATTTGCTCTGCGCTTTGCGTTCGTTCTTCTGGTGACGGTTCCAGCTTGGGATCTCGTAGTAGCGGCGTCCGGCGACCTCGTACCAAACCACCTCGAAGGCGTCAGAAACTTCCGCGCATATGCGCGGAGCTTCCGTGCATAGTCGCGGAAGTTCCGCGTCTGCCGGGAAAGCGAACGCGAGGAGCTGGTTCATGTTGGCCGTTCCGCGTCCGTGATCGTCGGCCCAGTTCCACATCGCGATGAACAGGAGGCGGATTCGCAGGGACGCGGAGGCGGTTCCGGGGGAGTCCCAGAACTCGGGTTTGATCGTGCGGATACGGGGCATCAGTGGTACCTGATTCCGAAGCGTCCGGGACCGTACGAGTGGTTCCGGATTTGGGCCATGAACTCCGCGCGGCGTTCCGGGGTGGCCGGGTTCCCCGGGGCGAGGGCGCGGCGGGATGCGGCGGCTTCGGATTGGGTGGCGCGGATACGGCGCGCCTCAGCGGTGACGTCACCTGGTTGCATCACCCGGTCGCGGCCTGGCGCATACCAGGATCGGGCTGCGTCGGCGGCGAGGTGTGGGTCGATGAGTCCGGCGTCGGCGAACATCTGCGCCCAGATTCCGAGGCGTCCGGGGTCCGGGTCGCCGAGACGGTCGTCGATGAGTCGGCCGACTTTCCAGGCTGCATTGACGGCGTCGAGAGCGTCCCGGGCCGTCATGCTGTGGCCTTTGCGGTGTCGATGAGGGTGTCGAGGTCGTGGCGGTCGACGAGGACGCGGCCGGCGATGCGGACTCGGGGGATGTCGCCGTTGTCGAGTGCGCGGAGGAGGCTGGATCGGGACACGCCGAGGTAGGTTGCGGCGTCGTTGACGGCGAGTAGTCGGGGCTGGATGGTTGTTTCCATGGGTGTCACGCTACCTCAGGTGGAGTCTGTGGATAGGCTCCACGCTCCACATTGGTGGTGTGCATTTGTCGGCCGCCCATGGGGCAGGTTTGGACGCCG
>WBZQ01001179.1_pt1 | contig 18647 bp, 19 predicted proteins | sample 5204251 | NCBI WGS metagenome assembly WBZQ01 (sample SAMN12412402, study PRJNA552823) | activated sludge metagenome | isolation source: activated sludge from nitrification reactor of wastewater treatment plant... | place: USA: Virginia | collected 2017-09 | reverse complement strand
CTCCGGCGCGTCCACGATCACGACGTTGTGAAGCCCCAGGACCCGGATAGGTTTGCCGTCGGCGAGGATCAGGTTGCCGGTCGCGGACTCCAACGAGACCGCGCCCTCGACAACATTGGCTTCATTGACGTGGCCTGCGGACCGCGGCGCCCGGAAGTCGTACACGGCCTCCCAGGACCCAAGGTCGCTCCAACCGCAGGAACAGGCGATGGTCGCGACCCCCGGGGACTCGGTCGAGCGTTCCATCACCGCGTAGTCGATCGAGATCGAAGGGCACGCGGAAAAGGCCCGTAAGAAGCCCTCGCGATCGCCCTTCCGGAGCGCCGCGAGCGCCTCGCCGGCCGAGGCGAGCACCTCCGGGCACAGCCTCTTCATCTCGCGAAGGAGAAGCGACACGCGAAACATGAAGATGCCCGCGTTCCAAAGAAAGCCCTCCGCGATGTAGCGCTCGGCCTCGGCAACTCCTGGTTTTTCGACGAAGCGACGAACGCGCTGGATATGGCTTGCCGACTCATCAAACGCCGGGCCGGCCTCCACGTCGAGGTAGCCAAAGCCGGTCTCGGGACGGGTCGGCGGGATCCCAACGGTCACGAACACGTCGTTCTCGCGGGCATGCTGAATGCCCTTTCGAAGCGCCCGAAGAAACGCCTCCTCATCGCGCACGGCCGGGTCCGAGGGCAGGACCACCAAGGTCGCGTCGGGAGCCTCTTCGGCGATCGCGAGGGCCGAGAGGGCGATGGCCGGAGCCGTATTCCGGCGCAACGGCTCCAGCAGCAGGCGCGAAGCGGAAAGCTCGGGAAGCTCCCTCCTCACCAGGTCCGCGTGAGAAGAGCGCGCCGACAGGTAGACGCCACCGGGGCCAACCAGCCGCTCGGCACGGTCGAACGTCTCGCGAAGAAGCGTCTTGTTTCCGGCCAGCGCGAGAAAAGGCTTCGGGTGAGCGTCTGTCGAACGTGGCCAAAGGCGCGTCCCGCTCCCACCCGCAAGGATTAGAGCCCTCGCGCCCTCTGCCCTGGCCGTAAACGACATTCGCGGGATTCTACGGACCGGGTCGCCGTTTGGTTGACTGGGGAGCCGCGTGGGTCCGGGTTTAGGTGCGTTAGAGCACGCCAGGGCTCACGCAACGAGAGCGGGAAAGAGCTAGGGTGAGGACCCAACCTCGATCCGTTGATCCGTCTCGCTTCGCTCCTCCAGGCACTCGATCTCCGGCACGAGCTCGATCCCAAATTTCGCCCGCACGGCCTCCCGCATCTCGCCCATCAAGGCCCGGACATCGTCCGCGGTCGCGCCACCCATATTCACGATCACGTTCGCGTGGACCGCCGAGACCTCGGCGCCTCCGACCCGCCGGCCCTTAAGGCCGCACTCTTCAAGCAGCCTTCCCGCAAACGCGCCGGGCGGGTTCTTGAAGATCGAGCCCGCGTTGGGCTGCTTGGGAAGCGCGTTCCGCCGCTTGGCCGTCACCTCGCGAAGCCTCGCCTCGATCTCCTGGCGCGGGCGCTCCCTAAGCCCCATCACCCCAGCCGCGACGATGTCGTCCCGCTCCATCAGCGCCGTCCACCGGTAGCCGTGCGCGATGGATGAGGCCGGCACCGTTCGCTCGTCCCCCCGCCGCGAGACCACCGTCACGCTCTCCAGCACATCGAAGAGCTCGGACCCATACGCGCCGGCGTTGATGCGCACGGCGCCCCCGAACGAGGAAGGGATCCCCGACAGGTTCTCGAGCCCCGACAGACCCGCGTCGCGGGTCGCGAGCGCGAGGGACATCAAGGCCACTCCGCCCCCGCAGCGAACCCGGGTGCCCTCGATCGCCGGAACTTGAAAGTCGCCCGTCAAGACCACCACAAAGCCCGCGAACCCGCTGTCCGGAACCAGAATGTTCGAGCCCTTGCCGAGGACGAGTACCGGCCGCCCGCAATCCGCCGCGGTCTTCAACACCGCTGCCAGCGCCTCGGCGTCGTCGACCTCGGCAAAGTAGCGGGCGGGACCCCCGATGCGAAGCGTGGTCCTTTGGGCGAGAGGGACCCGCTCCCGAAGCCGCAGCCTCAGACCCGAGAGCCGCTCGGCGACCTCCCGACCCTCCGATTCCCGACCCTCTGAAGAGCCCGGCATCTGGCGTTACGCGGGCCAGCCGAAGCCCAGCAGGCCGAACGCACCCAGGACCGCGAACAGGAGCGCGAGGACCGCTCCCGACGCCACGTCGTCCAGCACCACGCCGTAACCTCCGGCAAGCCTTTCCAGCCAGCCGATCGGCCCCGGCTTCACCACGTCGAGGACGCGGAACGAGAAGAACGCGAACCCGACCGCGCCCCAGAACAGCGGCGACTCATGGGAGAGGAACGTGTAGAGGGACGCCAACGCGAGCGACTGTCCGGCGACCTCGTCAATCACGATCTCGCTGGGATCGGAGACCCCTCGCAGGCGCGCCGTGCGTCCCGAAGCCGGAATTCCAAGCACGGCTGAGAGGACCGCGAACCCCCACAGAAGCGCAAGCGCGCCGCCCCTCGGCAGCCCGGCGACCCCGGCCAGGATGTGGATCGCCTCGACGAAAGGGATCGTCGCCAGGCTGCCCCAGGTTCCCGTCGGCCCCGGCAGAAAGCCCACGCCGAACCACGTCGAGAGGGCGACCGAGACCGGCGCGCGCGAAAAAACCTCGAGCCAGCTTCGAAAGGCCCCTTGAAACCCCGCGTCCTTCGTCCTAATGTCCAACCGTTCCTTCCTTCCCGCCGCGTTCGCACGGCGCCATTTCGTGTCATTCGTCCCGACCCCGCGCCCGCGCCTTCCGATCGCGTTGTCCCCGTGCATCAAGCATCGGAAGCCGGGCGCCAGGCCACCGCGACAGAACCGAAAACCGGGATGGCGGTTCCTATAATCCGCCGTCTTTTTCACGAAAGCGAGGACCGAATGGTCAGTTACGACAAAGAGAAGCTCAAGGCCCTGGAACAGGCGGTGACGCAGATCGACCGCCAGTTCGGAAAAGGCGCCTTGGTCAGGCTGGGGGACCGCCCGCAGGAGGCCATCCAGGCGATCTCGACCGGCTCGATCACGGTCGACGCCGCGCTCGGCATCGGCGGCGTCCCGCGCGGCCGCATCATCGAGATCTTCGGGCCCGAATCGTCGGGCAAGACCACCCTGACGCTCCACATCATCGCCGAGGCCCAGAAGCAGGGCGGCCTCGCGGCCTTCATCGACGCCGAGCACGCCTTGGACGCCGAGTACGCCAAGAAGCTGGGCGTCGACATCGAGAACCTCATGGTCTCGCAACCCGACTCCGGCGAGCAGGCGCTCGAGATCGCGGAGGCCCTGGTGCGTTCGGCCGCGGTGGACGTCGTGGTCGTGGACTCGGTCGCGGCGCTGGTTCCCAAGTCCGAGCTGGAGGGCGAGATGGGCGACGCGAGCGTCGGCGTCCAGGCCCGCCTGATGTCCCAGGCTCTTCGCAAGCTCACGGCGGTCGTTTCCAAGTCGCAGACCACCCTGATCTTCATCAACCAGATTCGCGAGAAGATCGGGGTGATGTTCGGGAACCCCGAGACTACGACCGGCGGGCGGGCGCTCAAGTTCTACGCGTCGGTGCGCATCGACATCCGTCGCATCAACGCGATCAAGGACGGCGAGGAGGTCGTCGGCAGCCGCACCAAGGTCAAGGTGGTCAAGAACAAGGTCGCGTCGCCCTTCAAGCAGGCGGAGTTCGACATCGGCTATGGCGAGGGCATATCCAAGACCGGCGAGATGATCGACCTCGGCATCGAGCACAAGGTGGTCGAGAAGTCGGGCGCCTGGTTCAGCTACGGCGACCTCCGCATCGGCCAGGGCCGTGAAAACTCCAAGCAGTTTCTAAGGGACAACCCCGACATCGCCGGCGAGATCGAGAACCGGATCCGCGAGAAGCTGGGCCTGTCCGCGCTCCCAGTCCCGCCCGCAAACCCGAAGGATCCCGCCAAGGAAGCCAAAGACGTCAAGGACACGAAACCCGCCGCGCCCGAGAAGAAGCGGGGTTGACGGGACGATCCAAAGACGCCAGAAAGAGCCGCGCCCCAAAAGCGCGGCTCTTTCGTTAAGGAAAAAAGGAACCGGAGCCTGGGGTTAACAAGAGTCCGGAAAGAAGGAACAAGGAGGAACACATGAACAAGATTCTCTTGGGGCTCTTGCTTGGCGCCGGACTCGGCGCCCTCGACGGCCTCACGGCCTGGTTCACGCCGGAGGTGCGGTCTCAGATCCTGGGAATTGTGCTGGGTTCGACGACGAAGGGGCTCGTGGCCGGCCTTCTGATCGGACTCTTTGCCCGGAAGGTGAACTCCCTGCCCAAGACCATCGTGTTCGGCACCGTCATCAGCCTGCTCTTCGCCTTCCTGGTCGCGTACGCGCAAGGCAAGTACTACTTCGAGATCATGCTGCCGGGCGCGATCGTGGGTCTTCTGACCGGCTACGCGACCCAGAGATACGGTCACGGTCCCACGGTCGCACCCGCGCGGTAACACAGAAACCAACCACCCAACCCGCTCCGCAAAAGACCGGAGCAGAAAGCTAGGGAGTCACCATGAGCTCGAAGCCGAGTCAGAACAAGCCCACTCCGAAACCGGTTCCGGATGGATATCACACGGTCATACCGTATCTCGTGATTCGCGAGGCCGGAAAGGCGATCGACTTCTATACCCGCGCCTTGGGCGCTCAGGAGCTCTTTCGAATGCCCGGCCCGGGCGGAGCCGTCATGCACGCGGAGCTTCGCATTGGCGACTCGACAGTGATGCTCACCGACGAGAATCCCGAAATGGGGTCCAAGTCGCCGCAGTCCTTAGGCGGCACCGCGGTCAGCGTGTTCCTGTACGTGCCGGACGTGGACGCTCTCTTCGCAAAGGCCACCGCCGCCGGAGCGACCACCCAAATGCCACCCACAAACATGTTCTGGGGCGACCGCTTCGCCAAGGTCGTGGATCCGTTCGGACACGAGTGGGCGATGGCGACCCACATCGAGGACGTCGCGCCCGAAGAGATGGAGAAGAGAGCCGCGGCGGCGTTCGCAAGCTGAGCGAGGCTCGCACCGACTTTGCCAAAATCGCGAGGGCGCGCCGCCCAAGAGCCCAGGTCCCCTCTCCCGCGCGAGCGGGAGAGGGCTAGGGTAGATTGCGCGTCACCGTCGGTGCGCTCGTCGGCCTCGTCGCGGCCGGGCACACCACCGCCCGGATCCTCGCGCTCTACCCCTACCTTGAAAGCGACGACATCAAACAGGCCCTGGAGTACGCCGCATGGCGCGCCGAGGAGATTGACATCCCGCTTGAGGTCGCTTGAGGCTGCGTGCTCTGATCACCATTGATGGGCGCTGGGCCCGAGCGCGGATCCTCCCGATTCACATGGCTCGATAGCCAACCCGCCCCATCAAATCCGCTCCAGCTCCGCCAAGGTCCGTTCGCTTGTCACATTCCCCGTGTTGAGCGTGGTTCTGGGCTCGAAGAGCATCACGTGAACCTCCTCGTCGGCGACCGGCCGGTGCTCGAGACCGCGCGGAACAATGAGGAACTCGCCGGGATCGAGGAGCACCAAGCCGCCCTGAAACTCCATTCGCAAGCGGCCCTTCAAGACCAGGAAGAGCTCGTCTTCCGCGTCGTGGTGATGCCACACGAACGGGCCCTGTAGCTTGACAATTTTGACGTCTTGGCCATTCAGCTCGCCCACAATGCGAGGGCGCCAGGTATCGGAGAAGAGGCCGAGCTTTTCCGCGAGATTGACCTTCGTGGGCACTGTCTCGGACATGGACTACGCCTCCGGCGGGAACACGTGGTCGATGTTTATCTCCAGCTCGTCGAAGGGCGCGATCCGGGCCGTGTCGCCGTCGCTCCAAGCCCCGAGCCGGAACCAGCCGCCGTCCCGCAAGGCGAACGCTTCGAGGATGCGGTCTTGAGGATCCACGATCCAATAGAACGGGATGCCCGCTTGGGCATAGAGGTCCGCCTTCCGAATGCGATCGCGGCGGGCCGCGCCGGGCGAGACGATCTCGCAGATCCAATCCGGCAACAATGTCACCGGGAGCTTCTTGGGAAGCGTGGGCATTCGCTCGACGCGCCAGCCCGTCAGGTCGGGCCGGCAAACGCTGCGCCGCGGAATCTGGATGTCACATTCCACAACGATCCACCACCCGCCCGGCGCTCCGCGGCGTCCGTACCCTCCGTTGAGGATCGTCGCGAGGTTTCCCTCCAGAAACCCATGCTCGGGAAGCGCGCTTGGCAACGCGAGGAGCTCGCCGTCGAGAATCTCCCACCTCTCGTCGCCGGGCTGCGCGCACAGGTCGGCATAGGTCGCTTGCGAGGTCTGGATCGCGGGTTCCATTTGTGGCCTTGTCAACTGCCCTTGAGAACGTCCTTTGCGCCTTCGGCGTGGCTGAATTCGAATCCCCTCACGATCTCCTCGATCGCGGCATTCTCTTCGGGGGAGATCTTGTGGCCCAGGCCCAGAAAGCCTCCGGACGCGGTCGCGATGCGTGTGCAATAGGAGACGAGATCGCGCGTGGAGGCGCTTCTCTTGTCGTCGGGCAACGAGGCGATGAGGTGTTGCACAACCCGCACGACCTTCTCGAAAAACTCGCCCTTGGGCTTTCGATCGAACCACTCGAGGAGCTTGCCGTGTGAAGCGCTTCCTTCGGCGATGCGGTGGAGCTTGGCGACTTCCAGGATCTCCCGCCTCTCCTTGGGGCTGACCGCGCCGTCCGCCCAGGCGACCTGGAGAAGAGGAACGATGGGCGCCAGGACGACCGTGTCCTTGGTGAATCCAAGCTCCTGAAAAAGCGCGGCGATCTCGTCGTCGGCACCGAGCGCCTGGGCCATTTCGCGGCGCTCGGACTCCGCGGCGCTCTTCTCGCGGAGCTTCGCCAGAAGCTCCTGCTCTTTCCGGTAGATAAACTCTTCCTCCTTCGCGCGGCGCTGATCGGCGAAGGTGTCCTTTTCCGGCATGCGTCCTCCTCGTCGTTCGAAACGCGGCAAGCCTAGCCGCTTCCGGGCGACCGATCAACCCCGCCCTCCGGTTGCGCCCATTCCAACGTGACGTTCTCCGGGGCGCCGTACTTGAGGATCCACGCGTCGAGGCCGCCGGTCAGGTTCCACGTGCGCGAAAACCCCGCAGAAAGAAGGTCCTGGACCGCCCGCGCGCTGCGCGCTCCCGACTTGCAATGCACCACGATCTCGTCCGATCTGGAAAGGCGACTGAGGTTTTCCGGAAGCCTCGCGAGCGGGATCTTCACCGAAAACGCAAAGGCGGAGAGGGCGGTCTCGGCCGGTTCGCGCACGTCGAGAACCATGAATCGATCGCTCGATGTCCTCGCGCGGAGGCGTTCCCGAAATTCCTCGACCGAAATCGCCGGCGGGGTCGGATTCGCAACTCCACAGAGGGCCTCATAGTCGACAAGAGCCGTCACCGTCGGCCTCTCGCCACACAGCACGCAGGCCGGGTCCTTGCGAAGCCTCAGCGTTCGAAACGTCATGGCCAGGGAATCGACCAGGAGAAGACGTCCGAGGAGCGGCTCGCCGATCCCGAGGATGAGCTTCAGAACCTCGGTGGCCTGAAGAAGCCCCAGAAGCCCCGGGAGGACACCCAAGACGCCCGCCTCGGCGCACGATGGTGAGAGCTCCGGTGGAGGAGGCTCCGGGAACGCGCACCGATAGCACGGCCCGCGGGAGGCCCAAAACACCGAGGCCTGCCCCTCGAAGCGATAGACCGACGCGTAGACGTTTGGCTTGTCGAGGAGCACGCACGAATCCGCGACAAGGTAACGGGTTGGGAAGTTGTCGGTGCCGTCCGCGATCACGTCGTAGTCACGCAAAATCGCGAGGGCGTTCTTGGAGCTCAGGCGCACCTCGTGCGGCACGACCCTCACGTTTGGATTCAGGTCCGAAAGGCGCGCGGCGGCCGCCTGGAGCTTGGAAAGGCCGACATCCCGGGAGCCGTAGACCACCTGTCGTTGCAGGTTCGAGGCCTCCACGGTGTCGAAGTCCACAAGACCGATCGTGCCGACGCCCGCGGCCGCCAAATACAAAAGAAGCGGCGAGCCCAAACCGCCGGCCCCAACGCACACAACCCGGGCCGCCCGTAGCCGTTCCTGCCCTCCTCTTCCAACCTCGGGCAGCAGGAGATGGCGCGCGTAGCGGAGACGCTCCTCCGGCGAGAGCGTCCCGGCGTTCGCAGCGCCTTCGTTCGCCTGGTCCGTCACGCGGCGATTATCGCCCGGCGGACCGAGCCGCGCACGTGGCCTACGAGATCTTGGCCAGGATCGCCAGCCGGTCCCAGCGGTCCGTGCGATCGAAGAGGTCGGTCTCGAGCGCACAGCGCGAGCAAAGCTGGCCCGAATCGTCCCAGGCCTCCACGACCGGGTTGAGGCAGCCAGGTCTTGCGCACCGGGGGAAGACTGGCGTGGGCAGGACCGTTCGGAAACCGTTCGTGCGATTGGCTTGGAGTTGAGTGGCGTTCATGAGAAGCTCCTTTCTGTTGGGAGGTTCGGGACAAACGTCGCCCCGCCGTCGGTCAGAAACCGTACGCACAAAGACACAACCGCGGGATCCTTGAGCACTCGGCGATGCCCAAGCCCGTTGGTTTCCACAAGCCGTCCGTGCGGCGCGGCCTCGGCGATCGCCGCGCCATCGCGAAAGGGGACTTCGACGTCGTCGCGATCGTGGACGACAAGGAGCGGACCCTCAAGGCCGCGCGCCAGCCGCACCGTGTCGAGTCCTTCCCAGGCCACCCCGAAGCGCTCCTCGATCTCGCGCCGCGCGGCGTCCTGAAGGTCCGATGAAAGACCCAGGAGCTGCCCAAAGCGCTGAAAGAACAGCGTCGGCCGCGCGGGGGCGCCGAGGAAGATCCCGCGCTCCGGCCTCAGGCCCTCCTCGGCGGCGAGCGCGGCGGCCGCGGCGCCCAGGGAATGGGCCACCACCGCGTACGGTCGTTCCGCAAGACCGAGCTCCCGCCCCACAAACGTCGAAACAGCCGCCAGCGAACGGGCAAAATCCGGTATGGAGGCGCGCCGGCCGGTCGAGGCGCCGTGGGCCGGCGCGTCAAAGCCGACGACCCGGAATCCGGCGAGGACGAGGGGGTCCACGAACGCGCGCAGCTGCCTCGCCTGTCCACCCCAGCCGTGGACGAGGTAGATGACCGGGCGCCCGCCTTTCTCGGGACCCCAGAGGTGGGTCGCGAGGCGATGGCCCGCCCATGGGACGCTGAGGACCTTGAGCGGCGCCACAACCTCTTTCGCGTCCACGTGCCGGGCGCCGTTTCGTGCCGCGCGAGGGGGACGAGGTGGCGTCAGAAAGAGGTTCGCGGCCCAGCGCGCCGTGGAGGCCGGCGCGATCCGGCCCGCGGCCATGAGTCCAAGCCGCAGCAGCGTTGGGGCTTGGGCCCTCGGAGAACGAGCGGGCGTCGATCCCTGTGTCTCTTCCGTCGAGGCCGGGGAATACGCTGGTCCAAACGTACTGCTATTCACGGCGGTTCTGTTCATATTCTACAGAATAGTACGATCGTTCGTTCTTGTCAAGGGTTGCCGAAAATAACAGAAAGACGTGTGCGTCGGCTCACGCGTGCGGAACGCGTGCTGCGAGAATGAGGGCGTCGGCGCCGGCCTGAGCCCGCTCATTGGCCCTGGGATCCCCGAGAAGCCGCGCCGCGTGGTGATAGGCCAGCATCACGCCGAAGAGCTCGAAGGCAAACTGCTCGGGCTCGACCTCCGGCCGGAAGTGGCCCTCGGCGATCGCGGTCCGCACGGTGTTCGCGAGGATGTCCAGCCAGTCCTTCTGCTGCCTCACGAGAAGGTCCCGCGCCGGGCCCGGCCGGTCGTCGAGCTCTGTCGAGGCCGCCACGAAAAAGCAGCCTCCCGGCATGGGTCCCGAGCGGGGCCAGCGTCGCCAGCAATCGAAGAGTGCCCGCAGGCGAGGTTCGCCGCGCGGCGCCCGGAGCGCCGGCTTGACCACGGCCTCGACGAAGCGCTCCGCCGCGTACTCCAGGACCTGAACCTGCAGGGCCTCCTTGGACTGAAAGTGGCTGAAGAGGCCGCTCTTGGAAAGGTCAAGGTCCTGCGCGAGGCGCCCGATGCTGAGGCCTTCCAGGCCCACGCGGCTCGCGAGCGCGGTAGCGTGTTGCAGGATCGTCTGGCGGGTCAGTTCGCCCTTGCTCACGGCCGCTCACAATAGAACGATCGTTCGGGCCTGTCAAGCCCCGATACTCAGGACGGGCCCGCGACACCGATCTCGACCTCCACGCGCCGCCCGAGCTTCAGCCCCGAAGGTTCCGGCAGCGCGATCTTGACGAGGAGGACGCGCGTATCGGACGGGCGTGCCGGATCCTGTGGCTTCAGCCGGCGCCCCGTGACCGAATCGGGGATCTCCTCGACGACGCCCTTCCAGGTCCGCTCGGAATCGCCCTCCGCGCGGATCACCACCGGAGCTCCCAGCGCGATGCGCCCGGAGTCGGCCTCGTGGACCTCGGCCTCGACGCGCAGCCGCGAGAGGTTCGCGAGATGGATGACCGGGGCGCCGCGAAGAATCGCTTCGCCAACCTCCACCCGCCGGGCGAGGACCACACCGTCGATCGGCGCCGTGATCCGCGCGCGGGCGATCTGGACGGACAGCCGGTCGAGCTCCGCGCGCGCGGTCGCCCGCCGCGCAACCGCCGCGTCGCGGTCGCGGAGCGCCTTGTCGACGGCCTGCGGGGTTCCCACCTTGGAAGCCACAAGACTCTCGGCGCGAATCACCTCGAGCTCGAAGAGCCGAAGGTCGGCCTCGGCCTCCGCAACGCGGGCCTCAGTCTCCCGGCGGGCCGCGCGCTCGACATCCGCGTCCAGCTCGACGAGGAGCTCGCCACGCTGAACGGCATCCTTCTCCTTGACCAGGACGCGACGAACGGTTCCCGCGAAGTCGGTCCCGACCACCACCTCGTCTCCCGGATACGTCCCCACGCGCCCTTCCGCCGCGATGTACGCGGACGCGGCCGGGGCCAGGCCTCTGCTCTTCTCGCGAGCCGCCCGGGCGGCGTCGTGCGCCGCCGTGGCGCCGGACCGCGTCGCGGCGTTCACAAGAAAGGCCGTCGCGACGACCAGCGTGGCCAGAGCCGCCACGGCGAGAGAGCGCCAACGGTTGATTCTCGAGTCTTGGCTTGTCATTGGGTACTCCTGGTTTGGTGATTTGAAACCCTGAACCGGAACGCGATCAGGCGGCGAGACGACCGTCGTGCATGGCCACCACGCGATCGGCGACGGCCCGCACCTTGGGGTCGTGCGTCACGATCACAAGCGCCTTGTTCTCGCTCTTGGCAAGAGTGCGAAAGAGCGTGAGGATCTGCAGGCCGGTCTCGGAGTCGAGGTTCGCGGTGGGCTCGTCGGCGAGGAGAATCGAGGGCGAGCCCGCCAGCGCGCGGGCGATCGCGACCCTTTGCTTCTGCCCGCCCGAGAGGTCGCGCGGCAGGAAGCGCTTGCGGTCTGCGAGACCAACAGCGTCGAGCACGCGATCGGCCTCGACCTTCGCGGCCTTCCCCTTCACGCCCTTCACGTTCAGCGCGTACTCCACATTCTCAAGAGCGCTCAGCGCCGGGAACAGGTTGAACTGCTGAAACACAAAGCCGATCGAGCGCTTGCGAACCTCGGCGAGGTGCCGCTCCCGCGCGCTGACGACGGGTTCGCCCTCGATCCAGACACGGCCCTTCGTGGGCGTGAGAATGCAGCCCAGGATCGACAGGAACGTGGTCTTGCCCGAGCCGGAGGGGCCCTCCAGGGATACGATCTCGCCCCGGGAAACCGCGAGCGACAGGCCGCGCAGCACCTCGACCCTCTGCGCGCCCTCCACGAAGGTCTTTTCGACATTCTCCGATTTGAGCACGGTCATTTCCAACACCGGGGCCTCCTTCTTCTCTTGGACGTCAGCCGCGAAACACAAGCGCGGGGTCGATCGCGGCCACCTTCCGGAACGAGACCATCGACGCGACCCAGCAGAGCACGAGCGTGCCGAGAAAGACCGTCCCCGCGAAGGGTGGCGCGATGATCAGCTTCAGGTTCAGCTTGGCCATCGCGGGGCCCAGGAGATAGGCGAAGAGGCCTCCGAGCGAGAACCCCGCGACCGCGGCGATCGTGGCCTGCTCCCCCAGGATCCGGTAGATGTCGAGGTTGCGGCCGCCGATGGCCTTGACCGTGCCGAACTCCTTGAGGTGCTCCATGGTCGCGGTGTAGAGCGTCTGCGCGACGACTACGATCCCAACCAGGACCCCCAGAAAGACGGTCAGGTACATGTTCAGGCCGATGCCGGTGTTCGCAACCCAATACCCGCGCGACCGCCGCGCCCATTCGTCCTTGGAGAAGACGTCGTTGTGGGGCAGGCGCCGCCTGATTTCGGCACGAACGGCCTCCAGGTCGGCCCCCTTGGCCAGCTTGACCAGAATGTAGGTGGTCTTGCCACGCATCGACTGGTAGGCCAGCTCTTGGGCGAGGTTGTAATCCAGGAACGCGATGGGGGTCGTGGTGAACGAGCGTGCTTCCCGGGTGCGTCCAATGATCTTGAGGCGGCGGTCCAGGATCTCGCGATACTCACCCACCTCGAAGGGCCCGTACCGCCGGATCGCCGAGTCGTCGAGAAAGAAGAAATCGCCCCGCCTTAGGTTCCCAAGCTCCCCCTGCGCGATGTTCCAGGGGATGTTCCAACGCGAGAAGTCCTCCAGCGCGTAAACCAGCGTCCCCTCCTGGGCACCGGTAGGCAGGGACATCTGCATGAACCACACAATGAGGTTGTCGGCGCGCAGAACGCCGGGGATCGACCGCACCCGCTGCACATAGGTCTCGGGAAACGTATGGGCAAAGTCGACGTTGGGCGTGTTCTTCGACGTCACCCAAAGCTCGGCGTCGATCTTCTCGATCGTGAGCGAGGCGTTGTCGAGGAGGCCCACGAAGAGCCCGACCTGGACGAACACCAGAGTGACCGCGAAGGCCACGCCGGATACCGTGATCGCGAACCGCAGCTTGTCGTGAAGGAGGTTCTTCCTTGCGAGCGAGACCATTCGAGGCTCCTTTCTCGGCGCGCTCTCAGCGCGCCAGGCCGCGCAACATGGCGTCGATCACGGTCGCCGCGAGCTTGCGAACCGGGCTCCAGTCGATCCAGGCGTCGTCCCGCCGGGCGATGTAAAGCGCCACGACGCCGTGCGACGCCGACCAGAGCGCCTGGGCGATGAGCGCGGGATCCTTCAGGTCGGATTGAAACCGGCCCGCCGCGAGAGCCTCGCTCACGGTCGCCAGCAGGAACGCATAGGCATCCTGCTGCGGGTTGCCCTTTTCGAGCTCGTTCCCAAGCCGGCTGTCGTGGCCGGGCGAGGTCATGAACATGAGCCGGTAGTGGTTGGGATGCTTGACCGCGAAGTCGACATAGGCCCCGCCGATCCTTCGCAGCCTCTCGATCGGGTCCTTCTCCTTGGCGATCTCCTGAAAGCGCCGCGCCAGGATCAGGAAGTCGTTCGCGCAGAGGGTGCGGATCAGGGTCTCTTTGTCCTTGAAGTGAAAGTAGAGGGCCGTCGGCGAGTACTCGATCGCCTGGGCCACCTTCCGCATGGTGACCGCCTCGTAGCCTTCTTTCGCGAAGAGCTCGCGGGACGCATCGAGGATGCGCTTCTGAACCGCCTGCCGTTCCCGCTCCCGCCGCTCGGTCACGCCCATGAACGTCCCTCCGTGTGAGCCCGCGATCTTCGATTGATCGAAGATCTATTACTTAACGACGTTAAGTATAGGAACGTGGCTTAGCGCTGTCAATAGTGGCGCGGGAAAAATGTGATCCACCTCGCAGGTTCTCTGTTAGGTGTGGTTCGCCGTCCGGCTGACTTTGGCCCTCCCCCTAGCCCGCTCCCGCTCTCGCGGGAGAGGGGACAACGGCCCGGCTGGGCAGGGCCTTGCCGGTACTGCGGCCAGACGAAACGCGCTCTTTCAGCGCGACGCCGCGGTGGCCGGGGGCAACGGCTCCCAGTTCAGCTGTCCCGTCGCCTCGATCCAGTCGTTCCCGCTCTTGACGTCCTCCACCGTGAACGGCAGGCCATCCGGAACCCGAAACAGCTCGATGTCCTCGTACGTCTTGGCAAGGAGCGGCGCGATCAGGTTCAGGAGCTTCCCGAAGAGCCCCTCGCAGTGCGTCTCGACCTTCAGGCCGGAGATCCGGAACGCGCGCGCGCCCTTGTCGATGACAAGGTGGGCACGGCCCTCCGGCTCACAGTTCTGGTGAAGGAACCTCGACTTGGCCTTCTCCGCGCTGATTTTCAGCCGGACGAGGAAACACGCCTCGCCGCAAGGGCCGAAGCGGGTGGGCTCCAGGTTGAACGAGACCTGTTTGACCACACCTTTGAAGTCCTGCGTCCAGCGGGCCTTGAGCACCTCGCGCGCCGCCTCTTCGACCGGCGCCCACGGGATCCGAAACGCGTAGCGCCCGGCCACGGATCCAGAGTCTTTGCCAACCGAGTCGAGGCGAAGGGCGGCGTTCATGGAACCGCCGAAGTTGAGATCCACGCGGCGATTGGGAATCTCCGGCATCGGGTACTTCACCTCGAACGGATACACGACCGAGTAGTCGAACGCGAGGTCGACGCCCCCGGTGGCACGGCCGCCCTTCAACGCAAGGCCCTTCGCCTTCACCAAGGCCCGCCTCAGAGAGAGCACGCTCCCCTGCCTTTCGATCTCGCCGGTCTCTCCGCGCAGGGAGAAGTCGAAGAGCCCGGAGACGTCCCCCGCGGGCGCGACACTCAGGTCCTCGACCGCGAAGTCGGAGCCGTCCGCGAGGGCCACGCGCACCCCGCCGGGGAGGCGGAGGCGGCCGGAAGAAAGACGCAGCGAAAGGCGCGACGCGGTGACGCTGGTCTCGACCCGACCCGCAGGCGTCGTCTCCGTCGCGAAGCGCGCGTTCACCAGCGAACCAGTCGAAAACGCGGCCCGATCGCCCTCGAAGACAAGCTCGCCATTCGCGAGAACGCCGTCGATCCGGCCCTTCGCGAGGAACTCCGAGGCCGAGCCAGTCGTGGAGGGCCGATAGACGAGCTCCTCGAGCGCGATCGCGAAGGCCTCCGGAGCGCCTTCGGCGTCACCGGTGTTGGCAATGTCGAACGCGAGGAACTCCCCAAACGAGAGCCTTCGACCGGAGAAGGCGCTCAGGCGCGACTCGGTCACGCGAATCTCGCGGACGAGACTGAGAAAGCCACTCCCCGCACCCGATCCCGACGCGGCGTCCTTTGACTCTCTTGTGTCTTTGTCTTTGGCCTGCGTCCGCGGTGCGGGATGGGCTCCCTGCGCCGGGGGTCCCTGTGCCCCGGATCCGCTCCCCGCGGCCTCCGATTTCTCGGGACCCGCGATCAGCTCACCGCGCAACAGGCGCGCAAGCTCGGTGTGAAACGTCATCTTGCGAATCGCCTTGAGCGCCATTCCCCGGAAAAGCCCCACGATCAACGCGCCGCAGCCCCGGCCGCGAAACCGTGCCGTGGTGATGTGGCCCGTGCCATCGGCCCGGACCTCTTCGAGCACGATGTTGGGCCGCAGGCCCCGGCCCAGCAGCACGAGCGTGCCGTTTTCGACGCGGATGCCGAGGTTGGAAACATGCCCTTCCTCGGCCTCGACCACGAGCCGGGCGACCGGGCTCCCCTCGACTCCCAAGGACCAATCCGGCGTTACGGTCACCCGCCCTTCGCGAAGCGCGATATCGGCCGAAACATGGCCGTTCCGAACCGCCGAGCCGATCTGATCGACAAATCCTTCGCTCCGCGCGGCCGAGGCGCGCCAAGCGATTGCCAAGAGCACGAACCCAAGACGAAGTGTTCGCATCGACGCGAGGATATCACCCAGCGTTCCGCCCCTCGCGGAACTTTCCGCGGGATTCGACGTTGTTGTCGCCCGGAGGAAACAAGATGCTGGAGATTCGTTCGCTGACCAAGCGATACGGCCCGGGAGAGCCCGCCCTTGCCGAGGTCTCGCTTTCCGTGGGCGAGGGAGTCCTGGGCCTCTTGGGTCCCAACGGAGCCGGCAAGACCACGCTCATGACCATGCTGGCCACGATCACCAAACCCACATCGGGGACATTTCTTTGGGAAGGCCGCGACGGCGTTCAGAACCCGCTCCTCGTAAGGCGGCTCCTCGGCTACCTGCCTCAGGATTTCGGCGTCTATGAGAAGCTCACCGCGACCGAGTTCCTCACGTATCTGGGACGCCTCAAGGGTCTTTCGGGCGCCGACCTCGACCGGCGCGTGCGCGACCTTCTGACGCTCACCAACCTTCACGGGGTCCGGGAGAGGCGCTTGGGCGGCTTCTCCGGAGGCATGCGGCAGCGCGTCGGCATTGCCCAAGCGCTCCTCGGCGACCCCAAGCTCGTGATCGTGGACGAGCCCACGGTGGGACTCGATCCCGAAGAGCGCGTGAGGTTTCGCAACCTGCTTTCGGAGATCGCGCACGGCCGTGTGGTCCTGCTCTCCACGCACATCGTCTCGGACCTAGAGGCCGTCGCCACGCGCCTCGCGGTGTTGCGCGCGGGAAGGCTTATGGCGTTCGCGACCCCCGAAGAGCTCTTGCAAAGGGCGACGGGACGTGTCTTTCGGGCCGTCATCCCGTCCGACCGCGTGGCCGAGGTTCAGAAGACGGTGCCGGTCTCGAACCTCGTACGCCGAGCCGATGGCGTCCACGTTCGGTTCGTCGGAGACGGGACGCGGCTTTCGGGAGCCCAACCCGTCGAGCCCACGCTGGAGGACGCCTACCTGTTGCTGAATGTCGCCCGGGACCTTCCCAAGGGCATCGCCGCATGAGCATCTGGACCCAGCCCCTCGCCCAAGTGCGCGCCGAGGTCGCGATGCGCCTGCGCTCGCTCTCGACGCTCTTTGCCCTTGCCGTGCTGATCGCGGGCGCCTATCTGTGGATTCCCAATCCCACCGGGAGGGCCACCTCGATCTCCTGGAGCGCCCCGGACGGAACCATACAAGCCCCGATCTTCGACTCGGCATACGTCGGGACCGCGATCGCGCTGATGGACGGCATCATGCTGAGCTGGCTTGGGTTCTACCTGATCGCGGGCTCCGTCAGGCGGGACCGCGACCGCCGCGTCGGCGCCGTGCTCGCCGCCACGCCCCTCTCCAACGCCGCGTATCTCGGTGGAAAGCTGCTCGCCCACCTTGCCTACTTGGGCGTTCTCGTCGCCGCGTCCTTGGGCATGGCGCTGGTGGCCTTCCTGAGGTACTCCCCCGCTCCCTTTCAAGTCATTCCGTTCCTGACCCCAACCCTGCTCTGCGCTCCCACGGCACTTCTCACGGTCGCCTCGTTCGCGGTCCTCTTCGACGTAACGCCTGGGCTTGGCGGGCGGGGCGGGCTCGTTCTTTGGTTCTTCACATTCATGTTCCTTCTCATCGCGTTGCCGATGCAGCTTGGCGGTGGCATGGGCAAAGGGCACGCGATGCGGATTCCCGCGTACGACCCGACCGGCTCGGCCACGTTTCAGGTTCTGCTCAGACGTTCCGTGCCCACCGCGGCCGGCGTGTCGAGCGGTCTCAACATTCGCCCGGAGGGTGTTCACATCCAGCGGGTTCCGTGGAGCGGAGTCGCCGTGACTCCCGAGGTGATTGCCAAGCGACTCATGTCCGTCGTCGCCGCGCTCTCGCCGTTTCTCCTCGCGCTTGTGTTCTTCGACCGCTTCGATCCGGCGAGGGAGAATGCTCGGATGCGGCGCCGGCGGGGCGTGCCCACTCCCGGCGAAGCCGGCGCCGCGCTTTCGGCCCCTCCGATGCCGCTCGACTCGCCTTTGGCCGGCTCGGCCTTGCCTGGACTCGCGCTGGGAAAGGCATCGCCTCCCAAACCGATCGCGTGGCGCGCGATCCTCGCGGAAGCGTCGCTGGTCTTTGGCGAGGCGAAGTTCCTCCGCATTCCGCTCATGGTCGCCGCGCTCGGCGCGGCCGCGGTTCCGGACGCTGGTCGGCCAATCGCGCTCGGAATCTTCCTGCTCATCGCCGCACCCGTGATCTCGGAGGTCGGCGCCCGAGAGGAGCTCTCCGGGACGAGCGGCCTGATCTTCTCGCAGCCCGCGGTCCCGCTTTCGCCGGTCCTTTGGAAGGCCTCCTCGCTGCTCCTGTTTCTCGCGGTCGCGTCCGCCCCGGCGTGGGCGCGCCTCGCGTGGGCCTCTCCCGCACGGGCGTTCTCTTTCCTCATCGGGCTCGCGTTTGCCTCCGCGCTCGCGGCCACGACCGGACGCCTGGCCGGCGGCGGGCGTCTGTTCACCGCGCTCTACCTCCTGATGTGGTACGCCAGCATGAACCGTGTGCCGTTTCTCGACTTCGCCGGGCTCTTCGCGAACGGCGCGCTCGCACCCGCAGGTGCCTGGCTCGGTGCGGCATCGGCGGTCTTCGGGCTCGGCCTCCTCGGCGAGCGGGTGCGCCGCCTCTAGCGGTTCTGAGGGCCGTCTTCATCGGACGTGACGAAAGTCGCTTTCGCTCGCCCGGCCGGCGGGACACGTCAACCCTCGCGAGGCCCGCGCGTCCGTTATCCTGTTGGAAATCGGAACCGCCCAAGCGGCGGACACAACGAGGAAAAGGAGAGGACGAAGCCATGAAGAGACCTGTCAAGACATCCGCCCGAATCGCGCTCCTGGTACTGGGGCTTGCGGTGGCGCTCGCGCCCGCGGCCCACGCCAAGGACCGGA
>WBZQ01001178.1_pt1 | contig 18655 bp, 17 predicted proteins | sample 5204251 | NCBI WGS metagenome assembly WBZQ01 (sample SAMN12412402, study PRJNA552823) | activated sludge metagenome | isolation source: activated sludge from nitrification reactor of wastewater treatment plant... | place: USA: Virginia | collected 2017-09 | reverse complement strand
CGACGATGTCACCGACGCCGACATCGCCCGGTTCCGGCAGGCCTGCGCAGAGGTGATCGGGATCGCCGGCGGCGGTGGGCTGGCCATCGACCTCAACGGGGTGGTCGCCTCCAAACCGTGGTTCTCCCGCAGGCGCGGGGAATGGCACGACGCGGCCCAGCAGTGGATGGAGTCACCCCTCAAGGACGAGGCGATCGTGTACACGTCGCTGCTACTCGACTCCCGGCCGATCTGGGGAGCCGGCGGCACCGGAATGGAGAACGTCCTCGACGGGCTGCGGTCCCGCCGCACCACCATGGGCATGTTGCTGGCTGAGGCCCTGACCACCAAGGCCCGGATCCGCACGATGCGGGATGTATTCTCCGGTAAGGGCGGCACCTTCGATATCAAGGAACACGCCCTCGCGCCGCTCACCGACATCGCCCGCTGGGTGGCGCTGTTCGCCGGTTCCGACGAGCGTGACACCAGGTCGCGGCTGCGGGCGGCGGCGGGCAGCGTCGTCCTGCCGGGTGATCAGGCGGCCACGCTGATCGAAGTATTCGAGGTGCTACAGCGGGTGCGCCTGAACTATCAGGTCGCCCAGTTCGACCGTGGCGAACCGGTCAGCGACCTGCTGGAGATGAAGCGCCTGTCTCCGCTCGACCGGAGTCTCGTCGCGCAATCGGTACGGGAGATCGCCGGTATCCAACGCCGGCTCGACAATCTCGGGCAGAATCTTCCCCTGATCGGTTGACGCTGATCGGCGTGCGATGAGGTGGATCCGGCAGGGGCCCGGGTCAGGAATGTGGTGACAGATGTGTTTGATTGTGTTCGCGGTCAACGTGATCGACGGTTTTCCCTTGGTGGTGGCCGCCAACCGGGACGAGTTCTATGCCCGCGAGACAGTACCGGTGCACCGGTGGGCGGATCTGCCGGTCATCGGGGGCCGGGATGCGGTGGCAGGCGGAACCTGGATGGGGGTGAGCGCCGAGGTGCCCGGACGGTTCGCGGCCGTCACCAATGTGCGCGACGGTGATCCGGTGCCCGAGCCCGACAAACGATCGCGGGGTGCGCTGCCCGTCGACTTCCTCACCTCCGGCATCTCCCCGGCCGACGAGGCGCGGCGCCTCACCGACACCGCGGCTGAGTATGCCCCGGTCAATCTTGTGGTGTCCGACGGTGATTCGGTATGGTGGGCGGCCAACAGGCCCGAGATCGCGGCGCAGCGGGTCGCCGACGGCGTGCACGGGCTGTCCAACGGTGCCCTGGACAATTCCTGGCCCAAGGTGGCGCGCACCGTCGAGGCGGTCACCGCGGCGCTGAGAACCGCGCCGCCGCAGACCACCGCGGCCGACGAAGCCCTGTTCGCGGTCCTTGCCGACGACCGGCCCGCGCCCGACGACCTGCTGCCCGACACCGGTGTCGGGATCGGCCGCGAACGGGACCTGTCGCCGGCGTTTATCCGCACCCCCGGATACGGCACCCGGACCAGCTCTGTCCTGTGGATGCGCGCCGACGGCCACGGGATCCTCACCGAACGGCGATTCGACGAGGGTACCTACCTGGACCAGTCGACTGTGGAGTGGTAGGCGGCCGTGGCGTCGGCCGATGTGGGCGAACGTAGACTTGTCCCGGGACCAGGACCGGTGACAAACGTGAGGAAGTGGCAGTGAGCGGAATCAACGTCGGCGTGCTCGGCAGCAACGGCAAAGTCGGGCAGGCGATCGTGGCGGCCGTCGAGGCGGCCGACGACCTCACCTACAGCGCCGGCGTCGACAAGGATGACGCCCTCACGACGTTCACCGACACCCAGACCTCGGTGGTCATCGACTTCACCCACCCCGACGTGGTGATGGGCAACCTGGAGTTCCTCATCAACAACGGCATCCACGCCGTCGTCGGCACCACCGGCTTTTCCGCCGACCGCCTCGACACCGTGCGCGGCTGGCTCGCCGCCAATCCGGGCGTCGGGGTGCTCATCGCCCCCAACTTCGCGATCGGCGCGGTGCTGTCGATGCGGTTCGCGCAGCAGGCCGCCCGCTTCTACGAGTCGGTCGAGGTCATCGAACTGCATCACCCGCACAAGGCCGACGCCCCGTCGGGGACCGCGTACCGCACCGCCGAACTGATCGGGCAGGCGCGCGCCGACGCGGGTCTGGCGCCGTGCCCGGACGCGACCAGCCAGGAACTCGACGGTGCGCGCGGCGCCGAGGTGTCGGGGGTCCGGGTGCATTCGGTGCGCCTGGCCGGTCTCGTCGCCCACCAGGAGGTGCTGCTGGGCACCCAGGGTGAGACCCTGACCATCCGGCACGATTCACTCGACCGGTCGTCGTTCGCGCCCGGTGTGCTGCTCGGCGTGCGCAATGTGGCCGCCCATCCGGGGCTGACCGTCGGCCTCGAACACTTCATGGACCTGTAGGCGATGGCCCCGGAGAACTCAGAGGATCCCGGCAGCACGCAGAAGGCTGCCAAGCAGAAGGATGCCCGGCCGATCGTGTGGCTGATCGGTTTCCTGATCGTCGCGCTGTGCGTGTACTTCGTGCTGCTCGGGTGGCGCGGTGTCGGGTTGATCGCCGACGGTGGTGTCGCCGGGATCGGGCTCGGCATCGGCGTCATCATCCTGCCGATCATCGGGGTGTGGCTGGTGTACTCGACGCTGCGCGCCGGCATCGAACACCAGCAACTCGCCCGCGTGATCACAGAGGAAGGCCGTGAGCTCGACATCTCGCACCTTCCCAAGCGGCCGTCGGGGCGTCTCGAACGTGACGTGGCCGATGAGCTGTTCGCCCAGGTCAAGGTCGAATGGGAAGCCGACCCCGACGATTGGCGCAACACCTACCGCATCGCCCGCGCCTACGATTACGCCGGCGACCGCACCCGCGCCCGCGAGATGATGAAACGGGCCGTCGCCCAATATCACGACGCCGGAAAGGCCTCGGGCTCGTGAGCAGGCTGCTGATCGTCCACCACACGCCGTCGCCGCACTGCCAGGCGATGTTTGAAGCCGTGATCAGCGGCGCGACCGACCCGGAGATCGAGGGTGTGGAAGTGGTCCGCCGTGCGGCCCTGTCGGTGACGGTCACCGACTTCCTGGAGGCCGACGGCTACCTGCTCGGCACCCCGGCCAACCTCGGCTATATTTCCGGCGCGCTCAAGCACGCCTTCGACACCAGTTACTACCAGATTCTCGATTCGACGCGCGGTCGTCCATACGGTCTGTACCTGCACGGCAACGAGGGGACCGAGGGCGCCGAGCGTGCCGTCACGTCGATCACGGCAGGCCTCGGATGGGTGAAGGCCGCCGACGACGTCATCGTCTCCAACAAGCCCGAGAAAGCTGACCTGGAACGGTGCTGGGAGCTCGGCGCGTCCGTGGCCGCCGGACTCATGGAGCAGTGACGCGAAAATACTGCACGAGAAGGCCCAGATCGTCGCGGGGTGTACTCGTACTCGGTAAGCGGTGTTTCCAGAATGCGGTCAACCGATCGATGCACTGTTCAGGCGGGTGACCCGCGGACCGGATCACAGCCCGGCTGAATCGTGATGCCTGTCGATCACAGATCTCCCTCCCAGGAGTGTCCATGCGTGGTGTGTCATGGAGCCGGTCGCCGGAGGCGGCGGTGGATTATTAATCCAATATTGTGTGAACGTCCGAGGCTGCCCATGAATCACCCGACTGCTCAAGAGGTCCCGTGTCACTTGAAGTGCCGGCGGAATTGTCGCTGAACATGTTGTCGTCGTTGGACGATCTTGCGGCCGATCATCGATCGGTCGGTCTCGCAGGCGGTGACCTCCGATCGGGACGAGAAGATCGGTAACCCTCGATCGATGTGCTGGGCAAGCACTCTGATGTGGTGATCGCCGGGGTCAGTCGTCATCGAACTGGGTTTCCATGAGCTCGATCATCCGGTCCTCGTACGAGGTTTCGGTGATGTACTCGGCTTCGAAACCTTCCTCGGTGTGGGTACCGGCGATGACCCTTTCGGCAAGTCTGATGAGTCGCTCGTTGCGGGCGTAGTCGTCGCTGACCGATTCCAGCTTTTCCACCATCAGGTCGAGGGCTTCCTGCTTCGATGTGGCGGTGACCGACCAATTCTCGCCGCCGTAGCGGCCGGTCCAGGCGCCGTCGCTCTCGGTGAAAATGGCATGCTGTGTGACATGCAGCTTGGGGGGCTTCTCGGACATCTCGTGCCACCTTTCCGTCCTAACTCGACCACCGGGGAACCAACCACACGTGACACCGGTACCGAGGCAACCGATGCCGCGCACGAAGAGCATGTCAACACCGATGATGGTGACCAGGGTCCGATCGGCGCAACCGATAATCCTGAGAAGCGGCGCTCGACGGTCCGCGAGATCGTCATCGTCGTGGCCTGCGTGTTGCTGCTGACCTGGGTCTTACAGACATTCATCGGGCGGCAGTACGTGATCCCGTCGGAGTCGATGGAGCCGACCCTGCACGGCTGTGCCGGATGCAGCAACGACCATATCGTCATCGACAAGCTCGCCTACCGGTTCGGTGATCCGAAACCCGGGGACGTCGTCGTCTTCAACGCGCCCACCGAATCCTGGGAGGGCGGCTGGACATCACGGCGATCATCGAATGTGGTGATCAAAGGTGTTCAGGACGGATTTTCGTGGTTCGGTTTCGCCCCACCGGACGAGTACAACCTCGTCAAACGTGTCATCGCGACCGGTGGGCAGACCGTCGCCTGCAAGAATGCCGACGGCCGCGGCGTCACCGTCGACGGGAAACCGTTGCGTGAGCCGTACATCGACACCGCACTGCAAGCGGACACCGCAGCAGGCACACCGACCAGTTGCTACGGCACCGACTTCGGTCCGATCACCGTCCCCGACGGCAACGTGTGGGTGATGGGTGACAACCGGCTCTCCTCCGCCGACTCCCGCGCCCACATCACCGATGAACTGAACGGCACCGTCCCCGTCAGCGAAATCCGCGGCAAGGTCCGGTTCATCGTATTCCCGCTCTCACGGATCGGCGGCATGGACGTCGTCAATCCCCAGCCGTGATCGTCCTCCAGCCTGATGTGGACTCAACCGGTCAGACCTGTTCAGATGCGTGCGCCCTTCGCCTGATTACAGGCACGGCAAAGGATTTGAAGGTTCTCGACGCTGGTCGCGCCACCCCGACTCCAGGGGATTATGTGGTCGTATTCGAGGTAGGACGTCGATCCGCATTCGACGCAACGACCCCCGCAGCGTCGGAAAACCTCTGCCCGTACGTGCTGGGGTACTGAACGGGAGTCTCGTTCCCCGGGAGCGAGTACCTGGCGCTTTGCGATCCGTAGCGCGCCCTCGGTGACTGCGGCGACGTAGTCGACATCGGCGACGGTGTACTGGGCAGCGCCGCGGGCAGTAGCTGCCGAGACGACTAGATTTCGGTATTCGGCGCGCACCCCGACGATCTTGTCCCAGTTCGTCTGACCGCCGCCGGTACCGATAAACCGGATCTTCTTGTTCGACACCAGCAACCGACCGGGCGTGGTTTTTGGTCCGTTGGCGAGGTATCGGATCAGTTGGGCGTGCACGTCCAGGTACAGGACTTCGTCGGAGTCCAAGTGGATATCAGAGGGCGTGGCGATGGGCAGTTCACCGGCGCGGATCTTCGTCATTTCCCGGCCGCGCTGCATGCGTTGCTTCAATATGCTGAGCTGAGGACTCGGCGACAGCCCGAGATCGGCGAGCGCAGTTTCGAAGTCAGCGAGTTCGGTGTCTTCGATCTCACCGTCGGCGAACGCGAACGTTGCTAGCTGCTCCAGGTGGGCGAGTCCGACGTCATCCAGTGCCGCCCGGCCGACCGAATCAGCGATCTGCTCAAACTGCAACTGCATCCACAGACGATCCCACTGATCGCTGTGCGGGCCGGAAGTGTCGAGAACCTGTGCCAACTGCGGACGCCAACTTTCCATGAACTGGCGGATCTGGTTCTCACAGAACCTGCATGGCCGGGTGGCCCGGCCCATCAGACGAGTCTTGAGTTGATTGCCGCACCGTGGACACGTGCCGGGCAGGTTGTGCAGGGGCCTGGTGTGTCCAGTCCAGGTGGTGCCATCCCACCACCGCAGTATCGTGTCGGTTGCTGGGTCAGAGAACCACCCCGCGGGGACCGTGCTCTGGGGCGCAGGCGCTGGATCAACGGCCGGGTGAGGTGTGGTGGGAGCGCCACAGCTAGGAGTGGGATCGTCATCGATGTTGACACCGAACTCAGTTGCCAATCCGGCCAGACCCGAACTCCACCCCTGCCCGATGGCCCGAAACTTCCAGCCACCTGCTCGTCGATAGAACTCACCCACCATCAGGGCCGCCACACCGGACGGCCAAGCACAGTCGAACCGCACGACTGTCACGGACCGCTGCTCGCAGGTGAGGGTGACAGCGAACCGCGAGTCGGCGATCGGGTCCTCCGCCGACAAACACAGCACAATTCGGTCAACGGGCAACTCCAGATGCGGCACATCAATTGTGACCGCCGCCGCCGTCGGTGTGGCGGTCACTGCCACCGCACCTGACGGATGCCGGGGCTGGTTGTAGAAGACGAAGTCGTCGTCAGTGCGCACCCGTCCTGCCGTGGTTAGCAGCAATGCTTGCGCATCGACGGAGTGAGCGGGGTCGTTCGTGGCGACGAGTACTGACGTCGGGACTGTCTGGAGGGAGACGTTGGCTCCCGCTGTGAGTGATGTCGTAGCGCCGCTGGTCATGAACGGAATCGTATCGGCAGTGTACGACGCACAGTCGAGACTGGGGTTCGCCCACGGTTACTCGCCATCTCGCCCAGTTCGACGCTCAGACTTCCCGTGTCGCCGGGCGGTGGCCGTGGAGGCACGGCGGCCGGGCCGTGCCTGAGACGTGCGTAAACTTGCGCGGGTGAGCATGCCCTTCCACGCGACCAGCCCCGCGCCGGGCGACATTCCCACCCCCTACGAGGATCTGTTGCGGCTGGTGCTTGCCGGCGGCACCCCGAAGGCCGACCGCACCGGGACCGGCACCCGCAGCATCTTCGGGCATCAGCTGCGCTACGACCTGGCGGCCGGGTTTCCGCTGATCACCACCAAAAAGGTGCATCTGAAGTCGATCATCTACGAGCTGCTGTGGTTCCTGCGCGGCGACTCGAACGTCGGCTGGCTACACGAGCATGGGGTCACCATCTGGGACGAGTGGGCCGACGACTTCGGTGAGCTCGGCCCGATCTACGGGGCGCAGTGGCGGGCGTGGCCGACGCCGTCGGGGGAGCACATCGACCAGATCTCCGCGGCGCTCGAGATGCTCAAGACCAACCCGGATTCGCGGCGCAACATCGTGTCGGCGTGGAATGTGGGGGAGATTCCACAGATGGCGCTGCCGCCGTGCCACGCGTTCTTCCAGTTCTATGTGGCCGACGGCAAGCTGTCGTGCCAGCTGTACCAGCGCAGCGCCGATCTGTTCCTCGGGGTCCCGTTCAATATCGCCTCGTACGCGCTGCTGACCCACATGATGGCCGCGCAGGCCGGTCTCGACGTGGGCGAATTCATCTGGACGGGCGGCGACTGCCACATCTACGACAATCACGTCGAGCAGGTGACGCGGCAACTGTCGCGAGAACCGTACCCTTACCCGACGTTGCGGCTGCGGCACCGGGACTCGTTGTTCGACTACGAGTACGACGACATCGAGGTGATCGGGTACCAGTCGCACCCGGGTATCGCCGCGCCTGTGGCCGTCTGACGTGATCCAACTCGTCTGGGCGCAGGACCGCGACGGCGCCATCGGCCGGGCCAACACCATCCCGTGGCGGGTGCCCGAGGACATGCGCCGGTTCAAGGAACTGACCGGGTCGTCGCCGGTGATCATGGGGCGGCGGACCTGGGAGTCGCTGCCGGCCAGGTTCCGGCCGCTGCCGGGCCGGCGCAACGTCGTGATCAGCCGCAACCCCGAGTTGCGGGCCGACGGCGCCGACGTGGTCGGGTCGCTCGACGACGCGTACGCGCTGGTGGGTGCCCGCGATGAGGGGACGACGGTGTCGGTGATGGGTGGCGAGCAGATCTACCGGGCCGCGATCGGCGGCGCCGACGAACTCCGCGTCACCGAGATCGATCTCACCGTCGACAATGCGGATGCCTTCGCACCCGAGATCGACGAGACGTGGCAGGAGGTCGATCGCGGTGAGTGGCTGACCTCCTCGGCCGGACCCCGATACCGGTTTGTCGACTATCGCCGCATAGCGGACTGAGACACGGGAACCCGGGTGACCAAGGACAGGCTGTCGGCGGCGCAGGCACGCCGGATCGCGCTGGCGGCACAGGGTTTCGTCGACAAGCGACCGACGGCGGCGCCGACGATGGCGCATCTGAAACGGGTCCTCGGGCGGACCGGGCTCATCCAGATGGACTCGGTGAACGTGGCCGTCCGGGCGCACTATCTGCCGCTGTTCTCCAGGCTCGGACCGTACGACCGGCAACTGCTGGCCCGGGCAGCTTGGCAGCCGCCGGGCAAACCGCGTTTCCTCGCCGAATACTGGGCGCACGAGGCCGCACTGATCCCCGTCGACGACTGGCCGCTGATGCGTTGGCGCATGGACGAATTCGCTGGTGGCCGGTGGAAATACACCCGCGAGGTGATGGCCCGCAACGCGGCGATGGCCGACGACGTCGTCGCCGTCATCGACGACCTCGGCCCGAGTATGCCGCGGGACATCGAAGCGGCCCTGGGCATCGTGCGGGGACAGGGGAAGGCCGGAAGCTGGTGGGAGCGCGGCGAGGTCAAACACATCTGCGAGGCGCTGTTCGCCGCGGGACAGTTGTCGGCGGTCCGCGACGGCAACTTCTCCCGCTTCTACGACCGCACCGAACGCTTCATCGGACCGGACGTCGCCGCGATCCGCATCGACCGTGCCGATGCGCAGCGCGTGCTCGTCGCGCGGGCGGCGGCATCACTGGGCGTCGCCACGCCCGCCGACATCGCCGACTACTACCGGATGTCCCGCGCCGACACCCAACGCGCGATCGACGACGCCGTCGAGGAGGGCATGGTCCGCGAGGTGACCGTCGGTGGCTGGGATGGACCTGCCTACCTGGCCGCCGATGCCCGGACGCCGCGCGCGGTGAGTGTCTCGACAATCCTGTCACCCTTCGACCCGCTCGTATTTTTCCGGCCACGAGCGTTGCGGCTCTTCGGCTTTCACTACCGGATCGAGATCTACACCCCCGCACACAAGCGGGTGCACGGCTACTATGTGCACCCCTATCTCCTCGGTGACGACATCGCCGCCCGTGTCGACCTGAAGGCCGACCGGTCAGCCGGGGTGTTGCGGGTGCCCGCCGCGCACCTCGAACCCGGCCGCGACCGGGACCTGGTCGCCGAGCATCTGGCCACCGACCTCACGACCATGGCACGCTGGCTCGGCCTCGACGGCGTCGCGATCGGGGGTGCGGGTGATCTCGCGGCCAGGCTGTCCCGGGCGATTGGAACGTGAGGACCCGGTCCCTGCGATATCGGTCACAGCCACCGCCTGCCGATCAGGTGTTCCGTGCCGCGCCCTAGCGGACACCACGTAGTGTGCTCGCACAGTGACGTGCGCTGGGCACGCGATGGCAGAGAGCAGGACCGAACCGCGATGGCTGTTGAATTCGGCGGGAACACGTACCGGCTGGTGATGTTCGATCTCGACGACACCCTGGCCCCGTCCAAGAGCCCACTGCCCGACGAGATGGCCGCGCAACTGCGCCGGCTCCTCGACCGCGGCCTCGTGTGCATCATCTCCGGCGGCCAGTTCGGGCAGTTCGACGCGCAGGTGCTCAGCCGCATCGGTGGCGATCCGAACGCCGCCAACCTGCATCTGATGCCCACCTGCGGCACCCAGTACGTGCGGCTCGGCGACTCCGGCTGGGAGACGGTGTACGCCGAATACCTGTCCGACGACGAGAAGGCCCGCACCCTGGACATCCTGGAGACCGGTGCGAAGACGCTCGGGCTGTGGGAGGACGATCCGTGGGGACCGATCCTCGAGGACAGGGGCTCACAGATCACCTACAGCGCACTCGGTCAGTCGGCCCCCGTCGACGCCAAGGCCGCCTGGGATCCCGACGGCGCCAAGAAAGAAACCCTGCGTGCCTATGCCGCCGAACGGCTGCCCGACCTGGAGGTCCGCAGCGGCGGATCGACCTCGGTCGATGTCACCCGCAAGGGTATCGACAAGGCGTACGGTGCCAGGCGCCTGATGGAGATCCTGGGCCTGGACACCGCCGACATCCTGTTCTACGGCGACCGGCTCGATGAGGGCGGCAACGACCGGCCCGTCGCCGACCTCGGTATCACCTCGATCGCCGTCGAGGGCTGGCGCGACACCTACGCCAAGCTCGACGCCTTGCTCAGCTCAGCAGGTTAGCGCGCAGGGTGTTGAGATCGTTGGTGGTCAGACCGAGCCCCTTGCGCAGGTAGCCGTCGAGGCTGCCGTACTTGGCCTTGGCCGTGTTGAACGAGGTGCGCAGCCATTCGATGCGGACACCGTTGAGCGGATCGTTCGGCGAGGCGTGGCGGTAGGTGTTGCTGGCCAGGTAGTCGCGTTCGATGGTGCCCCGGTCGACGCCCAGGATGCTCAGCACCAGCGCCGCGGTCCAGCCGGTGCGGTCCTTGCCCGCGCTGCAGTGGAACAGCACCGAATTGCCCTTTGAGGTGGTGTTCTTGATGTCGAGCAGCGTCTTGCGGAACCCGGCCCGCGCCGACGGTGCGGTGATGTACGCCCGGTACGCCGACGACAGGTCGACCAGATTGGTGATCGGGGTCTGCCCGAGGATGTCGTAACTCTTGCGGGTGGCACCCGGGACCGCCTTGTCGGGCTGCACCGTGTACTCGATCTGGGTGCGCAGATCCACGATCGAGGTCACCTTCAGCGACTTCAGCTTCCGGAGGTCGGACGCGGTCAGCTTGGACAGGTTGTCGCTGCGGATCACCGCGGGCGAGATGTGCTTGCCGGAGGTCGTGGTGTATGAGGCGAATGTCCGGGTGTTCTCGGTGCCCGCGAGGTGGATGACGCTCGGCGTCGCGACACCGGGGGCGTCGGTGGTGGACGAGCCGGTGTCGTTCGGCGCCGCGGAGGCGATACCGGCCTGTCCCGCGACGGCCGGGGCCAGCGCGATGGCCGACACCGCGGCGACGCTGGTGAACACGCGCAGAGGCCGGGAAAGCGTGCGAGTTGTCATGACAAGGTTCCTTTCGCGGGTTAACGAATAGGGTTGACTACCGGAATAACACGATTGGATCCGCTGCGGACCTGGAATGACCTGGCATGGTATTGCCCGGTCAGCCGCTTGGTCTTGTCACGCAAGAAATACCAGTCCATCTGCACCGCGGCCTTGGTGACTGTGAACACCCCGTAGCCGTGTGCGTCGAGGTCGGTCCACTTGATATACGGGTTGAGTGCGGTGAGAGCCGGGGGGATCGCGTTGCTGACCGTGTGCTCGGGGACCTTGATCATCTCGTCGATGTTGTCGGCCGTCACCGACGGCACCACGAGCTCGGTGGCCACCGCATTCCCGGACCGGTATCCGGCGGCATCGATCGGGACGTCACACGCCCACGACGTGTGGATATCGCCGGTGATGAACACCACATTGCCGATGTGCTTGTCCGCGATGGTGCGCAGCAGCTTCTTGCGGTCGGCGGTATAGCCGTCCCACACGTCGGCGTTGTAGGGGATCCCGCCCTCGGGCAGGCCCAGGACATCGGTGATCGCGGCCGTGGTCTTCTTGTCGAGCGGAGGGAGCAGGACCGGAGTGATCATCACCGGGTTGCCCACGATCCGCCACGCGGCCGTCGAGGACGCCAGGCCGTCGGTCAGCCACTTCATCTGGGTCTTTCCGGTGATCGTGCGCGCCGGATCATCGATCTTGCGGGAGATCATCGACGCCTCCTTGTCCCGGTAGGTGCGCAGATCCAGCATCGACAGGTCCAGGAGGTTGCCGAAGGCCAGGCGCCGGTACAGGTGCCTGCCGTTCGGGTCGGCCGGCGGGCGCACCGGCATCCACTCGTAGTAGGCGCGTTCGGAGGCCGCCTTACGGGTGGCCCACGGACCCTCCGACGCCGAGTGGTTCTCGGCGCCGCCGCGCCAGGAGTTGTCGGCGGACTCGTGGTCGTCCCAGGTGCAGATCCACGGCAGCGCCAGGTGCAGGGCGGCCAGGTCGGGGTCCGTCTTGTACTGGGCGTGGCGCATCCGGTAATCGCGCAGGGTCCGGGCCTCGTTGCGGGGGGAGTGAATCCGGATGGCAGGTCCCTTACCCGTGTATTCGCCGGTTTTGTACTCGTAGTAGTAGTCGCCGAGGTGCACGATCGCGGTGAGGTCCCGCTGGCCGCGCAGATGCCGGTACGCGCCGAAGTAGCCGGCCTCCCAGTTGGCGCACGACACCACACCGAACCGAACCCGGCTGACGTCGGCACCGGGCGCGGGGGCGGTGCGGGTGGCCCCGACGGGCGAGCGGTGTGTCGTGCCGCCGACGGTGGTGGTGAAGGCGTACCAATAGCGGGTGTCGGGGGCCAGGCCCGTCGCATCGATCTTCACGGTGAAGTCCCGGTCGGGGCCGGTCGTGGTGGTGCCGGAGGAGACCACCGAGCGCAACTCGACGTCCGTGGCGATCCGCCAGGTCACCTGTACCGGAGTACCGACGCCGGATCCGGGGGTGGCGGACGCGGTCGGGGTGACCCGCGTCCACAGGATGATCCGGTCGGCCATCGGATCACCCGAGGCCACACCGTGCGCGAACACCCGGTGAGTGCCGCCGCTCGACGGCGCCGCGGACGCCGGCCCGGCGGATCCGGCGGCGTACAGCGTGGCGGCGACACCGATGCCGGCGCCGGCCCGCAGCACAGTGCGGCGATCGGGGGTGGCGGGCGCGGGGGACCCGGCAGCGGTGGGCGCACCGGACACGGGCGGCTGAGTAGGCACGTCGAACATCATGCGCCATGGCAGTCGGTCCCGTGTGCGTCTGGTCACCTTACTCCTGGGCAAGTCGGCCGGACGACACCCGCTTCTCAGACAGAATTCGTCGTCGATTCACCATGGCGACATCGGTTGATCGGCCCTGCGCACCCGATCGGCGGGCCTGACGACGCCGGGCGGAGGCGTTGGGGGAGAATCGAGGCGTTCGTCTCGCGAAGGAGTGGACGGCGGGAATCGACGATGGAGGAGGCGGTGTGTCCGAACTGGTGCCGTTGAAGGTCCAGATGGTGGCGGCCACAGAGTTCACCCCACCGCCGGACGTGCCGTGGAGCACCGACGCCGACGGCGGTGAGGCGCTGGTCGAGTTCGCCGGCCGCGCCTGCTACGAGAGCTGGGACAAGCCGAACCCGCGCACCGCGACCAACGCCGGATACCTGCGGCACATCCTCGAGGTGGGTCATCTGTCGCTGCTCGAACACGCGTCGGTGACCTTCTACATCACCGGGATCTCGCGCTCATGCACCCATGAACTGATCCGGCACCGGCACTTCTCCTACTCGCAGCTGTCGCAGCGGTTCGTGCCCGAACACGACTCGAACGTGGTGGCCCCGCCGGCGATCAAGGGTGACGAGGCGCTCGAAGAGCTGTTCATCAAGGCCACCGACGCCAGCCGGGAGGCCTACGTCGAGTTGCTGGAGGCCCTCGAAGCGAAGTTCGCCGACGTGCCGAACGCGATCCTGCGCCGCAAGCAGGCCCGGCAGGCGGCCCGGTCGGTTCTGCCGAACGCCACCGAGACCCGGATCGTGGTGACCGGCAACTACCGGGCATGGCGGCATTTCATCGGCATGCGGGCCACCGAACACGCCGACGTCGAGATCCGCCAGCTCGCCGTCGAATGCCTGCGGCACCTGATGCGGACCGCGCCGACGGTCTTCGGCGATTTCGAGATCGGCACGCTCGCCGACGGCACCGAGGTGGCCACCTCGCCGTACGTTCTCGAAGGCTGACCGCCCACCCGCCACGCCCGTGAGATCTGGGCACCCGCCCAGGTCCCATGGGTGGAGCAGCTCACCCGCTTTCGTTCTCGACACACCCCGTCCGCGACGGTATGCCCCGGCGCGGGATCCACCCAGGAGAAGGTAGCCTTGACCACCATGAACGCAGCCGTGCAGCAGCCTGACGCGCACCCTTTCGGGACGAATGTGGTGGCGATGGTGACTCCGTTCCGTGCCGACGGAACCCTCGACCTCGACAAGGCGGCGGAACTGGCCGACCACCTGGTGACCAAGGGCTGTGACGGGCTGGTCCTGTCCGGCACCACCGGTGAGTCGCCCACCACGCAGCCCGCCGAGAAACTCGAAGTCCTTCGCGCGGTCCTGGACGCCGTCGGTGACCGGTGCCGCATCACCCACGGTGTGGGCACCTACGACACCGCCGAGAGCGTCGAGTTCGCGATCGCCGGTGCCGAGGCGGGCGCACACGGTCTGCTCGTGGTGACCCCGTACTACTCCAAGCCGCCGCAGGCCGGTCTGCTCGCCCACTTCCGCGCTGTCGCCGACGCCACCGACCTGCCGGTGCTGCTCTACGACATTCCGCCCCGATCGGTGGTCCCGATCGCCGAACCCACCATCCGGGCGCTGGCCGAACATCCGCGGATCGTCGGCGTCAAGGACGCGAAGGGTGATCTGGCCTCGGGCGCGAACATCATCGCCACCACCGGCCTGGAGTACCTGTCCGGAGACGATGGCCTGAACCTGCCGTGGCTGTCGGTGGGTGCCACCGGATTCGTCAGTGTCATCGGCCATCTCGTCGCCGACAGGCTCCGGGAGATGCAACTGGCCTTCGAGAAGGGCGATGTGGTGACGGCCCGCGAGATCAACACCTCCGTCGCACCTCTCGTGAGTGCGATGGGCAGGCTCGGCGGTGTCACGATGGTCAAGGCCTCGCTGCGATTGCTCGGCCTCGACGTCGGCGATCCCCGGCTGCCACAGGTGCCGGCCGACACCGCGCAGATCGATGAGCTGGCCAAAGACCTGGCCACGGCAGGACTGCTGAGCTGATGACGAACCCAGCCCGGCGTCGACGCAGCGCCTCACGACAGGCAGGCCCACCCTCGCCCGCATCGGTCGCCGACAGCACCTCCGGCGCACGGCACGCGGCCGGGGGAGCGGAGTCCGCTCCCGAGCCCACCGGGCGCGAGGCCCGCGGCAGGCACGAACGTGCCCGGACCACGGCCACCCGGGCCGATGCCGACTCGCAGACCACGCAGACCGCACCGGACCGGATGGGCCCGCCACCGAAGCTGCCCCGCGGCGGACTGCGGGTCGTGGCGCTCGGCGGTATCGGGGAGGTCGGCCGCAACATGACCGTCTTCGAATACGACGGCAAACTGCTGATCGTCGACTGCGGTGTGCTGTTCCCCGAGGACGCGCAGCCCGGCGTCGACCTGATCCTGCCCGACTTCCGGTACATCGAGGACCGCATCGACGACGTCGAGGCCGTGATCCTCACCCACGGACACGAGGACCACATCGGTGCGGTGCCGTTCCTGCTGCGCCTGCGCGGCGACATCCCGGTCGTCGGCTCCACGTTCACGCTCGCCCTGCTGGAGGCCAAGTGCCGCGAGCATCGGCAGCGGCCCAAGCTGGTGCGCGTCAGTGAGGGGGAGCGGACCCAGCACGGCCCGTTCGACTGCGAGTACTTCGCCGTCAACCACTCGATCCCCGACGCGATCGCCGTCGCCATCCGCACCGGCGCCGGCCTGACGCTGCACACCGGCGATATCAAGCTCGACCAGCTGCCGCTCGACGGTCGGCTCACCGACCTGGCAGGGTTCAGCAGACTCGGCGATGAGGGCGTCGACCTGTTCCTGGTGGACTCCACCAACGCCGAGGTCCCCGGCTTCGTCACCCCCGAACGCCAGATCGGCGGTGTGCTCGACCAGGTCATCGGCAAGGCCAAACAGCGGGTGATCGTGGCGTCGTTCGCCAGCCACGTGCACCGCATCCAGCAGATCATCGACGTCGCCTATGCCCACAACCGGCGGGTCACCTTCGTCGGCCGGTCGATGGTCCGCAACATGCAGATCGCGCAGGACCTCGGCTATCTGTCGGTGCCCGACGGCGTGGTCGTCGACCTCGACACCGCAGCCACGCTGCCCGACCACCGGGTGGTGCTGATCTCCACAGGCTCGCAGGGTGAGCCGCTGTCGGCGCTGTCGCGGATGGCGCGCGGTGAGCATCGGCAGATCAACATTCGCGCCGACGATCTCGTCGTGCTCGCCTCCTCGCTCATCCCGGGCAACGAGAACTCGGTGTTCGCGGTGGTCAACGGCCTGGCCAAGCGCGGTGCCACGGTGATCACCCAGCAGTCGGCCAAGGTGCACGTGTCCGGGCACGCGTCGGCCGGTGAGCTGCTGTACCTGTACAACGCGGTGCGTCCCAGCAACGTGATGCCGGTGCACGGCGAGTGGCGGCATCTGCGCGCCAACGGTGATCTGGCCATCGCCACCGGTGTCGCCCCGGGACGGGTGGCGCTGGCCGAGGACGGTGTGGTCGTCGACCTTGTTGACGGCCTGGCCACCATCACCGGCCGGGTGCCCGTCGGCTACGTGTACGTCGACGGTCTGTCGGTCGGCGACGTCGGGGAGTCGACGCTGTCGGAGCGGCTGGTACTCGGTGAGGGCGGTTTCATCGCGATCACCGTGGCGGTCGACCCCGAGACGGGCCGGGCCGTCAGCCCGCCGGAGATCTCCGGCCGCGGTTTCTCCGACGATCCGGCCGCGCTCAAGGACGCCGCCGATCTGGTCGGGAAGGCACTGGACGCGCTGTACGCCGAAGGTGTCACCGACACACACCGGATCGCGCAGACGATCCGCCGCGCCGTCGGCCGCTGGGTGTCGGAGCTGGGTGTCGGAGAAGTATCGCCGCCGCCCGATGATCGTTCCGACGGTTCTCGCGGTGCGCGCCAACTGATCACGCAGTGGGTGAACCCTCCGGGGGCGCTCATCGGGCTGATCATGATGTCGACCGGGCGGCGGATGCCCTGGCCGGTGCGCTGGTGGCCGAGGGCTTCGTGACGGGCGACCGGCTCGCGATCTACACGCAGAACAACCCGGCCTTCGTCATCGGGCTGGTTGCGGCGTGGAAGGCCGGTGGGATCGCGGTGCTGATCAATCCGATGAACCGCGAGCGTGAACTGCGGTACATGCTCACCGACTCCGGCGTCGTGGCGTTGCTGACGCTCGACGACCTGTACCGCACGGTGGCCGGACCGCTCATCGCCTCGGGTGACACGGACGTCCGGACGGTCATCACGTGTTCGCCGCTGGATTTCCAGACCCGCGACGACACACGACTGTTCGAGGGTGTGTCCAGGGAGGCGGTTGACGGGGCCGTCGACCTGACGGTGCTGATCGCCGCCCACGACGGGAGCACTCTGCCGCGCCCCGCCTTCGGGCCCGGCGACACGGCGGTGCTCACCTATACCTCGGGCACCACCGGAGAACCCAAGGGTGCCATGAACATACACGGCAACCTCGCGTTCAACGCGCAGGTGTACCGGGACTGGACCGGCCTGCGCTCGGGTGAGCCGATCCTCGCGGTGGCACCCTTGTTCCATATCACCGGGCTCGTCGGGCACATCATGTTCGCGATCATTGCGCACACGCCGCTGATCCTGATGCACCGCTTCGCACCCGACGTCGCTCTCGACGCGATCCGCGAGCACCGGCCGGTGTTCACCGTCGCCGCCATCACCGCCTACAACGCGCTATCCGCGGCACCGGGTGCCACCCCGGAGGATTTCGAGAGCCTGCGGATCCTCTATTCGGGCGGCGCTCCGATCTCCCCGGCGGTCGGTGACCGCATGGAGAAGTTCTTCGGTGCCTACATCCACAACATCTACGGCCTCACAGAGACCAACTCGCCGTCCCACGGCGTGCCGCTCGGAGTGCGTGCCCCCGTCGACGAGGCCTCGGGTGCCCTGTCGGTGGGTGTGCCGGTGTTCAACACGGTCGTCCGGGTGGTGGGGGAGGACGGTGAGGACGTCCCCGTCGGTGAGGTTGGGGAGTTTGTGACATCCGGTCCGCAGGTGGTGCCCGGCTACTGGAACAAACCCGACAAGACCGCCGAGTCGCTCCCGGACGGTGCGCTCAGGACCGGCGACGTCGGATTCATGGACGCCGACGGATGGTTCTACATCGTCGACCGCAAGAAGGACATGATCAACGCCTCCGGCTACAAGGTGTGGCCGCGGGAGGTGGAGGACGTGCTCTACACCCATCCGGCGGTCCGCGAGTCCGCGGTGATCGGCGTACCCGACGAGTACCGGGGCGAAACGGTCAAGGCGTATGTCTCACTGCAGGAGGGTGCGTCGGTGGACGAACAGGAGCTCGTCGATTTCTGCAAGAAGCAGATGGCGGCGTACAAGTATCCGCGGCAGGTGGTGATCGTCGACGAGCTGCCCAAGACGGTGACCGGCAAGATCCTGCGGCGATCGCTCCGCGACGGCAACTGATCGTGCCGGCCCGCCGACGACACGCGGATCACCGGGACAGATGTTGCGTAAGTGACTGACGGGGTCCGGGCGGACTATTCTGTCCCCATGGCTTCGAGAGCGAGCACGGGTTCACGCGCGTCTTCGGCACGCCGCCCCGCGGCGCCCAGGCCGGGCAATGCCTGCTGGCGCAGCGCCTCGAGACCCCGCTCGGCACCATGCTCGCATTGGCCGACGGGAAAAACCTGC